>OLRA01000381.1_pt1 | contig 61149 bp, 53 predicted proteins | sample 1673011 | NCBI WGS metagenome assembly OLRA01 (sample SAMEA3136746, study PRJEB25190) | human gut metagenome | reverse complement strand
CCAGCTTCAAGCTTGTCGTGCAGCAGGCCGGTGAGGTGCAGTACCTCCAGTACGATGTAACGGTAGTAGATAATCCATCTCAGGAAAACGAGGATGATGCCGCCGGTACGGACGCTGATGTCGGTGCGGGGGATGCAGCTCCTATGACGGAGAACGAAGACCCCGGTGCGAATGTGGGCAGCCAGCCTGAAAATGTACAGATAAGCGTGAGCTTTTATATCAGCAATCCGGACTATACTCAGGATCCATCTTCTGGAAATACACATATAACAGTTACTGAACCCTTTGAGAACAGTGAGCTGCAGTATGAAAAATGGGTCAGGACATATAGGGTTACAGGGACTGGACTGCTGTGCAGCTATACTTTGCCTGCCGGTACCAGCCTTCAGGACAACGGCTATACCTTGCCCAAGCTCAGCGTCACCAATATAGCTGACGGCAACCAGTACACCTATCAGTCCTCCTATACCTGGCTGAATGAGAGCGGCAGCATAGTGAACCAGGGTACGGCTTTTACTGAAGATACTGTACTTTCACTGTGCCTCTATCAGAATTATGAGAGCTATGGCCTGAATTTCGTCTGCGGCTTGGACGAAAACCATAGCATTACCTATGTTCTTGGCGGCTATCCCTCTGCCACCTTTGCTCTTGGCCAGGGCGTTTCTCAGGAATACATACCCACTGCGGAAGACATAAATGCCAACTACAGCAGTGAGTGGTGCAAACATGGCAAGGATTATGGCGAGACCTTTGTCAAGTGGCAGCTGAAGAATGTTGAAACCGGTGAGATGGTGGACTTCTATGCCGGTATGCCTATCACCGCCGAATATCTTGAAGCCGGCACCGGTACTGTTAAAGTCTACGCCGTGTGGAGCACCGGCGACGAAGAAATCCGGCAGGTAACCGCCACCTTTATCAACGGAGAGGAGATAGTGGAGCGTACACTGACTCCGGGCTCCGCTCTGGGCGCTCTGCCTCAGCCCACCACACCTGAGGGCTACCGCTTCCTTGGCTGGGAGTATACCGACTCTCAGGGACAGGCCGTCTTTGCCACGGCAGACAGCATTATAAATGAAAGCACAACATACACTGCAAAGTTTGCGGAGATAGAGGAATATATCCTCAGCTTCAGCGATGTAAATCATGACGGCTCTGTCCTGCACAGTTTCAGCCTTACAGCCAAGGCAGGACAGACGCTGACTCAGCTCTTCAGCCAGTCCGCCCCCATGTCTGACGGCACCGCTCTGACGGATTGCGTCTGGTACAGTCTGGATGCCCAGGGCGAAAAGCAGCCGGTGGATCTGGATGCACCCATATCCGGGGAAATGGCGCTGTACACCTACAGCTACCAGTTGATCCTGACCCTTAGTCCTCAGCAGAGCCTGTTTGCCCGTCTTGCCTCTCTTGTGGAGGTTGATGAGGACAGGGATGGGACTCTTACTCTGACAATCACTGCCAGGGAGGGCGTGGAGCTGAAGGCCTCCGACTTTGTTATCAACGGTGTGGACTACAGCACCTATAATTGGGTAGACTCTGAGGGAGAAACCGTCAATATCTCCCAGCTTATCAGCCAGGGCCTGACAGATAATGTCACGGCTACCAGCACCCAAAAGACTCAGGTCACACGGAATATAAACTTCTATATTGCCATCGACGGTGAGTGGACTCTCCTCAATAGCGGAGAAATGGTAGTGTACGATGTGGGCGGTGACCGCTATTATCTCACAGCTGCCCAGCTGGAGAGCATCTACGGCTTCTATGGCTTTACTGCCGGACAGCTTACGGAAGGCGGCCGGCTCTTCCCCCATACCACCGCCGGCGACAATAACGTGTGGGGCAATGTTGCGGCCATATCGTCAGACGGTGTGGTGTACAGTCCTGTTCTGAGAAAAGATAATTTTACTGCCGATGTGGCCTGCGACGTATACTATCTGCCTGCTCTCCAGACCAGTAGCTCTTTTGAAAATGCAAATGCTACATATCTGAACGCCAACAGCTTCTACAGCATCCATGTCAGCGACCCCGGCCACAAGGTCTATGACGGCAGTACCGAAGGTCTGACTGTCTATACTCTCAGCGGTGAGCAAGCCAGCATCACACTCAACACCAAGGAAGGCGTGGACTGGCTGTGCCAGGGAAAGGACGGCGCTCCGGCAACAGGATATACTGAAACTGACAACGGCGACGGCACCGTTACCTTTGTCATCAATAATATTTCCCAGTCCTATGAGCTGTCTCCCGCCATGGAAAGCGGCGAGTATCTCATAAGCTATGATGTTAACCTGCCCTATCCTGCCAGTGACGGTGAATATACTTCTCCCACTGTGGGCGGGGAGGCTCAGCATACTGTTCTGGTAAAGGACGGAGAAGGCCATGCCGTTCTCAGCCCCAGCCTTACTCAGTATTTCTATGAAGCGGGTAAATATCTGGGCGAAGCCACCTTCACCGGCTGGCTCTCCAGCGACGGCACTAGATACCAGCCCGGTGACACCATCAATCCTACCGGAAACGTCACTCTTACTGCCCAGTGGACTACAAAAGAAGGTGGCACGAGTGGAATTGTAGATCAATCTACCATTGTCAACTTCTTTGTTGCCCTTACCGCCATACCTGAGGGAGGCAGCAGCTGGACATCCAGTACAGAGTCGGACTTCTTCACAGACTCCGTACATGCTACTGACTGCGGTGTTACCGGTTGGGATACCGTTTATCAAGAGCTGCATACAAGTACAAATAACATTTATAATCCCAGTCAATATTTTGTGCTGGGCAGCACCAGCGGTAATAGCCTAAATAATATCCATACCCATCTTGTGAACGCGCTTACTAATGGACATATGGTAAAAGGCAACGACGGGCAAATCTACACTTTCCGTGCACAATTCCCCACTGATGAGGAGGTTCTCCGCCAGATACGCAGTATGGTGAACAGCGGTACTGTCATTTCCCTCAACGGCAAGACCGTTTCTGCGGAAGCCCTCACTGCCGAAAACTTCACTATCAAATGGCACGTGTTCAAGTTTGATACCACCGACAGCTGGCATATAGACGGTGTCCTGGTGGCCAAAACCGGCCTAATGCGGGTGGAAAAGACCTTCTCCGGAGATGAAACTGCTGTCCAAGCTGTGAAGCAAAACTTCAGCATCGACGTGACAGCGCAAGGGTATGGGAACTATGATGCCCCTAACCCCGGCGGTAGGCTGACCCTTGACAATTATAAGAACTATGATGCGGCCACTGATACCTATACCTGGGAGATTCCTGTTGACCAGTACAGGGATTATGCAGTGGAGGAAAACAATTACCTGTATGATCAGAACGGCTTTACCACCTCTGTCAGCTATAACATTATAAACTCCGACTTTTCCGACCAGAACACCAACGGATGGGTGGAATATACCGGGCCGCTGACAGTTACCGGCCAGAGTGAGGATCAGGCTGTCCATACGGTATCTTTCAATAATACCTATACCAGACCCGGCTCCATAGTCCTTCAGAAAATGGACGCTCTGACAAACTCCCGAGTTGAAGGCATTGACTTCACTCTCGCCCGTCAGGACGGCACAGCAATTCAGATCTATGATCTGGGCAACTGCCATTATACATATGACCACAGTGAGGGAGGCACCTTGGTCAACGGTAATGTCATTACCACCGACGCAAGCGGCCAGGCTTTCCTTTACCTGGAGACCGGTCATACCTATACTCTTACTGAGAACGTGCCACAGGGCTATGACGATCCCGGACTGATAAGCTTCACTCTGGATGATAATGGAATCATCACCGCGGCTTCCTCGGTTGGAGAGACAGCCAGCCGTGATTATGTCCAGATAACCACCGGCGGAACAGAACTTCGTGTAAATAACTACTCCAAGTATGTGCCCTTGACTGTGGAAAAGTTCTGGACGGACGGGGAAAACACAGAGGTTGTCATTCAGCCATTTATAAACGGTACCGCAATGGGTACCCGCTATAGGGTAGAGCTGGATACCATGCATGGCTGGGATGAGACCTTTGACGGAACCGACAGCGTTCCCCTCTATGTGGGCGGACAGCCCGCCGTCTATTCACTGCGCGAGCTGGAGATAGGCGACTGGAGCTACTCCTCGGAATACGGCGGAGACGGCTACCGTTATTACGACGTGACTTACAGCGATATGCAGTACCGTATAGGCGGCACACTCTATGACGCCGACGATCCTGCTGTGGATATGGCCCAGGTGGATGAGATCTATCTCAGCGTCAGCAACAAGCGCAGCACCGGTGAACTGAGCTTCAGCAAGGCAGACCAGAACAATGTACCCCTCGGCGGTGCTGAATTCTGGCTCTATGAGGCGCCTGTGACCGACCCGGCAGCTGTGACTTCCACCAAGGATAGCGACGGACATAATATACTCAGCGGCTATGGTGAGGCCCGCAAGGCCGTTTCCGGTGCCAACGGTACGGTCAGCTTTGGAAATGTGCCCACAGGCAACTACTACCTGGTGGAGCATGCCGCACCTCAGTCCTACCTGGGCAGCGACCAGGTCTACCTGGTAGAGGTGCAGGGCTTCAGCTTCTCTATTAAGGAGTGGTCCCAGGGACAGTGGACAGAGAGAAGCAAGACCTTTGTCAACACCCTTCAGACTGTGGAAGTTACTATTGAAAAGCAGGTGGAGGGCAACTTCGGCATCCTCAGCCAGCCTTTCAGCTTCACCTTGAACTCCAGCGATGTTATCAGCTCCGGTACCGGATATACCCTCTCAGATGACGGCAAGACGGCCAGCTTCCGGCTCGCAAATGGCGAAAGAGTCACCCTAACTCTGAAAAAAGGCTCCACCATCACTGTTACAGAAACGGGAGCCGATGAATATACCATGAGCGCTGCTGCCGATGGTGATCCCCTTAACGTAAGCAACCACAGCTTTACTTATACCCTTCCAAATGACGGTACACCGCACTTTGACCTTATCGTTACCAATGCCAAGAATGTGGATATCGATACGGGCATCAGCCTGGACAGCCTGCCCTATGTTCTCATTCTTGCCTTGGTGGCAGTTGCAGTGGTGGTATATATCAAGAGACGCAGACGTCCTTATGATGAATGAAAGGGGGCCATATTAAATAGCTAAGCATACAGTAAAAACAGGCCCGGAAAAGAGACAGGGGTCGGACGTCCGGATATCCCAAAGCCGGACAGGCCAGGCAATTAATCACGCCCATGAGACTATCGGCCCCTGGCTCCGCAGCCTCCGCTTTAAAAGACGGCTTTTGGGAGGGCTGGACGAAGCGGATGTTTGGAAAAAGATCTCCCAGCTCAATGATATGTATGAGACGGCTCTTATAGCGGAGCGTGCCAGATATGATGCTCTGCTTGAGAGAGCCCGGAAGGAGACAATGGAAATTGGATCAGCCCCAAAGCTTTAAACCACTGGAGGAGATCATTGCCAGGCGAAGAGCCCAGGCTCTGGATCGCAGGGATTTTGTCTCCCTGCTGCTGCGCATCCTCTTTCTGGCGCTGGCGGTCTGGCTGCTCTTCACCCAGGTTTTCCTTATTACCCAGGCTCAGGGCAACGCTATGTTCCCCTCTGTAAAAGACGGGGATCTGGTCTTTGGCTTCCGCCTGCAGGGCGAATACCTCAAGGGCGATGTGGTGATCTACAGCTATGACAATCAGCTGCATATAGGCCGCATTGCCGCCGGACCCAATGATAATGTGGATATAAGTGAGGATGGGGATCTCCTGGTAAACGGTACGCCCCAGACAGGGGAGATCCTCTATCCTACCTACTCCCGTGACGGTACTGCCCAGAATTTCCGTGTGCCTGAGGACAGTGTATATATACTGGGCGACTATCGTACCCAGTCTATGGACAGCCGTGATTTTGGCTCCATACCCATGGAGAAGTTGGAGGCAAAGGTCATCACTATCCTCCGCCGCCGCGGCCTCTGAACCCCTTTTGATTCGTGCACCCTTCCGCTTTTGCGGAATAAACTATAGCCATTAACAAATTTTTTAGGAGGAATACCATGAAAAAGCTACTCTCTCTTGCCTTGGTGCTGGTTCTTGTCCTGTCCCTGGGCGCCGCTGCCTATGCTGCAGATAACCAGGATGCCAGCTTCAACGTGACCTATAAGCTGGCAAATGACGGAACCTCTTCCCCGGCAGAGACCTTTACTTTCACCTTCACTAACGGTCAAGTGACCGATGCTGCCGCGGGAGTTAATGCGCCGGCCATCCCGGATGCTACTGTTAGCTTTGATGCCGGAGTAGCTACTGCCGCAGGTGCAACCAAACCTGTTTCCGTTAACCTTGCCGGTGTTGACTGGCCATCTGTGGGTATCTACACCTATGATGTAAAACAGACTGCCGGAAACACCGCCGGCGTAAGCTATGATACCAAGACTCTGAAAATGAAAGTCACCGTGGCTCTGGATAACGATAACCAGCACTATGTTGCCTTTGTTACTACCAGTCTCGCTGATGTTAATCCTGATGATGGACAAACCGATGTAAAAACCGGAGGTTTTGAGAATACCTATTCTGCCGGCGACCTTTCCGTCACCAAGAAAGTTGAAGGCAACATGGGTGACAAGACCAAGTTCTTCGACATTAAAGTTACTGTAACTAATCCTGCCGACGGCAAGACCTATCCTGCCAGCTATACTGTTACCGGCGGTTCTGACCCCTTAAATCCGAGTTCCATTACTGCCGGCACCGAGACCACTTTCAAACTCAAGGATGATGAGACTATAACCATTGCAAATCTCCCCCAGGGCGTCACTTATACCGTAACTGAGGCTGATTACAAAGCCGAAGGCTATGAGACTACATATCAGAATGAAAACGGAACTATCGCTGCCGCTGATGTGGCTGCCACCGTTACCAATACCAAGGGTATTACTGTGGATACCGGCATCAGTCTGGACAGCCTGCCTTACATAGTTCTGCTGGTAGTTTCCATGAGCGCTCTTGCTTTCTTTGCAATGAGGAAGCGCGCTGCCCGGGAGCGCTGATCCCTTCCGGTGTAAAAATCTGAATTTACCTTTGCTGGTACGGAGGGCGCAGCCCGCCCTCCGTCCCGGATAAACCGAAAGAAAGGAGCGGGGCTTTCCCCGGTTGAGCCATGTTTCGTCTCTTTCTTCGCTTCTCCAATTTCCTTATCAGCCTGGTGCTGATCCTCTTCATCTGCCTGTCCGGCAGCTATGCCGCCTATGCCCTGTGGGACAATAACCGGGTCTATTCCGCTGCCGAAAATGTCCAGGCGGATATGCTCCGTCTGAAACCCACTGATGACGGACAGCAGGCTCCCACCTTCCAGGAGCTTCAGGCCATCAACCCGGATGTCTGCGCCTGGGTCAGCCTGGATAATACCAAGATCGACCACCCTGTCCTTCAGGGGAAGGACAATATGAGCTATATAAACACCGATGTTTACGGGAATTTCGCCCTTGCCGGGAGTATTTTCCTTGATTCCCGGAACGCCAGGGACTTTACGGATACCTATTCTCTGCTGTACGGCCACCATATGGAAAACAGCCAGATGTTTGGAGACCTGGATCTCTATAAGGACGCTGACTTTTTCCGGGAGAATTCCACAGGTCTGCTCATGGTGCCCAATGGCAGCTATGACCTTGAAATTTTTGCCTGTATGCTGGTCAATGCCTCTGATGATTACATCTTTGAGCCGGACAGCTGGCAGGCTGATATAAGCCGGCTTTTGGACTATATTGAGGAAAATGCTCTTTATGTGCGCCAGGAGCTGGTGGATAGCATGGAGCAGGATGAGCAGTGCCGCATTCTTGCCTTGTCCACCTGTGCATCGGAATTCTCCGATGCCAGAACCATTGTCCTCGCCAATATGAAGCCTCGCCAAATTGCAGTTCAGGAGGATGCATAACATGAAAAATAAGCTTTTTGTAAGTCTGATGGCCCTAATACTGGTGTTCTCCTGGGCCTCTGCCGCTTCACTCACGGCCTTTGCCGATGATACGGTGGAAGTCCTTCTCCCTGAGGAGGTCGACGTTGTCGGTAATGTTCCCACTGAGAAGGATGTGTATAAGCTTGTCATTGAAGCCGAAGAAAGTGGTAACCCCATGCCCGAAGGCTCCGTTGACGGTGTGTTTGTCCTTGTCCTGAACGGCCCAAGCGATAGCTTTTTCCCTGAGATTATCTTCGACCATGTGGGTATTTACAACTATACTGTTTATCAGCTAAAGGGTGACGATTCCGAGTGTATCTATGATGACACAGTGTATGACCTGAAAATCACCGTGGTCAACTCCGACAGCGGAGACGGTCTAGAAGCCAATGTGGCTGTGACCAATGAAGACACTTCCGCTAAAGTTGCAGAGGTTGAGTTTGTTAATAAGTATGTGTATCCTCCCACCGATACCCCAAGAACCGGAGACAGCGCAATGCTCTCTTCCTATGGGGCTTTGAGTCTGCTGAACTTGCTGGGGATTGCTGCTGTCTTGTCCATTTCTGCCAGGAAAAAGCAGCTTTGAGACTTATAGGCCATGCTATGCCCGGCGGTGTCTTTTACTGTAAGAGATAGCGGCCCTGATTTGAAAATTGGTTAAAAAACTGTGCCCCATTCATCTTGGGTGCACAGTTTTTTTACAATTTGTACAGAAACTTTTTTATAAAACTACAGTCTTATATTGCGTAAGCGGGAGGAAAACGAGCTCGCCTCCCCTGAAAAAAATAAACTTTAAAAGAAAAGGAACACACAAACAAAATGAAAAAATCTGTTATTGCCCTTATCTTGATAGCTGCTCTCCTGAGCGCAGGCTGCGGCAGTACTTCCGCCCAGCCTACTGTAACACCTGCTCAGACTGAGATTCCCGCGGCTGCAGAAACTCCTGACCAGACCGATAACTCTGACCAGGGCGAGGGTCTTGCCGATGAAAACAGCGAAGCACTTCAGCCGGGACCCTATGCCAGTTACGCTGTCAACCAGGCCACTGTGGTGGAAATAGGTGATGAAATGATCCAGACCACTACTGATGTGAATGCAGCAGACGATTTTGAAAATACCATTAACTTTGTGCCCACCCAGGATACGCTTGTCTATGATTCTCAGGGCAATAAGCTTTCTCTAAGCGATTTGAAGAAAGGGGATCTTATCACTGTCTATACCGGCATTTATACTCCAACCCCTATGATAATGCCTCCCCAGTTCCAGGCAGAAATAATTATCATTGAGAATGCATCAGCTGAAAAGCCTTGCTTTACCTGGGCCGATACTTTTATTATGGACGGGGAGGGAATGCTTACCGGCGCTGGTGAGACCCTGACTCTGACTATTGATGACAGTGTGAACGTTGTGGATCGGGATGACGCCGAAACCAAGGTTGCTCTGGAGAATATGGATCTTCTGGTGTTTTACGATTCCTCTACCAGAAGTATTCCCGCCCAGACCACTCCGCTTAAGGTAGTTGTTCTGGGCAGCAATGAGCAAGCTCTGGAAAATATCAACGCTCAGTAAATTAAACGGTATATGGCCGGGAGACGTAAATTTTACGCTTCCCGGTCAAATTATTTCCCTGCGACAGTATAGCTGGTTTTCGAACCCCACATAGGCGAGCAGCCAAACCGCTGCCAGCGCCATTGCTAGCCCACAGCCCTTGAGCATCAACCAGACTCCGGAAAGCAGCAGGATACCGCCTGTGGCCAGCCCAAGAATATTGCATAGACGGACAGCCGCAGCTTCACGTAAAAATATGCCGCTGAAGGCATAAACTATTTGCCCGCCGTCCAGGGGCAGTGCCGGCAGCAGATTAAACAGAGACAGCAGCAGACTTACCCCTGCGCTGAGCTCCAACCAGCTGCTGCCAAGGCGCTCTCCCATAACAGAGGCGGCCATTGCATACAACAGGCCGGACATCGGACCCGCCGCTGCTGCTAGGGCATGGCCCAAGGCTCCGGTATAGCCGGAGTATTGTATGCAGAAACCCTTTAGCTCTGCTCTGAAACCGTTTATACGCAGGCCCAGCAGCCTTAAGGTGAGGATATGCCCCAGTTCGTGAAATGCCACAGGTACAAGTACGGCCATAATCTTGTCCGTATCGGCAATAAAATATATAAGGGCTGCCAGCAGTATTGCTGCGGTGCCCATTCCGAAATGTTCCCTGTTCATAAATAATACTCCGGGTCAAGATATGTTCCCTGGTGCATCAGCTCAAAATGGAGGTGAGGCCCGGTGGCATTACCCGTTTGCCCTACATATCCGATGAGCTGCCCCTTTTTGACTGATTGTCCTTCCAGAGCGACAAATTCACTTAGATGGGCGTACAGGGTGGTAAAGCCGTTATCATGGCTGATTATGTAATAGTTGCCGTAACCCTCATCTGTGCCTGCAGCGGTTATCAGACCGTCGGCAAAGGCCAGAACGCTTTGACCGCTTTCGGCAGCAAGGTCAGTACCGTAATGAAATAGGATTTCACCATCCAGAGGATGTTCCCGATAACCGAAGCCGGAGGACACCGCCTTCGGAACGGGGCTGGTATATTCAAAGGGCAGCTGCAGCATGTCCGGGGAAACGTCATCAGGGAGATCATATTCCGTGAGCCATGCATCACCTTGGCCTCCATTGTCCGGAATGTCTGCCGACTCAGTCCCGACTACAGAGCTTTCGGCGGGAAGAGATATATCACAGGTCTCCACGGCCTGTATGGTTTCCCAAGTTCTGGAGCCAGCGTTAGGACTTATATATTCAAGTACCTGCACTAACTGGCTGTCCAGCTGCCCTTGACTCAGGGAACGTCCCATTGCCTGTATAGCACTGCCGTAGTCACTGCTGCCGCACAAAATGTCCAAAGTCTGCTGCCGTAGCTGGGCAGGCACGGAGGGGAAGCACAGCTTAACAGCAGTGAGACAAATGAATGCAGCGGACGCGAGATATATCTTGTATTCATGCATATACCCACCCCCCTGAAAATATGTATATTCCCATGGACCGGTACATATGCAGTATGTTTTACTTGACAAGGGCGGCATTGGTAATTATAATATAATGGCTGCCCGGAAGAGATGATGCGGACGCTGCACCGCTGCCTGTCGGCTTTTAGAGCGGCTCATAAATGAATACTTCGGGGTGTAGCGCAGTTGGTAGCGCGCATGGTTCGGGTCCATGAGGCCGGGAGTTCGAATCTCCCCACTCCGACCAAGGGTAAGTCCTTATAGGACTTACCCTTTTCTAATTTATTGACAACGCTTTTGATTCCGTTTATACTTTAAAGAGTCGAAACAGCTTTTACTGTAAATTGGAGATGGCCTACCAATTCTGATGATGACAGGCTTTTTTTGCATGGTGTCGAAAGGGGTTGGTGAAATGGAGTCTTATATTAATCTATTGGCGAGTTATTTTACTATTGTTTCGGTCATCTCTGCTTCTAGGTTTAACCTACTGACGAGTTGGTGAAATTCCAACGAAAAGCATAGGACTTTGGAACTCTCCTTAAGTCCTATAACTACACTCCGACCACGTCGCAGCGGATGTCATATCGTTCGCGGCGACGATTTTTTGTACCAACGTAAATAGTCAGGATGCACTCATTTTACCGCTTATTACAAAAGTATAGTCCTTTTACTGGCCTACGGTTTGGTGATATGGAGACCATTATATCATATTTCAATGGCCTTGGCGGGGAGAGCCGCACAGTTTACTTAAATATATCCAAAGGGACACACGCCAGGAAGCATAGACTAGCAAGCTGGTACCTACCAGAAAGACGGTATACATGATGGGGGAGGCCAGAGCATAAAACTCTGCGTCGGCTCCGGCACTGCGGAGTATGCCTACTAGCAGGCATGCACCTATCATCGCTCCGGTGCATGACTCATTTCTGAAGTAATATCCGCCGGGGATGCCGAAACATAGTTCTAGGACGGCAAACCAGAGGCCCAGAACGTAATTTTCCATGAGGGAGCCTAAGGCAATCGCGCCAATGGCCAATGCAGTGAGGCCTAGGATCATGCTCAAAAGGCCAAAGGCCGCCAGAAGCAGGCCACAGAAAATATAGCGGCTGAGAATTATCTCCCTGGCTGTGACCGGCAGTACAGGAAGATAATCCTTCCAGTCGCTTTTTTCATCTACCTTTACGATCTCAGTGAGAAATGCCACGCCCATCATGGGCAGCATTAGAAGAACGTATGAGGCGCTGCGGCCTGGATACAGCAGAATAACCAAGCTGAGCAGAAGAATGCTGCCCAGCCTGTACCTCCAATCAAAGCGCATTTTAAAGACCAGAAAATCTTTTGCAATCAACCCCTGCATTCCGTTTCACCCCCTATATATATGAGCATGATATCGTCCAGGTTTGCATGGTCTATAAGGCAACCCCGGTGCTTCTCAGCCACAGCACGGCAGTCTGCTGTCAGCACCTGATATTCGTAATCCAGTCTGCGCCAGGCCAGTATGTCACCGCTGTCCAACTGGCGGAAAAGTTTTTCTCCACAGTGTAGCAAACCGTAATTATAAATCAGTTCGTCCTTGGACTTGAAGAACAGCAGTCTGCCCTGATGCAAAAAAGCAATATAATCGGCGATCTTTGCCAAGTCATTGGTCATATGGGTGGAAAAAAGGACACTGTGCTTATCATCTTGGACGAAGTCCAACAGCATGTCCAGAACTTCGTCCCTGGCAGCAGGATCCAGACCGTCGGTGGCCTCATCCAGCAGCAGGAGCTTTGAGCCGTGAGCCAAAGCCACAGCATAGCTCAGCTTCAGCTTCATGCCTCTGGAGTATGCGGATACGGCCTTATCCCGAGGAAGGGAAAATTTTTCTAAAAGGGAGAAATATTTTTCCTTGTCCCAGTTTCTGTATATTCGCTTCATTACTGTTTGTATGTCTGCCGCTGAAAACATCCGGGGCAGATTGCACTCATCCTGCACCACGCCTATGTCCTGCTTTATCTCCTTTTCAAAACGGAGATTATCTTTTCCAAAAACCAATATCTCTCCGCTGTCCCTTTCCAGGGCGTGGAGGATGAGCTTCATTACCGTGGTCTTGCCTGCACCGTTTTCCCCAATAAATCCGACTATGCTGCCACTGGGAATGGAAAAGGAGAGGGAATCTAGGCAGAAGCCTGGATAAGATTTGGTAAGTCCGCGTATCTCCAAAATGTTCTCCATCATCAGCCCTCCTTATAAAACATGCTCAGCAGCTCCTGGAGCTTGTCCAAAGGTATGCCGCTGCTCCGGGCTATGTCCGCCGCCTGCTGCAGATGCTCCTCTGCCTGGCGCTGCTTTTCCTCCTGAATGAAATCCCTGTTCAGGGCAGACACGAAGCTGCCTCTGCCCACGGTAGTCTCGATGAAGCCGTCCCGCTGTAGATCCTCATAGGCTTTCTGCACGGTTATCACGCTGATGTGCAGCGACTTGGCAAGGGCACGCATGGAGGGAATGGCTTGTCCTTGCTGCAGCTCACCGCTCATTACCTTATCTTTGATTTGGAAAGTGATTTGCTCGTATATGGGTTTGCTGCTGTTGCTGCTGATTATTATCTCCATATCCGCCTCACCTGTTATATAATGTGCTTATTGAATAAGTACATTATATACAAATAATAGCCGCCAGTCAAGAGGGAGAGCAGAAAATCGGTTCCTGCTTCTGTCCATTATGCTCTTGGGGTATTGTAAATCCGGATGAAATATTATAAAATACCGTAGATTAAAGAACTACGGGAATAATTCGTGGAGACATTTATGGACAAGAGACTTGAGAGAATTTTACCCCGGGTGCAGAAACCCGCCAGGTACAGCGGCGGAGAATACAACCAGATAATTAAGGATAAGACCAAGGTCGACATTCGTCTTGCCTTCTGCTTTCCGGACACTTATGAGATAGGCATGTCAAATTTGGGCATGAGCATACTTTACCACACGATGAACAGCCTGGACTTCGTGTGGTGCGAGCGGGCTTTTGCTCCATGGGGGGACATGTATGAGGAGATGAACAAAGCCGGGCTGCCCCTCTACGCCTTGGAGAGCGGGGACAGTCTGAAGGACTTTGATGCTCTGGCCTTTTCCATTGGCTACGAGATGGCGTACACCACGGTGCTGGATATGCTGAACATGGCGGGAATACCGCTCCGGCGGGAGGACAGGAAGGGCCTTCTGCCTCTGGTATTTGCCGGAGGCTCCGCCGCCGTGAATGCCGAGCCAATGGCGGATTTTATGGATCTATTCGTCATAGGCGAGGGAGAGGAGATGAACAACGAGCTTCTCACTCTTTTTCACCGGGCCAAGTTGGAAGGCTGGAGCAAGGAGAACTTCCTGATAAAGGCTGCCGGCATTGAGGGAGTCTATGTGCCCTCCATGTACGATATAAGCTACAAGGCTGACGGTACCGTCGAAAGCATCAGGCCCAAAGCCGGAGCGCCGGAAAAAGTAACCAAGCGCATTGTTATTGATCTGGACAATGCACCGTTTCCAACAAATCCAATTGTCCCTTCTACCGAGGTGGTACATGACCGGGTTAACCTGGAGCTTTTCCGGGGGTGTGTCCGAGGCTGCCGCTTCTGCCAGGCGGGACATATATACCGGCCCATCAGGGCAAAAAAGCCGGAGACCCTGATAAAGCAGGGAATAGAGACGTTGAAAAATACCGGGCACCAGGACGTTACACTCCTATCCCTCAGCACCAGTGACTACCGCTCACTGCCTCAGCTCTGCGACGGGCTTCTGGAATACTGCGAAAGCAGGAGCATAGGGCTGTCCCTGCCCTCACTTAGGGCGGACAACTTCTCTATGGAACTCATGGAAAAGCTCCAGAAGGTGAGAAAGAGCGGGTTGACCTTTGCTGTGGAAGGGGGCAGCCAGCGCCTCAGGGATGCCATAAACAAAAATGTAACTGAGGAGGACTTGCTTAATACCTGCGCGATCGCCTTTGCAGGAGGCTGGAACAGCGTAAAGCTCTATTACATGCTGGGACTGCCAACGGAGACCGACGAGGATATTGTGGGTATAGCGGAGATGGCTAACCAGGTTCTTCACTGCTGGCGGCAAAATGCCAAAAACAAGAACAGGGGAGTGAAGATAACCATATCCACATCCTGCTTTATACCCAAGCCTCACAGCCCTTTCCAGTGGGAGGAGCAGATAAGCAAGGAGGAGTACCTCCGCCGTGTTAACCTGCTGCGCTCCAGCCTTACTGCCAGGAACGTCACCTACAACTGGCACGACGCGGAGACCAGCGTCATTGAGGCCGCACTGTCCAGAGGAGACCGGCGCGTGGGAGCGGTAATAGAGGAAGTATGGAAAAACGGAGGACGTCTGGAGGCGTGGTCTGACTACTTCAGCTATAGCCGCTGGGAGGATGCCTTTAGAAAATGCGGCCTGGATATGGGTTTTTATGCCTCAAGGGAGCGGGGACTGGATGAACTGCTGCCCTGGGACATGATAGACGTGGGAGTGCGCAAGGCTCACCTCATACACGAGCGGGAGCAGTGCTATGCCTCACGGCTGTCCCCCGACTGCCGGAAGCAGTGCTCGGCCTGTGGAGCTGCAAGGCTGATGAAGGGAGGAAAGTGCGATGGATAAGCTGCGCCTGCGCTTTAAAAAGACGGGACGGGCGGTATATATTTCTCACCTGGACCTGATGCAAACAATGCAGAGAGCATTTTCCAGGGCAGGCTATGAGCTCAAATACTCCGAGGGATTTAACCCCCATCCCCAGATATCTATTGCCCTGCCTTTGTCCGTGGGGGCTGCAAGCCTTTGCGAGATAATGGATTTTAAGCTTAAGGAAGATGTGGATATCTCCCAGCTTCCGGCCCGCCTCACTGTCGCGCTGCCGGAAGGCATAGAGGCTATAGAATGCTACGAGGCTCAGCGCAAGGTGGCTGAGCTCAAATATCTGAAAGTTTCCGGAGTATTTGAATACGATGATAGAGACAGTAAGCTTATGATCCAAAAGCTCCGGGACTTCTATTCTGCCGGGGAGATCGTCATAACAAAGAAGACGAAACGTGGTTTTGGGGAGACGGACATCAGACCCGCTATACGTGAGGTATGCTTTGAAGCCAGTGGAGCTGATGTAGTGCTGGAGGCGGTGATCTCCGCCCAGGAGCCTACTCTGAACCCTGAGCTTCTGTGGGATGCCCTGAGACAGAAAGCGGATGACATAGCCCCTGACTTCGCCCGCTTTACACGCCTGGAAACCTATGACAAAAATATGGAGATATACAGATAAATTCCTAAAAAACACTTGCAATAAGTGCCGGATTATGGTATCATGCTAAGGCTGCCCATAGTGAGGCGGCCAAGAAAAAGGCGGTCCGCTGCCGTGGCTTTTGCCCGCCGGTAAGAACGTCTATATGAAGGAAGGATTAGATTATGGATCTGGTCAAAGTTCTCAGTGAGAAGTACATGAAGAGCGAGCTGCCTGAGATGAATGTGGGCGACACTGTCCGTGTTCAGGTTCTGGTCAAGGAAGGCAACCGCGAGCGCACCCAGGCTTTTGAGGGCACCATCATTGCCAAGAAGCATGGCGGCATCAACGAGACCATCACCGTCCGCCGTATTTCCTACGGTGTAGGCTGCGAGAAGGTCTTCCCCGTGCATTCTCCCTCCATCGTCTCCGTCACCACCGTCCGCAAGGGCAAGGTTCGCAGGGCCAAGCTCTACTATCTGCGCGACCGCGTGGGCAAGAAGGCAAAGGTCAAGGAGCGCATCTGAGTCAAAAGTTAAGCGGCATCCCGGATCGGGGTGCCGTTTACTTTTGTCCGGCCGGGATATGCCCAGGGCTGAGAGCATAGTATTATGCACAACGGGGATTCGGGCAGCCACTTAAGAGTCGGGTTTGCAAATTAATTTGAACTGTGCTAAAATATTTCACCGAAGAGCGCCGGAGCTTTCGGCCTTCATGGCCGGGCAGCTGAGGGCGCTTATTTAAAATCAGGCTGGAGAATAGTATGGAAAAGAGAAGGGAAAAAAGGACAAGACGAATAAATACGCCGCCATATAAAAACAAGGCTACGCTTATCGTATACCTGATATTGCGCGCTCTTATCATATTTGCCCTGATACGCGCAGTGCTCAGGGGCAACTATGAGAGCGTATTCCTTTGCGCCCTGTCTCTGGTACTGCTGCTGATGCCCAGTATTTTGCAGCGGAAACTGGATATTACTCTGCCAAGTACGATGGAGATAATCATTCTTCTGTTCATATTTGCTGCGGAGATCCTGGGAGAGCTGGCCAGTTTTTATGTCCGCGTCCCTAACTGGGACACGATGCTGCATACGGTGAACGGCTTTCTCTGCGCTGCCATAGGCTTTGCACTGGTGGACATGATAAACCGCAACGAGCGCTTTTCTTTTGAGCTCTCTCCGGTATATTTGGCCCTGGTGGCCTTCTGCTTTTCCATGACCGTGGGTGTGCTGTGGGAGTTCTTTGAGTTTGCCGCCGACCGCTTTATCGGTCTGGATATGCAGAAGGATACAGTGGTAAATGCCATTGGCTCCGTAGCACTGGACCCCAGCATGAGCAACAAGGTCATACATATTAAAGACATTTCCGATGTTATTATCGTCCATTCTGATGGAAGCCGGGAAGCTCTGGGCCTGGGCGGATATTTGGATATCGGTCTATATGACACGATGAAGGATTTATTCGTCAACTTTATCGGAGCAGTGGTCTTTTCCTTTATAGGATTTTTCTATGTCAAGCAGGAAGGAAAGGGCAAGCTTGCCTCCAGCTTTATACCAAAGGTACACATGGAAGGCGAGACTGAAGAGACCGCAGAGCAGATTACGGAAAATAAATAACAAGGGATAATAAGATACTGCCCGGCCCTGAAGGCTTTATGAGCTCAGGGACGGGCAGTATTTATGCTTTTTTAGACAGCTTACTTTGCCATCAGTTCGCGGCATACATCGCCAAGGATGCGGATGCCCTTTTCAATGACCTCGTTGCTGCTGTTGGAGTAATTGATGCGGAAGGTGCGCACGTTGCGCTTATACTCATAGAAGGGATCGCCTGGGCAGATTGCCACGCCCTTTGCCAGGGCGGCCCGGTAGAGCTCCACGGCGGTGATGCCATCAGGCAGAGTGGCCCAGAGGAACATGCCTCCCTGAGTTGGTGTGAACTCCACGCCCTGAGGCAGGTACTTCTTCATGCAGTCCATCATGTACTGAGCTTTCTGGTGGTAGAGCTCCTTTGTCTTCTCTATGTGCTTGTCAATGTCATTGTCTGCCAGGTACTGGGCCAGCACCATCTGACAGAAGATATTGGTATGCAGGTCGGCAGTGGCTTTGTAGTTGAGCAGCTTCTCACGCAGCTCAGCGTTGCGGCAGCAGATCCAGCCTATGCGCATACCGGGGGCGACAATCTTGGAGAAGGTGCCAAGCATGCAGCACTGATCGCCCAAAGCGGCGCCAAAGCTCTCGTTGGACTTGCCCTCAAAGCGCAGCTCACTGTAGGGGTTATCCTCCAGCACAAGAAGGCCGGTACCCTTCAGTATCTGGGCGGCTCTGTCGTGAACAGCCTTGGAATAGGTGAGGCCGGTGGGGTTCTGGAAATTGGGTATCAGGTATATGAGCTTGGCATTGGGGTGTTCATTCACAGTCTTTTCCAGCTCATCGCAGTCGATACCGTCGCTGTTCATGGTAACAGTGAGCACCTTGGGGCTGTACATATGGAAGGACTGAAGAGCCACCAGGTACGTGGGGTCCTCCACGATTATTTCGTCACCCGGATCTATCATGGTTGCGCCAACCATGGCCAGAGCCTGCTGGGAACCGTTGGTAATAATAATATCATCTGCCTTGACTCCATATACTCCCATGGTCTCGTAGCGCTTTGCCACCCACTCTCTCAGGGCAGGATAACCGGGAGTAGAGCTGTACTGGAGGGCAATGGCACCCTTTTCCTCAAGGACCTTCTTTGTGGCGGCTTCCATCTCCTCTATGGGGAAGGATACCGGGTTGGGCAGTCCGCCGGCAAAGGATATTATATCAGGGGAGGCTGCAGCGGCCAGGATGCTGTTGGTGAACTCGCCCTGGAAATCCGGTCTGGTGATGATGGATGACATTTTAAACTTCATAACTGATGGCTCCTTTCTTTCTCAGGGATGGAGGCAGACTCTCTGCTTTCGCTCCTTCCCTTGCTAATGAGATACAGTATATACCATTAATCTGAATATGTAAAACAAAATTTTTGAAGAATGGGAATAAATATCCACATTGGGTGGGACAGTGGATGGATTGTTTACATTAAGTATCTTGAATTGCTGCGGGAAACCGTGTAACTTAAATATGAAAATACAGCCCCGGCGAAAGGAATAGTTATGAAAAAGCTTTTTATTACGGCGTCTTTTCTTATTGTGCTGCTGGGCGCCGCTTTCTGCGTTAATAAGATATATGACACGGTGACTGCTGCTGCCGGTACGGAAGTCTGGGCTGTGGAGGCAATGCCAATATATATGGAAGAAAGCTCCGGCCTGGCCCCGCTGGAGGCTGCGTCGGCGGAAAGCCTGGTGGTAAGGGATAAGCCAATGGCTTTGGAGGCCGTGGTGTTTCTGGGGCGCAACCGGGAAGTGGCTGAGGAGATGCTCAGACGCTCCGGTATGGCCGGACGCCTGGTGGTACCCTCCGCGGGGATCGATGTGGCTCTCTTTACTGACGGGCCGGGGGCGGATGAGGCAGAGATACGCCAAAATATCTGCGACCAGCAGGATTCTGCCGCCTTCTTTACAGATGGCCTGGGTATGCTCATTGCCGACCACAACAATCAGGCCTTCTCTGTACTCAACCAGGTACAGCTGGGGGACAAGGCCGTCATTCTCCGGGGACACAGTATCGTAACGCTGGAGTGCAGCCTTATTACAGACGGGTATAATTACGGCAAAGGTATTCTGGATGAGGACGGATATTATATATCATCTTATGAAGACTACATTTGCTATACCTGCAAGGAAGACTGGAACAATGTGAGAGTGGTGGGGTTTAGCATATTGGATGAGGATTATGTGATTTGAATTAACATAATATAATACACATAATGTTATTGACATAACTTGATTTACATAATATAAGATACATAACATTATTTCCATAATTAATAAGACATAATGTTGTTTACATAATCTTAAATCCCGCAGCGCAATATTTGGAAAAAACAGTATTGTAATTTTCCTGTATATGCGCTACAATATGGCCGACAATTTAATAGTGGGAGAAAAAGTTATTTTGTTGTAACGCCGTACATATGACGGCGGAAGGAGAATGGCAATGAGAAAGCGTATTCTTGCAGTTTTCCTGGCAATGGCGGTAATGGCGGGCCTACTCTGCGGATGCAGTGGGGCTACGACTCAGAACCCGGTTGCCAGCGACGAAACCACAGATTCTTCCCGGACGGACCACGGCAATGAGATTACCGTGGGTATCGCCCAGGACCTGGATGATAGTCTTGACCCGAATCTTATGACGGCAGCAGGAACTAGAGAGGTCATGTTCAACGTCTTTGAAGGGCTTGTAAAGCCCAACTCCGACGGGGATTACGTATGTGCGGTCGCCTCCGATTATTCAATATCCGAGGATGGACTTGTATATACCTTCACGCTCAGAGACAATGTGGTTTTCCACAACGGCCAGAGCTGTACCACGGATGACGTTATATACTCTTTTGAAACCTGCGCCGCTACCTCGGTAACTTCTGCCGTGGTGACGGCGCTTTCCGCTATTACGGATATAAGTGCTCAGGGCAATACAATCACCATTACACTGTCTGCGCCCAACCCGGATTTTATCAGCTATGTGTCCAGCGTGTACATCATGCCAAAAGGCTACACTGAGCAGTCCACTGCTCCCGTGGGCACAGGGCCTTTCCGTTTCGTGTCCCGCAGCGTCCAGGAGAACTTTATCCTGGAGCGCAATCAGGACTACTATGGAGAAGGGGCAAAGCTGGACAAGGTGACATACAAGATATATGAGGACAACAACGCCCTGTTTACCGCTCTTAACAGCGGCGCTCTGGATCTGGTTGCCCACCTGACTATTGACCAGGTGAACAATCTATCCAACGGCTATGAGGTTCTGGAGGGCACCATGAATCTGGTACAGGCCCTGTACCTTAATAATGCAGTGGAACCCTTTGACAATGAACTGGTGCGGCAGGCCCTGTGCTATGCCGTGGATGTGGACTCTATGCTTGAGCTTACCGCCGACGGGCACGGCACTAAGGTCGGTTCTTCAATGTATCCTGCCTTCGGCAAATACTTTGATCCGCAGCTGGCGGAAGCCTATCCCCACGATGTGGAAAAGGCAAAGGAGCTGCTGAAAGAAGCGGGGTATGAAAACGGCTTCAGCTTTACCATTACTGTGCCCAGCAATTACCAGCCCCATGTGGACACGGCAGTGGTATTGGTGGAGCAGCTGAAAGCTGTGGGCATCGACGCCCAGATACAGCAGGTGGAGTGGAACACTTGGCTTACGGATGTGTACGGCAACAGGGACTTCCAGTCCACGGTCTGCGGCTTTGACGCCAGCACCCTTAACGCCAGTGCAATGCTGGCCCGCTGGGTGAGCGACAACGACAAGAACATGATAAACTACAATAACCCCCTGTATGATGAGACCTTTGCCCAGGCCCAGTCTTCTACCGATGAGGCGGAGCAGACGGCACTCTACAAGCAGTGTCTGGAGATACTCAGCGACACGGCGGCAAACGTTTACCTTCAGGATCTTGCCGACTTTGTGGCAATAAATCCCCAGCTGCAGGGCTTTACATTCTATCCCCTGTATGTGATAGATATGTCCTGCCTGTATTTTGCAGACTGAGCGAAAGAGCTTAAACAGAAAGAAAGGAGGCGGGGAGCGTGAAATATATAATAAAGAAAACCGGCACTCTCATTATTACGTTGTTAATCGTTTCCCTTCTCGCCTTCCTGGCTTTTCAAATCATACCCGGTGACCCCACCACTGAACTGCTTGGTACAGAGGCGACGGAGGAGTACCGGCAGGCTCTGCGCCAGGAGCTGGGACTTGACCGGCCGGTACTGGTTAGATACTGGGATTGGCTCAGCGGCTTTGTCAAGGGAGATATGGGGGAGAGCTACAACTACCGTATGCCGGTTTCGGATATGCTGGCGGATAAGCTTCCGGTCACCGCACTGCTCACTTTGCTGTCCTTTATCTTTACAATTGCCCTGTCAATACCTCTGGGCATATGGGCCGGCAGCACAAAAAGCAGGATAATGGATCTGAGCGTCACGGTGCTGGACCAGATAATAATGAGCGTGCCGCCCTTCTTTATTGGCATGCTGGCCTGCTATGTCCTGGGAAATGTGTTTAGACTCTTCGTACCGGGGAACTTCGTCTCATATACGGTGAGTTGGGCACAGTGCCTGGGATATATGATACTTCCCGCCCTGGCGATTGCTATACCAAGAATTGCAATGACTGTGAAGATGTTGCGATCCTCAATACACAGCCAGCTGGAGCAAGACTATGTGCGCACCTCCCGCAGCCGTGGCAGCAGTCGGGGAAAGATACTCCGGCGACATGTTCTGAAAAATGCCATGATACCGGTAATCAGTTTCCTGGCGGTTTCCGCTGCGGAAATAATGACCGGAAGCATAATCATTGAACAGGTGTTTACCATCCCCGGAGTCAGCCGACTGCTGCTTGCCAGCATATCCAACCGTGACTTTCCGGTGGTGCAGGCCATAGTTATGGTTATTGCGGCCTGGATTGTTATAGTCAATTTTGTGGCCGATCTGCTCTATCAGCTGGCAGACCCCAGAATACGCAGGCTTTAAGGAGGCCGGAACATGAAAAAACGTGCCAACATCTTCCTTTGGGCCGGCGGGATAATCAGCCTGCTTATGATACTTGTAATAGTTATGGGCTGGTTCTGGACACCCTATGACCCTACGGCCATGGACGCCAAAGCCAAATTCTCGGCTCCAAGTTTCCAGCATCTGCTGGGTACCGACAACTTCGGCCGGGACATTTTCAGCCGTGTGCTTGATGGGGCCGGCACCAGCTTCATCATAGCCCTGTGCGTGGTTGCCATTGGCTGCATAGCCGGGATAATTATAGGCAGCCTATGCGGTTATTACGGGGGGCTGCCGGATGTTATACTCACCAGAATCTGTGACTCCATCACTGCATTCCCTGCCTTCCTGCTTGCCCTGGTCATAGTTTCCATTGCGGGGCCGGGGACTGAAAATATAATCATTGCCCTGGGCATACTTTTCATACCCAGCTTTGCCCGTATTGTGCGCAGCGAGTTTGCCCGCTGCAGGGAGCTGAACTATATCAAGAGCGCCAGAATAATGGGTGCCGGAGACTTTCGGATAATGTTCAGACACATCCTGCCCAACACTCTTCCTGTGCTCCTCAGCGCAATAACAATAGGGTTTAATAATGCCGTACTCAGCGAGGCCGGTATGAGTTTCCTGGGCATAGGAATCCAACCACCCTATGCAAGTCTTGGCTCCATGCTCAGCGACAGTCAGAGCTTCCTGTACAGTGCGCCTTGGTATGCTCTGGGTACCGGCGGAGCTATAGTTCTGCTGATACTAGGATTCAGCTTGCTCAGTGAAGGCTTGCAGCTGAAGAGGTGAGACAATGGGCTATGTTTTGAATGTCAGGGACCTGAGAGTCCATTTTAACGATGCTACACAGGACCGCTTTGCCGTGGACGGATTGAACTTCTCCATGGATGAAGGGGAGATACTGGGTCTGGTAGGGGAGAGCGGCAGCGGAAAGACTGTTACTGCCATGAGTATCAGCGGCCTCCTGCCCAGAGAAAAAGCCACCTTCAGCGGTAGTATTACTCTGGACGGCCGGGAGATATTCAGCTGCAGCGACAGAGAGATGCTGGACATCCTGGGGGATAGGCTGGGTGTCGTTTTTCAAGAGCCAATGACAAGCATGGACCCGGTGATGCGAATAGGCCCTCAGATTGAAGAGTGCCTTAAAAATCATAGCCGCCTCACCCGGACCGAACGGCGGCAGCGGGCTATGGAAGCAATGGTACAGGCAGACCTGCCCGACCCGGAGCGCATCTACCGCCAGTATCCCCATGAACTATCAGGCGGCATGCTCCAGAGAGTGATGATTGCCGCTGCCATCGTCAGCCATCCGAGGCTGCTTTTGGCTGATGAGCCCACAACGGCGCTGGATGTATCGGTCCAGGCAGAGATTCTGGCCTTGCTTAAAAAGCTGAACAGGGAATACGGCATGGCAATACTGCTTATAAGCCATGATTTGAATGTGGTGCGTAAGCTGTGCAGCCGGGTCTGCGTAATGCAGAGAGGAAAACTGGTGGAGGACAGGAACGTGGAGGATATTTTCCGCGATCCGCGGCACCCGTATACAAAGCAGCTTATTGCAGCCATCCCCAGCCGGGAAAAGCGTCTGATATGAGAGGGGCGCCGATATGGAAACCATTCTGGAAGTAAATAAGCTCAACAGCTATTATGAGGTCGGACGCAGCATATTTGGCGGAAAGAGCAAACGCCGACAGGTGCTCCACGATGTATCCTTTACGGTAAACAAAGGGGAAACCGTTGGGCTGGTGGGGGAGAGCGGCAGTGGCAAAACCACCTTGTGCAGAGCGGTGCTGGGACTTTTAAAGGACTATGATGGGGAGATAATCCACCATTCAAAGCGCCCACAAATGGTTTTTCAGGATCCGTTCAGCAGCCTTAACCCCGTGCGCTCCATCGGATGGATACTGGATGAAGCTTTGCGTATTCAGGGTGGACACAGTCCGAAGGAGAGAAAGGCAGCAGTGGATGAGGTGCTGACCCAGGTGGGGCTGGGGCCGGAGTATGCCGGAAGACTGCCCAGGGAGTTGTCCGGGGGCCAGCGGCAGAGGGTATCCATTGCGGCGGCTGTAATAACCAGACCGGAGCTTATTGTGGCCGACGAGCCGGTAAGCGCCTTGGATGTGACAATACAAGCCCAGATCCTGAAGCTCCTTTATAATCTGAAAAAACAGTACGAACTCAGCTACATTTTTATAAGTCATGACCTGAACGTAATATACCAGATATGCGACAGAGTTCTGGTAATGCAGAATGGTGTGCTGGTGGAGCAGAACACCGTAGAGGAGATATTCAATAAGCCTCAGCATCCCTATACAAAGCAGCTGCTGAAAGCTGCGGAATAGTTTATAATCCGGCAGGGGTCTTAACATATGTTAAGACCCCTGCCGGATTTACATGGACAATTGTATCATTTGCTAATATTCGGACGAAATTAAATTTGAAGCAGGCGGGCTTTTGTTTAAGGTGAAGAAAGTGAAAATAGCCTTGTTATTTCCTTGACGAATTAGTATAGAGGTATTATAATTTGCAGCGGATAAAACCAATGGCACTAACAAATGATATTCAAAGGATAATTTTGAAAGGAGTTTTTGAATTATGGCAAACAGAATCATGCTCAATCAGACCTCCTACCATGGCGCAGGAGCCATCAATGAGATACCCAATGAGGTAAAGGCCAACGGTTTCAGCAAGGCCCTTATTTGTTGCGGTCCTACTCTGCTCAGGCACGGTGTGATCGCAAAGATCACTGATATATTGGATGCCAACGGTCTGGCCTATGAGATTTTCTCCGACATCAAGCCCAACCCCACCATTGAGAATGTGGTGGACGGAGTCAACGCCTTCAAAGCTGCTGGCGCCGACTATATCCTGGCCATAGGCGGCGGCTCCGCAATGGATACAGCTAAAGCCATCGGCATTATAATCAATAACCCGGAGTTTGCAGATGTACGCTCCCTGGAAGGTGTGGCTCCTACCAAGAAGCCATGCGTGCCAATTATTGCCGTCCCCACCACTGCCGGCACTGCCGCCGAAGTCACCATTAACTACGTCATTACCGACGTTGAGCGCAAGCGCAAATTTGTCTGTGTTGACCCCCACGATATGCCAATCGTGGCCGTTGTGGATCCGGATATGATGGATTCAATGCCCAGGGGACTCACTGCTTCCACCGGTATGGACGCTCTGACCCATGCCATCGAGGGTTACACCACCCTGGGAGCCTGGGAGATGACAGACATGTTCCATCTGGAGGCCATCAAACTTATTTCCGCAAATCTCCGCAGTGCCGTGGATGGTACCAAAGAAGGCCGGGAGGGCATGGCCTTGGGTCAGTATATTGCCGGTATGGGATTCTCCAATGTTGGTCTTGGTATAGCTCACTCCATGGCCCACACTCTGGGAGCGGTATACGATACTCCCCATGGCGTAGCCTGCGCTATGATGCTGCCTATCGTCATGGAGTATAATGCCGAGTGTACCGGAGACAAATACCGTGAGATAGCCAGAGCTATGGGTGTCAAGGGTGTTGATGAAATGAGTGTTGCCGAGTACCGCGCCGCCGCCGTCAACGCAGTCAAGCAGCTCAGCACTGACGTAGGCATCCCTTCAAAGCTGGAAGCTCTTAAAGATGAGGATCTGCCTTTCCTGGCTCAGAGTGCCTATGACGATGCCTGCCGTCCAGGCAACCCCAAGGACACCAGCGTGGCTGACCTCACAGAACTTTTCAGGAAGCTGATGTGAGCGTCTATATGCAGAAAGATCGGGAAGCATTTCTGCGGACACGAGATATGAAATAATAAAACTCCCGCTGCACCGAAAAGGTACAGCGGGAGTTTTTCATTACCTGGAACAAAATGGCAATGAATAAAGCCGTTTGAATCTTACTTCATCATTTTAGCTTTTTTGCAGCACACTACAGTGACAAAAGCCATTATGATAAGAATTATTGGGGAGAAGATCAGAGCCTGATCCGCAGAACCGCCAAAACCCTCGATCAGGGCAATAAAAGGAGTGCTGAGAAAAGCGCCCAGGTTGACACCGGACTCTGTAATACCGGTGGCCAGGAACACATCTTCCTTTCTGACCTGATTGTCGTAGGCGCTGATGCAGCCGGGGATAATGCCGGTAGAAGTAATGCCGCTAAGAACCAGCCAGAGGCAAACCACGGCAAAACTCTTTGCAAAGTAAAGGCCCACAATGCTTGCTGCAACTCCAATAAGAAAAACGCCAAGAGTACGGTGCTTGAAAATCTTTTCCAAGGCTCCGAAAACCACACCGCCTACAATGGTAGCTATGCTGTAAAATACCATTGCGGTGCCCACATCCACAGCGGTGCCCATGCCGCGGTTGACAATGATGGGGGAGATGAGGAGGAATATTGGATAGTAGCATAGCATATACACGCCGACTATAACGGTAAATATCCACACATTTCCGGGCAGCTTGCGAATACTCTCACCCAGGGAAGTGCCTTTTGCAAGGCTGCTCTCGCTGCCTCCAATGGCGGAGTAGTCGGTCTTGTCTACGGGGAAGTTCTGGCAGAGGAAGAGAACGATGAAGAAGGGGATAAAGCTCCACAGATAGATGTAAAAGCTGTAGTTCCACTGTATCTCGCACAGGCGTCCCACGACTACCTGAGCGACCATGTTCATGCTGTATTGCGCAGCTACGGCCCAGCCCATGGCGTGGGTACGCAGATTCTCGTTTTCCACAAGCTTGAAGCTCATGGAAATCCCGATGCCCTGCATGAGGCCATAGCCTATGCCGAAGGCAAAGCGGCCGATAAACATTACGGTGATGCTGTTTCCACCGGCCAAAGCGGGAAGTATACCGCCGGTGGCATGAAGGCCGATGCCGATAAGTATCATGGTCTTGAGAGGCACTACCCGGTTCACAAGGAGTCCCGCCACCAAAGTGAATACCACGGCGCAGAGGTTGGGAATGTTATTGACCAGAGTGATTACCCAATAAGGAACGTCGGGAAAGGTCTGTGCAATATTTGCCAGAGCAGAGGAGCACCATTCGGCGCCGCCGGCAGCACTGTTGGCAAAGATGAGGACAATTATTTCTATAATATTGCGTCTTTTTATTGATTTATCCATAATTTCACAACCAATCGTTATTTTATTGACGATTCACGGCTTTTTTCATGGCCTGCCGCATATGCGGCGGGCCATGAATTGTTTTGTGGAATCAAGCCTTGGAAGTTGCGCGGTTAACAACGGTGACAACCACGGCCACGAGGACACACAGAACGGCGCAGGCGATGGATGCGAAGAGGAAGCGGAAGTCGGAAGCGTCGCTGAACAGGGAAGCTGCGGAGGTGTAGATAATTGCGGAGAGCACGGTGCCTATCTGGCCGGCCATATGGGCAACGGCGCAGCCGGCGGTAGCAGACTCTACGGTGTTGCAGTTGGTGCAGCCCAGCAGAGCGGTGGGCATTGCAAAGCCCATGGAAAGGCCGGTGATAAGAGCGCCAATAAAAACTGTAACCAGAGAGCTGGCCATGTAAACGGTGAAGAAGCCCACGGTGAGCAGCAGGAAAGCGCAGCAGAAGGTGTAGTCATGGAGCTTACGCTCGGTGGGGCTGAAGAGAGGGCCGGCCAGCATACCGCCCACCAGGAAAATGCTCATTGCGGTTCCGGTCATGGCGGAGGAACCCAGGTTGCGCTCGCTTATAATAAAGGATACGTTGGAACCGAAAACAGTGTAGGAAGTGATAAAGACGAAGATGATGCCGCCGTACAGCCAGGTTTTCTTGGAGATATTCAGGTGGCCGCCGGACTTTTTGTCCTGCTTGGCAGCGGGCTTATCTTTGGGCAGGTAGATGCAGCCCAGAACCAGGGGAATAAGACCAAAGAGATAAGCGAGGTAAGTATAGTGCCAGTTAATGGCAGCCAGCATACCGCCGACAAAAGTGAGGTATATACCGCCGCCGTTGGTGAAAGTGTTCTGGATGCCCATGATGGCGCCGCGCTGAGACTCGTCATAGTTCTCTGCGATTATGCCGTTGGAGGTAGGCATCAGAAGGCCGAAGCCAAGGCCCAGAACGATCTGCCAGGCATAGAGCTGGAGAATGCTGCCATGGAAGAAGAAACCGAGAAAAGCAATTGCGGCGTAGCAGCCTACACCTACCTGGCAGAGGACTTTTTTAGAGACCTTAGTTGCCAGCATGGTGGAGATGAGGCAGCCGATAAGCATTGCAAAGCCGGGGAAATTGGACATCGTCTGAATAAGGGTGGCCGGTGCGTCGGGGAAGGAGGCCTGAATCGAGGCCAGTGCGGGCTGGAGTCCCATACCGCCCATCTCCAGAGCGGAGATGAAGAGTATGGCCAGGGTCATCATGGTTCTGTTTTTAACTTTTCCTGAGTTTTCCACAGTGCATACCTCTTTTTACTTTTTATATTTCCAGAGCCATATTAAAGGCAATCTGGTTTGCGTTCTTTATGTTCTTTACTTCGTTGCAGTCGCCTACAGCTATAACATCGGGGATAAGCTGGCGCAGCTCATTAAGGAGCTTGTCGTTTTTCTTCATACCGAAGGCCGCAACGACATCCGTGCAGGGCAAAACGCTGCGCTCACCCTTCTGGTTTTCGATGACAACGCCTTCATCTGTAAAGGCGGTAACACGGCTGGAACCGATGAGCTTTACGCCGTTTTTCTCCAGCAGCTGCAAAAGCATACCGCGAGGTGCAGGGGAGTGATCCTTTGCAAATTCTTCAACAGGAATCATGTCCACAACGGTGACTTTTTTACCTTCGTTGGAGAGCTCCAGAGCTGACTCCATGCCGGACAGGCCGCCTCCGCATACCACTACGGTGTCGCCAACCTTGACTCTGCCGGTATCCACGTCAAGGACGTGATGAATGTTTTCCCTGTCAATACCGGGGATGGGGGGCATAAATCTGTCTGCACCGGTGGCCACAAAGACGACATCAGGATTCAGAGACAGAACGTTTTCAACGGTGGCAGGAGTGTTAAGCAGGATCTTTGCACCGCACTTCATGGTGCTGCGCATGAGCCACTGCAAATGACGGCGCATATCAAACTTGAAGCTGAGGCAGCTGATTTCATGGAGCCGTCCGCCCAGCTTGTCACTGCTCTCCATGAGAGTCACGTCGTGGCCACGCTCCACCAAAGTCTTTGCCGCCATGCATCCGGCGACACCGCCGCCGATAACAAGAACCTTCTTGCTCTTCCGGGCAGGGCCTATCTCACCCAGTTCGGCTTCGCGGCCAAGTATGGGGTTGGTGGCGCAGCGCAGATGCACTATATCGGCAGGAGCACACTCGTGACAACGGAGGCAGGGCCTGGTATCTTCTTCACAGCCGTGCCATGCATTATAAATGGTCTTGGGATCACACATCAGCTGCCGGGCCATTGCTACCATATCCGCCTTACCGGAAGCTATGATTTCCTCGGCTTCTTCTATTGTGGTGATACTTCCAACAACGGTGACGGGAATCTTTACTTCCGGGTCAGCCTTTACGGCTGCTGCCCATTTTACATTGTGGCAGTGGGGCAGATAGAAAGGGGGCATGGTGTAGGGCATATAACGGGGCTCAACTATGAGACCCTGGGAGACGTGGACGGTATCTATGTATTTTTGAGCCAGCTTTATAAAAGCAATTGTCTCGTCGATGTGCATGCCGCCGGGTATAAGCTCGTCACCGCTTATGCGCATGTCTATGCAGAGCTTCTTGCCTACGCGCTCACGCATTGCGGCCAGAACCTGCAGAGGGAAGCGGCAACGGTTTTCAAAGGAACCGCCGTAGGCATCGCTGCGCTGGTTGAACTTGGGGGAGAGAAACTGGGAAATCAAATTGCCGTGAGCGGCATGAACCATGACCATATCAAAGTTGGCCTTCATAAGTCGCTCAGCCACGTCACAGTACTCGCCGATGATAGTCTGCATATCATCCTCGTTCATTTCCCGTATATCAGTGGGGCCGCCCTCTACAGGAATGGGGGAAGGGGCGATAGCCATCTGGCCGGGTCTGAACTGCTTGGGCGCCGAACGTCCGGCATGTACCAACTCTACGGAGAGCTTTGCGCCGTATCTGTGCACGGCTTCGCTTAAACGGCGCAGGTCGGTTATATTGTCATCACTGGTTACATCCAGAGCACCGAAAAAGTCCACACCGTTTATGTGGTCAATTGGGGTGGAGCCTATTGTTATTACACCGGCCCCGGTGCGGGCCTGGGCTTTGACATAGCCCAGGAGCTCGCTGGAAACGCCCCCGGTGGGAGTTGAAAGACTGCTGACCATGGGAGAAAACTGAATGCGGTTTTTAACCGTCATGTTGCCGATGCGTATAGGCTCAAAAACGTGGGTATATTTGTTGAAACTTGTCATGATTACTCCTCAGATACGACCGATGTCCCGTGCTGCGTAATATGCCTGGCTGGTGGCCTGATAGATAGTGGCAGGAGTTCCGCAGTCGCCGACTATGTAGAATTCGGGAGCGCAGAAACGGAATTGCTCAGCCTCGTCTGCCAAAGGCTTCTGGCCAACAGCATAGATTACGGTGTCTGCCTTGTAGAAGGTGTCGCCCTGAGCGCTGCGGCCAAGCACGCCCTCTTCGGTTATCTCAACAGGGCTGGTGGACATGGCGGTGTTAATTTTGAGAATCTTTATCTGCTCGTTCACAGCCTGCCCATGAAGTCCGTTTGCACCGAACTTGATCTCCTCATGGCGATGCATGAGAGTTACCTGGCGGCCATTCTGAGCCAGATGGATTGCCAGCTCGGAACCTACAAGACCGCCGCCGATAACGACGACCTGCTGGCCGATCTCGTTGAGATGGGTGTAGGCGTATTCGGCGTTCATTACGTTCTTGCCATCCCAGCCGGGAATATACTTGGGAACTGCGGGCTTTGAACCAAGGCAAGCTATAACAGCATCGGGCTCCAGGGAGGAGACCAGCTCCGCTGTAGCCTCAGTGTTCAGACGCACGTCGATGTCCGGATTGTCCAGGCAGCGCTGAGCCTGACGCTGGATGTACTGCTTGAGTTTGGACTTGAAAGATACCTCATCCTCTATCAGAAGCACGCCGCCCAACTGGCTGCCTTTCTCCAGCAGCGTTACCTTGTGGCCACGTTTGGCGCAGTCCAGAGCAGCTTCCATGCCGCCTATACCGCCGCCTATAACCACTACCTTGCACTTGTGAGTAGCAGGGATATCATACTTGTTTTCCAGCTCACGACCAATTATGGGGTTAATGGCACAGCCGTACTGCCCGGTGGTGATCAGCTGGCTGAAGCATGTGTAGCAGCGCAGGCACTCGTTTATGTCGCAGTCCTTTCCGGCACGTGCTTTGTTGGGCATATCGGGGTCGGCAATCAGGCCTCTGGCTATTTCGATTACATCAATAACTCCATCGGCAATGAGCTTGTCCATCATGGCCGGCTCATTGAAAGCTCCGACGCTTGCCACCGGTGTCTTGACATGCTTCTTTATCTCCGCTGCAAAACGCAGGTTTGCGCCGTCAGGCAGGAACATGGAGGGATGCATTACAACGAAGGACTCGATGACTTCATGGTTACCGCAGGAGCAGTGGATAATGTCGCAGTGGCCATCCATGGCCTTGGCTATTTCAATACCGGTGTCAATGTGGTAACCCACAGAGTTGACCTCATCGGCACTTATACGGAAATCGATCAGGAAGTCCTTGCCGCAAACTTCTTTTATACGGTCACAGACCATCACGGCGAAGCGTGCTCTGTTCTCAGGACTGCCGCCCCACTTGTCGGTGCGGTGATTGACCAGGGGGGAGAGGAACTGGTTGAGCAGCCAGCCATGTCCGCCGTGGAGCAGTACCATTCTGAAGCCTGCTTTCTGAACACGCAATGCTGCCTGGGCATACTGCTCTATTATCTGGTATATGACTTCTTCGGGCATCTCGGGGATGAGAGCTCCACCCAGGCGGGCGCCGGCCTTTGTGCCAGAGACTCTGGTTTCACTGGGAGCCCAAATCTGATTGCCTTCCACAAAGGACTGGCTTGAGAACATGCCGGCATGCATGAGCTCTATGGAAGGAATGGCGCCATGTTTTGCAATGGCATCAGCCACGGTAGCCAGAGGGGAAACACATTCATCAGTATCAAGGGCCAGATATTTTGGAATATCCACGCCGTGCTTGGAATCGATGTATGCTTCGCCCACGTGCACAACAGCAGCGCCGCCTCTTGCCTTTGCCTCGTAGTACGCCATCAAAGGCTCCGTAGCTATATTCTCCCGGGTCAAATCACAGTAGCCTGTTGGTGCCGCAAAAATGCGGTTTCTGAGGATGACTTTCCCCAACTTAAGGGGACTAAACAAACTCGGATACTTAATTTTGTACATAGCCTTTGTTCCTGCTTAAAGCAGCCTCCTATTCTCTTTTTATTATGTTTTGCTCTTCGATTGTTTTCACTGTTATAAATATATCAGGATTGTCAGTGATTTAACAGCAATAAAAAGAGCACCGTCCACAACCAAAGGTTGTGAACGGTGCTGATACCGGGTCCATTATTGCCGGGGAAATAAAGGCTCCGGCCGTATGGGACTCAGCCCCATTTCTTCATTTTTTCTATAAAAATCTCCGCTGATTTGCTGGGCTTTCTGCCTTTGGATGTGCATATCCCAATTTCATAGCCCCATTCCCAGCAGGTATCGGGAATGATTTTTATACCCTCTATCCGTTTATTCCTGTCTCCGACGTAAAAGCCTATGCCCATATTATTACGGCACAGCTCTTTTATCATATTCATATCCTGACTCATAATGGCGAACTTGGGCTCAAAACCTGCCTTACGGCAGCGCTCATAAAAGACAACATGTCCCTTGTTGTCAGCGCCAAAGCCCATAAACAGCTCGTCTTTAAGCTGACCCAAATCCAATGATTCCTGTTGCGCCAAGGGATGCTTTTCACTGAGCATATAAAAGGTATTTTCTTTATGCACGTGATGTATGGTGATTTTGGTTTCGTCAACAGGCATTATGCAGAAAGCAACGTCTACAAGACCCGAAATAAGAGCGCGATCCAGTTCATAGTCACTGTATTCGTTCATACGCATAGTGAACTTTGGATTGGAGCGGCTGAACTCAGTGAGCAGATCAGTGGGTAAAATGTTGACAAAACCGTGAGATATGCCCACGTGCAGAAAACCGTTTTGAGTATTCCTGAGCAGATTCAAATCATTGATGGAAAAATGCCAGTTGCGTACTATCTCCTTTGCATAAGGAAGGAAACACTCGGCATAATCAGTAAGCTGCAAGGCAGATGATGTACGCTGGAACAACTCAACGCCCAACTCTTCCTCCATCCGCCTGATGCTTTTGCTCATACCCTGCTGGGAAATATACTGACTTGCAGCTGCTTTTGTAAAGCTCATATACCTGCAAACTTCAACAAAATATTCCAGTTGCTTAATATCCATTTTTTATCCTTTACTTTATGTGAGCTTATGGCCATCGAACGTATACTTTGCCCGGATATGAACGTTGAGAGATATACCGCACAGAATACAAACCTCTAAAAGTATAATTCAAAATCTAAAAATTATCAATAGCTTAAAAAGACCTGTACTGTTTCTTAATATGAGATACGAGAAATTTGCTGATTCAGATTACCTGGCAGCAGGGAAGCCGGATACATGCTCGGCTTGCCGGGAAGAACTGAGAAAAACTTTGGGCAGATTTTGCAGGCCACTTCTGATACTGGCGGAACTGCGGCTTGCATGAATTCCTTCAGCCCTGGCAATCTCCGTGGGATCCATTTCCAGATAGAAGCGGGCATATACACGCCTAGCCTGCTTTTCAGGAAGAACCATTACTGCGGCGTACATATGGAGCTGTTGCTGCTTTTTCTAAAAAATTTCCTCCCGAGTAGGCGGGGAGCAGCGCGGAAAGTTAACCTCAATTTCAGCACTTGGTGCCCTGCCGGAATGAGTCTGCTTTCTGCCCATAAATTCCATAGGGCTCCGACAAAGATAGTTTAATATACATCGGGACATCTTTCAAGTTATGGCTGCTATTACCCCGGAAATACATAGACAGAGATGGAAGCTTAAGGATCTGTGGGGCTGGGTATATACTGCAAAGGAACGATATGCTGCACTTTTGGAATAAGGGAGCAGACTCTTCTACTACACCGGAAGACGGCAGGAGAACCCTGCATATCGCACTCTACCGTAAGGCTCATTGACAAGAACTTGATAAAGATGATATGCTGAAAGCAGTTAAACATCAAATATATACGGTATTATAAAACGGCACTTGCATTACAAATATTGAAATGGGCCACACACAGTGGATTCTATGAATAACCGGCCATATCACATCTTAATCAAAATGCATTTTGCATTGACTCAGCTACAATGATGGCTGCAAAGTACTTTCAGTGCAAATTGAACTCTATGATACAGCTATCTCTCTTGCCTTTGCTGGCGATACTGACCCAGCAGCAATTTTGCCGACTTTACTGTATTTGGTTACAAGGCCTTGGCTGTGTTGCGGAGTCACACGGTTCTGTGAAAAACTATACGATTTTAAAGAAATTTTACATGAAATAGATTGTGATGGAAAACTGGTTAAAGAAGGATAGAGGACTTCAAATAATATAACAGATTATATAAACAGAGAATGCTGCTGGGATAATGTATATCAACCAGTTCCTGGAGTGAAAACATGGATATAAGTTTTGGCCATTTTCGGTTAAATATCAATACAGAAAAAACCAGAGCAATTTATAAAAACCTGAAAAGGCTCAGTCAGGCTTGCGGCTGTTCCGGCTGCAGAAACTTTGAAAAGGCAGCGGATAGTATGCCTGATGAAGTGAAACGCTTTTTTGATTCCATCGGAATTGACATGAAAAAGCCGACGGAAGTATATGTCAATGCGGTAAATTCGGATGGCCTGTTGATATATGGGGGATTCTATCACTTATGTGGAACGCTTTTAACCGGAGAAAGTGCCTGGACAAAAATACTTTCCGAAACAGAAGGTACAGAAACTTTTTATTGGGAGGCATCAAAAACTTATTCGGTTTCAAAAGGCTTTGACGTATGTTTTCAAGAAAAATGTTGTCTGGTGGAAGACGGTTTCCAAAGTCCTGTTTTGCAGTTGGAAATATATGCGCTCATACCTTGGGTACTGCCGGAAGCGAACCCATATATATAACGCTGTAAAGCCCGCTCCGTTCATCCCGCTGCTTCTACATTACCGGCTGTCACAAAGCAGCCGGTAGTTTTTTTCATATTTTAAAGGCTGTCTTTTACTGCTTAGCTTACTGTGTTATACTGCTTATAAGAATTGTTGTAGTTGCAGGAAAGGAGAGAACGATATGCCGATGCTTGGCGCCATTTTGACTCCCCATCCGCCGGTGCTGCTGCCGGAAGTGGGACGGGGAAGGGAGCGGAAGATTGCCGCCACAGACCGCGCAATGAGGAACGCGGCCGAGCAGGTTGCCGGATGGGAGCCGGAGGTGCTCATCGTGGCCTCGCCTCACACGGTTATGTACAGTGACTATTTTCATATATCACCTGGCAGCGGCGCGGCAGGTGATATGTCTGCCTTTGGAGCGCCTCAGGTGCATATAGAGGCAAGGTATGACACCCAACTGCGGGAGGAGATAGTGCGCCGGGCAAAGGCCGAGGGAATAGATGCCGGTACGCTTGGACAGCGTGACCCAAAGTTGGATCACGGTGTGCTGATACCCCTGTATTTTCTGCAAAAGGCAGGTGTAAACTGCCCAATTGTTCGCATTGGCCTTTCTGGTTTTCCACCTCTGGCTCATTATAGAATGGGCCGGTGTGTGGCAAAAGCCGTTGAGGCTCTGGGCCGACGGGCTGTATTCGTTGCCAGCGGCGATTTATCCCACAAGCTGAAGGCCGACGGCCCTTACGGCTATGCACCGGAGGGACCGGTATTTGACGAGGCGGTGACTGAAACCATGGCTTCCGGAAATTTTCTGGACTTCCTTACCATGGACTCATCCCTCTGTCAGAGGGCGGCGGAGTGCGGCCTGCGCTCCTTTCAGATGATGGCAGGTGCCCTGGATGGACTGGCCGTAAAGCCGCAGTTGTTGAGCCACGAGGGAAATTTTGGCGTAGGGTATGCGGTGGCACTGTTCCCGGTTACTTACCGGGACGAGAGCCGATGCTTTGCAGCAGCCTGTGAAAAAGCCAGGCATGAACGCGTGGAGAAGCGGCGGGCCAATGAAGATGCCTGGGTACGTTTGGCGCGACTGTCCCTGGAAACTTATGTGCGTACGGGACGCAGGCTGGGAAAACTTCCGGATAAACTTCCGGAGGAACTGACGGAACATGCGGCAGGGGCTTTCGTCTCGCTGCATATCGACGGTGGATTGCGTGGCTGCATCGGCACCATTGCACCTACCGAAAATAATCTGGCTCTGGAGATTGTCAACAATGCCGTGTCCGCCGGCACAAGAGATCCACGTTTTCCGCCGGTGCGAGCCGACGAACTGGATGAGCTGGAGTATAGCGTGGACGTGCTGGGCGATCCGGAGACCGTGGATTCGCCAGATCAGCTGAACCCAGGGGTTTACGGAGTAATTGTTTCCAGCGGCGGACGGCGGGGCCTGCTGCTGCCGGACCTTGACGGAGTCGACACTGTGGAGCAGCAGCTGGACATTGCCCGGAAGAAGGGCGGAATACACCCGGGCGAGCCCTGTAAAATCCAGCGCTTTAAGGTGGTGCGGCATGTATGAGCACCAGATGTGAACTCTGTTTTCATCACTGCACTTTGAATGAAGGACAGGCAGGGTTGTGCCGGGCACGGGGCAACCTGGGTGGGAGGATAGTACCACTGAACTACGGGCGGATTACGGCCCTGGCTTTGGACCCCATTGAGAAAAAGCCTTTGAGACGTTTTTATCCCGGCAGCTTTGTGCTGTCTGTGGGCAGCTTCGGCTGTAATTTGCGCTGCCCCTTTTGCCAGAACGCACAAATTTCCATGACGGGGGAAGAGAGCCCCACCGGGGAGTGCCCACCGGAGAAGCTGGTGCGGCAGGCTGAGAGCCTTAAAGAACGGGGGAATATCGGCCTGGCCTACACATATAACGAACCTCTGATTGGATATGAGTACGTGCGTGACTGTGCGGCGCTGGTGCATGAGGCGGGTATGCTCAATGTGCTGGTGACGAACGGCACTATAGAGGATGGCCCCTGGAGGGAGCTGCTGCCCCTTATCGACGGGGTAAATATTGATTTAAAAGGCTTTACTGAAGAATACTACCACAGGCTGGGTGGAGACCTGGAGACGGTGAAGCACTCAATAATCCTGGCTGCCGGGAATTGCCATGTGGAGGTCACGACCCTTATAGTGCCGGGGGAAAACGACAGTGAGGGAGAGATGCGTTCACTGTCAACTTGGCTTGCCTCAGTTAACCCGGAGATTCCACTGCACGTTTCCCGTTTTTTCCCACGCTACCATATGACCGACCGTCCACCCACACCGGTGGATAAAGTCTACCGACTTGCCCAGGTGGCAAGGGAAAAGCTGCGCTATGTGTACACGGGAAACTGCTGAACAAGTCCGTTGCCGTAGAAAACAGCTGGAGGACTGATGCCAGCCGCAGTCTTTACTTCCAAGCCCCAAATTAATCCCGGGAGCCGGCAATGGTATTCTGAATACCTTAACCGTCCCGGGGATTATTTTTTGTTATAGAATCAAGAGACCCGCAAGCCAGGACATTGACCGGCCTTGCGGGTCTGTTTTATGCACAAATATGCACTTGATTATGTCTTACAGTGAAAAGTTTTTTATTTTCGCCTTGAGCCGGTGTTCCCGGAACCACGTATTTCTTCGTGAAACAAATAGTTCACGACTGCCGGCCTTCCCGGCTCACTTCTCCCGTCAGGCAGATAATTATCGAAGTAGGGTAGTCCGTTTCTTTTCGCATAGGAATTCAGCTCAGCCTCAAGCTCATGCCAATATCCCCGGTCTTTCAAGTTATAAATGCGCTCATATAGCGGCAGCAGTTCCGGGCGCTTCTCCCCGATATACCGGAAGATGGACGCTTTATAGTCACCGCGGAGATTCAGATTTTCCACCCATATTAAATCGCACCGGTCCTTTGCCTGCTCAATAATTGCGGGTACGTCAGTGATGCCGGGGAAAATCGGTGAGGCAAAACATACCGTGCGAATACCGGAGTCATATACCTGTTTCATGGCGGCAAGCCGTCTGGAAATGCTGACGGCTTTATCCATATCACTTCGGAAGTCTTCGTCCAGCGTATTGACAGACCACGATACAGTGACATCCTTCATTTGCGTGAGAATGTCCAGATCTCTGGTTACAAGATCGGACTTGGTGCAGATCATTATCTTTGCACCGCTGTCCCTAAGCTGCTCCAAAAGCGCCCGTGTTCGCCGGTACTGTTCCTCCTGGGGATTATAACCGTCTGTAACAGAGCCGATCACAACCCGCTGCCCTGCATATTTTCCGGGATTCTTGATTTCCGGCCAATATTTCACATCCAGAAAGGTCCCCCATGGCTCAGTGTGCCCGGTAAAACGTTTCATAAATGATGCATAGCAGTATTTACATGCATGGGGGCAGCCCACATACGGATTAACGGAGTAGCCGCCCACAGGCAGACTTGATTTTGTCATCACGCTTTTTACCTGAATTTCTTTAATATTCTCCAACGCCTTCACACCCCAATCAATTATTTTCACGCAAAGCCGGAGCGCCGAGGCAAGCTGCATAGCCCTTTATTCCAGGAAATTCAGCCTGCCGCTGCATGCGTAACATCAGATGCTTTTTCTGAGGTTCAGCAAAACGCGCTCCAGGTAATGCTCAAACTGTCGGATTTCCTCTTCCGAAAAGCCACTATAAAAGATGTCGCTCATTCGCTCCGACACATCGTTGTAGTCGGACCGGAGACCTTTGGCCTTGTCTGTTAAAAGCAGCCGTGTCTTCCTGCGGTCTTTAGGATCAGCTGTACGGTTCACCAGTCCGGCGGCCTCCATGCGGTCGACCATGCTGGTCAGAGTGGTCGTTGCAAGCCCTGTTTTTCTGGAAAGCTCTCCAAGAGTAATGTTGTCACCTTGCCAAAGAACATAGAGCAGGTTCCCCTGCGCGCCGTTAAAGGCATCAATATTTTTGTCAGACAGAATGCGATCAAAGATTCTTCCGCTGATCTGCTTTATTTGAGTAATCAAACTTCCGGCTTTTATTTCCATTTAATAGCTCCTATATAAGATATTACTATATAGTACTATGTTACAGCAGATAAGGGACTTTTTCAAGCCCCTTATTAGAAAGTATTTTTTATACGGATATGCAGCTTAGGCAAAGAATAAAGAGATTATGTACGGACAAGCTTTCCCGGCTTATTCCGCATCCAGTATCAGCGTCTGCCGGGTACTGCAGCCCAGCTCCTTGAAATCGGAGAACAGGCAGTCCATACGGGTTGGATGGACGCAGATCAAGTGCATGGGACTGCTCAGTTTTTGCAGGGCAGCCAGAGGAATCTTCTTATATGCTGCATGGGAGTTGTATATTTCACTGAAAGGTTCTATAAGCTCGGCACGGCCGGTTACCTGAATCCCATGAAGTTTGCCAAAGCCCTCGTATTTGTCATAAACGGCAAGGCAGACATTGGTGTTTTCAGCCAGGCCGATAAACTTTTTGCCGCCCTCGCTGAACATCCAGAAGCAACCGTCATGGTAACTGTACTCGATGGGGGTACAGCGCACGTAATCCCCGGTACCGGTAGCCAGAGCACAGGTGTTATTTGCCTGAATATATTCTTCGAGCATTTCTTTCAGCCTGCTCTTATCCAGCCTGACGCTGTCTGCATCCTTTAGATCCCAGTAGCCTGCCGCCAAGTGCAGAGTTTCAGGGGTATAATATGGTTTATTTGACATTTGCTCCATGTCTGCTTGCTCCTTCCTTCATATTACCTGGTGTATTCTTTATATGTAAGAACTTTATGAGAGGCCGCTGACATAACCGCGACCTGGACGGGAAAATTAATTTGCAGCTCCACTGCGCTTCAAAAGACCTGAGGAGTTTATCAGGCAGCCTGACGCTGGCTGATAAACTCCTCAATTGCAGCGGCTGTCTGTGCCTGCTGCTCCTGGGCGGATATTGTGGCTGGTAAATCGCCCTTTTGAGGGCCATAATTGCCGAACTGGGCATGGTTGCCCCCCTGTATTTCCACCACGTTTTCAGTGTAATCCAGTTTGTCCTCTACACTATGATTCAAGGAACCGTATATCGTCAGTGTATCCTCAGGAGGGTAGTCTCCATATATATAGGCTCCCAGCAGAATCAAACCGTCGATCTGATCCTGATGCCCGGCGGCAAATTGTGAGGCCATGGCTCCACCCATGGAGTGACCGGCCAAATACCAATGCTTCACCTCAGGGAATCGTTCCATTATCTCTCCGGCGGCATCGGCGTCAAAGATCGCCATATGAAAGGGCATATCTACCAGAACACAGGTCACACCTGTCTGACGTATCCGGGACAGCAATGGAAGATAGGCTGATGCCTCCACCTTTGCACCTGGATAGAAAATAATTGCTGTGTCTGTAGGGTAGGAAGGGGAGAGGATCGTCAGATTGTCCTGTACGGTAATGCCACTCTCCCCGGCAGAAACGGCCAGGGCTACGTCTTCGGCCCTGTAGTAGTCAGACGCATACAGCAAAAAAAGGACTGTCAGCAATGCTGCAACCGCCAAAATGATGGCGGCAGCAATGGTCAGCTTTTTGCAGAGAGAGCATTTTCCTTGCTTCAAATGAACATCACCTTTCACGAAAACCTTAATTATCCCTCAGGAAAATATATAATCCGGCAGAGCTTTTTACCGGATTCCGTACGGAAAATTTTGTCCAGGGCTGTCTGGATGGCCTTAGTGCCAAGGGAGTCCTCGTAGAAATTTACAAGAAAATCAGCTTCCACCAAAATCTGATAGTCCATCCCGTCTATGTCTGTATAGGTGTGATGATGCCCAACCAGATAGCAGATGCGGTCAATGTCGGAGGACCCCAGACCCAGCTCTGCCAACATGGTGCGGGCATAGGCCGGACCTTCTTTTTCCTGAAGCGGACCATCGCAGGCACCGTATTTTTCCTCTGCAGGACGTATGCCGATATCGTGTACCAGCGCGGCGCATTCCGTTAAAAACTGGGTGTGTTCATCCAGCGTTTCCATGCGACCAATCAACTGTGCAAGGCGGTGTACCTTGATAAGGTGTTGGATACGCATTGGGTCACCACTGTTAAAGGCAATCATTTTTTGTTCCAGCAAATCAATAAATAAAGTTTTTTCCATAACTGTCTCCAATTTTACAGCCAGCACGTTCTGAAACGTGGGCCATGATATGCCTCAGCTGTCCCGGCGTCAGGTGCAGCCGGTGTGCTGCTTCGGGCGGCAACAGGCACTTTTTTGAAAAGCTTACTTCACTATATCATAGGGCCAGGTGTTGATGCCGCCGAACTCATATATGTTGGTATAGCCCAGAGCCGCCAAAGCTGAGGACGCTGTTTTGCTGCGATTTCCGCTTCGGCAGTATACAAGGACCGCTGCATCCTTTTCGGGGATAACGGCCGCAGCTGTGTCCTGGTCGATGGTACCCACTGGCAGCAATACTGCGCCCGGAATATGACCTCCGTCATATTCGTCCTGCTCACGAACGTCCAGTATAACGACTTCCTGACTGTCCATCATGCTTTTGGCTTCTTCCTGGCTGATTTGCTGATAGCCATTTTCTGCAGATGGCCCAGCGCATCCGCTTAGCAATATCAGTACAGCTATTATAAGTGGAAGTATTGATTTCATTTGTTTATCTCCTTAAAAAGACTGTCAGCAAAAGCTCTGTGGCCTTGCTCGGTAAAATGTACGCCATCATAGGCAAGCTCGACATCCCATTTCACGGCGTCGGCAAAAAGAATACCCAGGCGTGCGGCGAGGGTCTGATACAGACTGCCCAGGTAAACGGAGGCATTAATCAGTCCATCATCATGTACCCATTCACCGGGGGCCATAGGCGGCGGGGCAATCAGCAGAATCTTCTCCCGCTCCAGCTGCAATCCTGCGAGGAACCGCTCCATTTTCCCGGCAACAGTTTCCGGACTCAGACCTTGCAGCAGGTCATTGCTGCCAAGCATGACTATTAGCAGGTCAGTATCCTCAGAAACAGAGACCGGCGCTGAGGGAATCTCCCGGCCATTCTCTCCACGGTTGCATATTTCCCAGCCGGTCTTTTCTGCAAGAACGTCGACCCAACGGCTGGTTTTATCATAGCGCCCGCCGAAAAAAGATCGCGGATCATAACCGTAAGTGTTGGAGTCGCCCAAACATATTATCTTCATACCAGGCACCTCAGTAAAATTGCGGCGTTTGGAACGACGCGTTCTTATGAGCTTTGAGCCATCATACAGAAACCTGTATTTTAAATCATTATATCAGCATTATGTCGGTTCAACAACAGTTCTTTCAATTTAATGTGTTCCAGGGTCTGTGCCACTGATAAAAACTTTGTTGTGCAGTGGCACTAAGACTAGTATAATAGTACAAGATAAGGAAAAAGACAGATACGAAATATATTAATGATATTTGTTGGAGGAGCATATGGCAATAACAGTAAACATTTACTATACCGGTGCTGAGGGAAAAGCACGGGCTTTTGCAGAAGAAATGACGGAAAGAAAAATTGTGGACAATATACGGAGCGAGGATGGCAATCTGCGGTACGAATATTTCTTTCCCATGGGCAGCAATACCACTGTATTACTGATTGACAGCTGGAAGGACCAGCAGGCTCTTGACCGCCACCACGCATCTCCTATGATGAAGGAAATTGCCGTTTTGCGGGAGAAATACGGGCTTCACATGAAGGTGGAGAGGTATGTTTCCGAAACTGGGGGCATACCAAGCGCGGATGCAAAATTTATAATGTAGTACAGATTAAGGCAAAAAGGCAAACTGACAAATGGAAAAACTGAACTGCCGGTATATATCGGACCGACTGATAGAAGCCGGATTTTTGCACGTCAGCTAAAGCCCGGGGGAAAACGGTCCGTTATCCTACGCCGAAAGGTAAAGCACTGTGAATCGCGACCAAGCAGCGTCAGCCTATGCCGCGGTATCATACAGCTCCGGTATACAGCGGTTTACAATGGACAATCTTGATGCAATAATCGGAATTGTCAAATGCAAAAGAACTCAATGGGGCATATGTATGCTGAGATTTTACTTATAATATGCTTGAGAACTCCGCTTTTACAGATTTTATGTCATATGGTTAAACCTACTGTAGAGGAGTATCGCTTAAAAATTACAAATTAATTATATAGATTGTGCGGCAAGTTTTTAAGAACAGCTCTTATGAAAAGAGACTGGGGAAAGGGAAATTCCTGCCCGTCGAATCTGGACACCCTGTGGGTGAATAAGATATGACGAGGTGAGAAAATGCTGGAAACCGCTTTTTTACTGCTGATGAACAGTTTCCTGCTGATGCTGCGCATAGTTCCCGGAGACTCTTTTCCAAAGCCTCTGAGCCGGGAAGAGGAACAGCTGCATCTGGAGCGCTGGATGCAGGGCGATATAGACAGCCGGAACATTTTGGTGGAGCACAATCTGAGACTGGTGGCCCATATCATCAAAAAATACTTTACCCAGACTGAGGATATTGACGACCTGATATCCATCGGAACCATCGGGCTTATCAAGGGCATCAACACATACAAACCGGATAAGGGTGTACGCCTTGCCACCTATGCCTCGCGTTGTATTGAAAATGAGATACTTATGCATTTCAGGTCAAACAAAAAGTCCGCTGGAGATCTGAGTCTTTCGGATGCTCTGGATGTGGACAGTGAGGGCAATGGTCTGTCTGTAATGGACGTTGTGGCTATGGAGGAGGACCTGGCTGACGCTCTTGGGAGCAGGGAACTTTGCGGCTGTCTAAGAGGCTGTATAGCAAGAACTCTGGATAAGCGGGAAGCACAGATAATTTCTCTGCGTTATGGACTTGACGGCAGAGAACCAAGAACTCAGCGGGAAACAGCTCAGCTGTGTGGCATAAGCCGCAGCTATGTATCCCGCATTGAGAAAAAAGCCCTGGAAAAACTGCGGGCAGCTTTGGGGGAGGATGCATCACCTTTTTGAGAATCATATATTTGACTGTGACACAGGGAAAGGGAGACGCTGGAAGGACAGTGTCTCCTATTTTTTGCTTTTTTATGATGGATGTATGGAGTATATTCCAGGGCCTGAGCGGTAAGGGCTGTCGGCATTATCTGGATATATTCTTGCGTGGAACAAAAAAGACGGGTATAATAGGCAACAAAAAGACGGCCAGTCCTTATTCGCTCGGCTGATGGAGCAAAATAAGGAAAAGCGGAGAGCGATATTTTTGAGGTGAAGATATGTCCAGAAGTGTTATAGTAGGTGGAGCCGCAATAGAGTGCTACGATGATGTAAAGAGGTATCTCAGGCCGGGAGATTATTACATCTTCTGTGACAATGGCCTTAGGCATCTTGAGAAACTTGGAGTTAAACCCGATTTGATAATCGGAGATTTTGATTCCCATGCTGTTCCTACTATCCCGGTGGAGACAATATTCCTCCCCAGGGAAAAGGACGACACGGACAGCGTCTATGCCGTCAGGGAGGCTTTAAAGCGGGGCTTTGACGACTTTCTCCTGATCGGCGTGGTAGGGGCAAGGATAGACCACTCTCTTGGAAATTTATCAATATTGCTTAAGCTGGATTCCCTGGGAAAGCGGGGGCTGATTGTGGACGACTATTCTGAAATGGAGATAATCTCTCACAATATTGCTGAGGTTGGTCCGGAATTTCCGTTTTTTTCCCTTCTGAATATAAGCGGCACATCCAGAGGCATTACTGTGGAAAATGCAAAGTTCCCATTGGAAAACGGGGATATAGACTGCGAATACCAGTATGGAGTCAGCAATGAACCTTTGCCGGGAAAAACCGCCAGAATAAAAGTCAAGGAAGGCAGACTGTTGCTGGTGCGTGTGCGCCGGGACTGAAGGGCAAAGAAAACTCAGATGGTTTACCATAGGCAAATATCCGGTACTACCTATTATTACACTTGCGAAAAGTGACGTAATAGCGTATAATACCTTGTCTGACGTATGATAAAATATCGCCGTCTCACCCGAACCTGAAAAGAGGTCTAGCATGAAAGCCAATAACAAATCAAACACAGGACATGAACTGCGCCTTTTTGGAATTATAATCATTGATATATTGATAATCAATCTATCTGCCTTTTTGGCAATCATGCTGCGCATGGATTTTTCCATTGAGGACACGGCCATTCACGGATTCTTCCACACTTTGCGCATGGGCGCAATACCGGGGACAATCAGCGCCCTGCTCATGTTCAAGATCTTCGGACTATACAGCAGTGCCTGGGAATATGCAGGAGAGCGGGAACTCATATCTATGGGCTTTGCCTCTGCCTGTGCCTCCGCCCTGTATTACATGGCAGTAAAGCTCATGGGCTGTCTGTTTCCAAGGAGTTTCCCATTTATTTATATGGTGGTGCTGTTCCTTGCCATAGCGGCTTCACGTGTGGCCTACCGGCAGGTGCGGCGGAATATAATTGCCCACAATGCCGCCAAAGACGGCAAGCTGCGCCGTACCATGCTTATCGGCGCCGGAGACGGTGCGGTGCTGGTTATACGGGAGCTGGAAAATAACCCTCATGCCAAGAACCGGGTTCTGTGCCTTATCGATGATGACCCAAGTAAGGCGGGCAGCCGTGTAAGGGGAATAAAGGTTGTTGGCGGCCGGGACAAAATTATTGAAGCCGCCAAGCGATATGACATTGAGGACATCATTTTCTGCATTCCCTCAGCTCCCGATAAGGTAAGAAATGAGATTCTTGATATATGCAGCCATACCGGGGCTCAGCTGAAGACCCTGCCTTCTCTGGACAAGCTGATAAACGGAGAGGTCACCCTTACCCAAATTAAGACCGTGAGCATTGAGGACCTGCTGGGAAGAACCCAGGTGCACACGGACAACGCGGCAATAAGGGATAAGATCCAAGGAAAAACCGTACTCGTTACCGGAGGAGGCGGATCCATTGGCAGCGAGCTCTGCCGTCAGGTGGCGGCATTGTCACCCAGCCGCCTTATAATTTTCGATATCTATGAAAACAACGCCTATGACATCCAGATGGAGCTGAAACGTCGCTACCCTCAGCTTGATCTTGTCACACTGATAGGTTCTGTCAGGGACGAGCGCCGTGTGCGCTATGTGTTTGATACCTACAGGCCGGATGTGGTCTGCCATGCAGCGGCTCACAAGCATGTGCCGCTTATGGAAGACAGCCCTGCGGAGGCGATAAAGAACAACATATTTGGAACTTACAATGTGGCCAAGGCCGCCGGGGAGTTTGGGACAGGCCTGTTTATACTTATATCCACAGATAAGGCTGTGAATCCCACCAATGTAATGGGCGCTTCAAAACGTATGTGTGAGATGGTGGTGCAGTCCATGAACGGACGGAACCACACAAAGTATATTGCCGTCCGCTTCGGCAACGTGCTTGGCAGCAACGGCAGCGTGATACCTCTATTTAAAAAGCAGATAGCAGAGGGCGGCCCGGTAACCGTTACGGACAAGCGTGTCACCCGCTTCTTTATGACTATCCCCGAAGCCGTTTCACTGATACTCCAGGCCGGAGCCTATGCAGAAGGCGGCGAGGTTTTCGTGCTGGATATGGGCGAGCCTGTACGCATAGACGATATGGCCCGGAAAATGATACGCCTCAGTGGTTTTGAGCCGGATGTGGATATCAAAATAGAGTATATCGGGCTGCGTCCGGGCGAAAAGCTGTATGAGGAGCTGCTGCTTAAATCCGAGGGATTGCAGAAGACGGATAACAAACTCATATACATAGGACACCAGGTAATTTATACGCCTCAGGAGATAGAGGAAAAGCTGGAAACCCTTCGGGGAGTTCTGTATGCTTCCAATGCCCAGGTGAGAGAATGTATGCTTGGAATAATAAAAGAGCCGGCGGACATGATGTATGAGCCCATACCCGGCGCTGTGAACCCTAAAGATACAATAGAGGTGTGAGGCGGAAGGTTTACATAATTTTGAACACTAAAAAGCGGCAGTCCAAAAATCCTGAAGGATTATGTGGCTGCCGTTTTTTATGTCTTATTTTGCCGTGGATGGATTATCCGGAGTGCCTGCGGATATGAAAACCGGCACGGTAAAACCGTGCCGGTTTGAAAATCAGGTGTTCAGCGGAGCGAAAACTCAGCCGCCGATTATATCGCGGGTGTCTCTGGCAATGACCAGCTCCTCGTTGGTGGGGATTACAAAGACCTTGACCTTGGAGTCGGGAGTGGATATCATTATATCATCGCCACGCTTGGAGTTGGCCTTGTCATCTATGGTAATGCCCAGATAGCCGAAGTAGTCGCAGATAGCCTTGCGGGTTTCGGGGCTGTTCTCTCCAACGCCGGCGGTGAAGATGATGGCATCCACGCCGTTCATGGCTGCCACATAGGAACCGGCGACCTTTGCCACCCAGTAGTGGAACATGTCCAGAGCCAGCTGGGCTCTCTCGTTGCCATCTGCGGCAGCGGCGTCCAGGTCTCTGAAGTCGGAGGAGACACCGGAGACGCCAAGAACGCCGGACTTCTTGTTGAGAATGTTCAGCATTTCATCAATGCTGAAGCCATATTTATTCATAAGGAACTGGATAACGCCGGCATCCAGATCGCCGCAGCGGGTGCCCATGGGCAGGCCGACGAGGGGAGTAAAGCCCATGGAGGTGTCCACGCTCTTGCCGCCGTTTATGGCACAGACGGAGGAACCGTTGCCCATGTGACAGGAGATAATCTTCAGATCTTCAATGGGCTTGCCCATCAGCTCAGCACAGCGGGCGGAGACGTAGCGGTGGGAAGTGCCATGGAAACCATAGCGGCGGATGCCGTCATTCTTGTAGTACTCATAAGGAATGGCGTAAGTAAAAGCCTTGCCGGGCATGGTCTGATGGAAAGCGGTATCAAACACGGCCACCATGGGAACGTCGCCCATGACTGCCTTGCAGGCGTTGATGCCGGTAATGTTGGCGGGATTATGCAGAGGAGCAAAGGGTGTGCACTCCTCAAGGGCTGCCATTACGGAATCATCTATTTTAACGGAACAGGCAAACTTCTCGCCGCCATGGACCACGCGGTGACCGACAGCATCGATCTCTTTCATGGAGCTGACCACGCCGTACTCCTTGCTGGTGAGCTTGTCAATGACTGCGGCGATGGCTTCAGCATGGGTGGGCATTGGCACATCCTCATTGAACACGCTCTTGCCGCCAATCATGGGGGTATGCTTCAGATGACCGTCGATGCCGATACGCTCGCAAAGACCCTTGGCAATGACCTGCTCGGTCTCCATGTCTATAAGCTGGTATTTCAGGGAGGAGCTGCCGGCGTTGATAACAAGAATTTTCATTTTTTTGTTCCTTTCTATTGTAAATGTTCTTTTCCTTGAGTAAAATCATGGTGGAACTCTACCTTATTTATTTTAATACAAACGGGGAAAAATGCAAGTCCTTTTTGCCCCGAAGGAGAAACCATGAACATAATCGGGATAGTCTGCGAATATAATCCCTTCCACAAGGGCCACGCCTGGCAGATAGCGGCCAGTAGAGCTGCCTTGGGTGAGAATTCAGTGGTTGTCTGCGCTATGTCCGGGGACTATGTGCAGAGAGGCGAAGCGGCGGCTTTTTCCAAGTTTGCCCGGGCTGAGGCGGCTTGCCGCTGCGGAGCCGATCTGGTTTTTGAACTGCCTTTGCCATGGGCCGTTTCCTCAGCTGAAGGTTTTGCCAGGGGAGCAGTTTACATGCTGTCCGGATTGGGCTGCACTCATCTCAGCTTTGGCAGCGAGCATGGAGCGGTGAAAAGCCTGGAGTTATTGGCGGACTGCCTTACGGATTCTGGTGTAATAGAAGAAATAAAAAACCGAATGTCCCAAAAACCAAAATTGTCTTTTGCCTCTGCCCGCCAGGAGGTGCTGGCCGAAGTTTTGGGTGATACGGCTACACTGCTTGAAAAGCCAAACAATATCCTGGCCGTAGAGTATATAAAAGCCATAAAACAACTCAAATCCTCCATGACTCCATTTACTATGGTGCGCCGCGGCTGCGGCCACGATGAAAAGGGAGATGGTGAGTTTAGATCCGCTTCGGAGTTGAGGGAGATGCTTCGCCGTGGAATAGCTCCGGATATGCATATACCTGCGGCTGCTATGGAAATCTTTTGTCGGGAGCTGGAGCAGGGGAGGACTGCCCTCGACCAGGAGCGTATACAACTTGTTATTTTGTCCAGGCTTCGTATGCTGAAGGAAAATGACTTTATCCGTCTGCCGGACGGTGGAGATGGTGCTGGACAGAGACTGTACGGCACTGTAAGAACAAATGTCTCGCTGGGAAAGATAGTCGAGGCTGCCGCCGCCAGGCGAATACCCCAGGCCAGAGCCAGGCGTATGTGCCTTTGCGCAGCCTTGGGAATAAATAAGGGGATGGCTGATGGAAATCCTCCTTATGCCAGACTGTTGGCTGCAAACGAAAAAGGATGCGATTTTCTGCGAAATATTGACAATAAAAGCACAATATCTGTGGTCAATAAGCCTGCTTCAGTCAAACATCTTGGGCGTGAGGCCGAAAATGTGTTCGCCCTGGGCGCATCGGCTCATGACATGTATACCCTGCTGTATTCGTCCCAGGAAGACAGAAAGGCCGGACAGGATTGGAGAACAGGCCCAAAAATTGTATAATTTAGATAAATTTGATAAATTTTTAAAAACGAATTTGGTCATTTAACAATATTGAAATTTATTTGCCTATAGTTCATAATCAAAATATCGTTACTGAGCTACAAGTGTTCGCAATATAAGGACACTAGGCGTAGTAATAATCCAAACAGGAGGAACAAAAATGAAAAAAGTTATTGCACTTGCACTTGCACTGATCATGGTTTTTGCTCTGTGCGCATGCGGCGGTGCGCCCGTTGCTGAGGCTCCCGCTGACGATGCTTCCACTGCCGACACATCTGCCGCTGAGGCACCTGCCGGCGAAAACGTGGTCAAGATAGGCGTATTTGAGCCCCTGACCGGCGACTCCGGAGCAGGCGGCAAACAGGAGTATCTGGGCATGCAGTATGCCAACTACCTGACCCCCACCGTTGAGATTGGCGGAGTTGAGTATACCGTCCAGCTGGTTCCCGCTGACAATGCCTCTTCCGCTGACCGTGCACCCACTGCCGCGGCTCAGCTGGTATCTGAGGGCGTGAGCGTTGTTCTGGGTACCTACGGTTCTTCTGCAGCCATTGCTGCAGGCCCCACCTTTGAGGAAGCTCAGATTCCCGCCATCGGCGTCACCTGCACCAACCCCCAGGTCACTGCCGGCAATGACTACTACTTCCGCATCTGCTTCCTGGATCCCTTCCAGGGCACCGTTCTTGCCAACTACGCTTTTGAGCAGCTGGGCGCCACCAAGGCCTACCTGCTGGGCGAGCTGGGCAACGAATATGACAACGGTCTGCTGAATTATTTTGAGGAGGCTTTCACCGGACTGGGCGGCACCGTCACCAAGGACAACTTCCCCCAGAATAACTCCGACTTCACCAGCTACCTGAACAAGGCTCAGTCTGAGGGCGCCGACGTTATTTTCTGCCCCGTATCCATAGCCTACTCCACCCAGATAGTGGCCCTGGCCAAGGACATGGGCCTGACCACCCCCATCCTGGGCTCCGACACTCTTGACAACAACACCGTTCTCGAGGCCGCTCAGGGCAGCAGCGTTGACCTGCGTGTCTCCACCTTCTATGCCGACGGTGCCAACCCCGAGTTTGACGCAGGCTTCAAGGAGTTCATCAACTCCAGCTCCGAGAATCTGACTAATAACGGCGGCAACGATAACATCGCAGCCGTCTCCGTCATGGGTTACGACGCTTACTATGTTGCCCTTGAGGCTCTTAAGGCTGCCGGCAGCATTGACTCCACCGCTGTCCAGGCCGCTCTGTGGGATGTTCAGTACGAGGGTGTTACCGGCAATATCGCCTTTGACGATGTGAATGGAGACGCCGTCCGTGACACCGCCTTCATCAAGATCGCCGATACCGCTAACAACACCTGGACCTCCGGCGGCAGCCAGAAGGTTGCAGACTGAGGAAAGGCAAACAAATAAAATAAACCCATAGGCACTTGTTTTGGCGAGGGCTTCTGCCCTCGCCAAAAGGTGTTATCAGAAAGACCTGGACTGTCTCGCAAGGGGCCGCAGCTCGGCTCTTTACGAGGCAGTCCAAGTAACGAAAGGAAGAGAAATACGTGCAATTTGCTGTCTCCATCCTGCTGTCAGGTATCTCTGTGGGCGGTCAGTATGCGCTGATTGCAATAGGCTATACCCTGGTCTATGGCATACTGCGCCTCATAAACTTTGCCCATGGCGACCTTTTTATGACGGCCGGTCTAATTTTGGTGTATGCCTCAGCCAGTATGCCACTTTATGTATCTGTGCCGCTGATGATCATTGCGGTCGCGGCTCTGGGATTCTGCATAGAGAGAGTGGCTTATAAGCCTCTGCGCAGCGCACCACGTATGTCTGTAATGATAAGCGCCATTGGCGTCAGTTTCCTTATACAGAACTTTGCTACATATTACACCGGTGGTCTGCCACAGAGCTATCCCCGGCTGCCTTTCCTCAGCGAGTCCGTTGTAATCTATGGCACCAGCACCAAATGGGTCACCATTGTCACGCCATTCCTGGTGGTCGCTCTTGTTGTGGCGCTTCAGATACTTATAAACAAGACAAAGATAGGTCTTGCCATGAGGGCTGCCGCTAAGGATTTCGAGACCTGCCAGCTCATGGGAATAAAGATAAACTCAGTAATCAGCTTTACCTTTGTTGTAGGCAGCACCCTCGCCGCTATAGGCAGCCTGCTTTACTTCACCAACTACACCCAGATTGTGCCCCTCTCTGGCTCCATGCCCGGTCTGAAGGCTTTCGTAGCCGCCGTGTTCGGCGGTATCGGCTCCATCCCAGGTGCAGTTATCGGAGCATTTATCATAGGCATTTGCGAGAACATTATCAAAGGAACCAGCTTCACCGTATTCTCTGATGCCTTTACTTTTGCCCTGCTCATCATCATCCTGGTGCTGAAGCCCACCGGTCTGTTTGGTGAGAAGGTCACCGACAAGGTCTGAGGAGGTGCTCATATGCCTGCTGTAACACTTGAAAAGAAAAGCAAAAAAGGCTCCGCCCTGGCCTTCCTGGGAGTTCTGGCTATCCTTGCACTGGTTATAGTGCTGGAAAATACTCTGGACCCCAATAAGAATATCATCGTCTTCACAGCTCTCAAGAAGGGTGCGGTCTACGCTCTGGTGGCCGCCAGCATGAACCTGCTCAACGGCTTTACCGGTTTGTTCTCCTTGGGCCAGGCCGGATTTATGCTCCTGGGCGGATATACCTTTGCTATACTGACCATACCTGTGGCTGAGCGTGCCAGCGTCTATTATATTTTCGACGGCTCTGCCATCAGCTTCTCCCTCACCGAGTCCATGCAGAACCTGTTTGGCGGCAGCGGTGTGGGCGGCGCTGTAGGTTTTGTCATAGGAGCTATAATTGCTCTTATTTGCGCAGGACTTGTTGCTGCCTTCTTCGCCTGGCTTATTGGACTGCCGGTACTGAAACTCAAAAGCGACTATCTGGCTATAGCCACTCTGGGCTTTGCCGAGATAATCCGGGCCATCTTCCAGTGGGAGGCCCTTGGCAAGGTAACCAACGGGGCCAATGCTCTCAAGAATTTCCCTACCCTTGCCAGCTTTAATATTACCAATTCAGAGGGAGAAATCGTTCTGAGGCTGAGTACCTTTGTGGCCTTTGCCATTTCAGGTATCTGCATTTGGCTCATGGTCCTGCTCATAAACTCCAGCTACGGTAGAGCCTTTAAGGCTATCCGTGAGGATGAGGTGGCTGCCGAGGCCATGGGCATCAACTTGGCCAAGCACAAACGCATGAGCTTTATTATAAGCTCCTTCTTTGCCGGGATTGGCGGTGCTTTGCTGGCTATGTTCATGAACCAGGTGCAGGCCAAAACTTTTACCTCCACCATGACCTACGAGATTCTTCTGATAGTGGTGCTGGGCGGCATCGGCTCTATCTCCGGCAGTACCATTGCGGCTTTCCTCTACATGGCCTGCAGTGAATGGTGGCTGCGTTTCCTGGATGTGCCCACCAGCTTCAAGACCGCCGGAGGCTATTGGGCCTTTGTAATAATCCTCGCCCTGTTTGCCGTTGGCATCACCGCCCTGCTGGTACTCCGCCGCCGCAAGGCCGGAGCCAGAAAGTTCAGTGAAATGTGGAGCGCATGCGTTCTGGGCGTTGTTATACTGGGCTACGATATTTACTATTATATCTCCGCCACAGCAAAAGTCCCCTTCCTCAACAGCGGCTTCCGCATGGTGGTGTTCAGCGTTATCATCATGGTTGTCGTGCTCTTCTTCCGTAAAGGTCTTTTTGGCGACAAGGAGCTCTCGGATGTGTTCAGGAGTATTGGGCGCATAAAAAGGGCGGCCCCTGCAAAATCTGAAGGAGGTGCCGCAAAATGAGTGAAAACATTCTTCGCCTGAACAATATAACCATGCAGTTTGGCGGCGTCATTGCCGTAAATGACTTGTCCCTGGAAGCCAATAAAGGCGAGATAGTGGCTCTTATCGGCCCCAACGGCGCAGGCAAGACCACCGCTTTCAACTGCATTACCGGCGTTTACCAGCCTACCAATGGGCGCATTGAGTTTATGGGCGACACCATAGTACGCAATCACCCTAAGGGCAAAATGGCCAAGGAATATCTGGGCAGCCACGGAAGTCTCTTTACCGCCCGGTATGACGGCATGGATGACCCGGATGTCCTGAAAAAGATAGAGACCGTTGAACAGCGGTACGCCGCAGAGATAGAGGAAGCGGAACAGCTCACTGTGGCGGAACTGGATAAAGTCCAGGAGCAGGCAAAGCGGGATGAACTCTATGCATCTTTTGAGAAAAAGAAAAAGGATATTGAGCTCCAATGCCATAAGGAAACGCAGGCTCTGAACGGGGAACTGAAGGAATGCTCCGCCCGGCGCATTGAGTTGGCCAAGACTGTGGACCCCGATGCCATGACAGATAAAGTATACGCCCCAACGCCGGACAAGATAACCTACATGGGTATTGCCCGCACTTTCCAGAATATCAGGCTATTCTCCGCACTGCCGGTGCTGGACAATGTCCTTATTGCAAAGCATATGAGAGCAAAGCAGAACGTCTTTTCGGCCACCCTGCGCATCAGCGCCAATGAGGAGCGGCGCATGAGGGAGGAGGCCATGGAACTTCTGGCCGAACAGAAGCTGGACCATCTCAAAGACGAGATAGCCGGCTCTCTTCCCTACGGCATACAGCGGCGGCTGGAGATCGCCAGAGCTCTGGCCACCAATCCTAAGCTGCTGCTGCTGGATGAGCCGGCAGCCGGGATGAACCCGCAGGAGACTCAGGAGCTGGGAGAGTACATTGTGGAGCTGAGGAAAAACCACGACCTGACCATACTGATGATAGAGCACCATATGGATTTGGTCATGCAGTTTTCCGACCGCATATATGTCATCGACTTCGGTAAGCTTATATCCTCCGGTACGCCTGAAGCCGTCAAGTCGGACAGGAGAGTCATCGACGCATATCTGGGGGTGGTGGAATGAGCGACGTCATTTTAAGTATAAAGGATTTGAAGGTGAGCTACGGCGGTATAGAGGCCGTCAAGGGCATATCCTTTGATGTAAAGCAGGGAGAAATAGTTACTCTTATCGGCGCCAACGGCGCAGGTAAAAGCTCTACCCTCCGGGCTATTGCCGGCTTGGTAAAGCCCTCCGGCGGCTCAATCAGCTTTGAGGGGGAGGACATCACCGCTGCCGACCCCACGGAAATAGTGAAGCGGGGTGTAACTCTGGTCCCTGAGGGACGGCGTATTTTTGCCGACCTGACGGTACTGGAAAACTTGAAGATAGGGGCTTATCTCCGCAACGACGATTTGAAGGACGATATCGAGTGGGTGTACAGCCTTTTCCCCAGATTGAAGGAGCGTTCCTGGCAGCCCGGAGGCACTCTCTCCGGTGGTGAGCAGCAGATGCTGGCTGTTGCCCGGGCCCTTATGAGCCGGCCCAAGCTCATAATGATGGACGAGCCAAGTCTTGGCCTTGCACCCATTATCGTGAGAGGCATCTTTGATATCATCCGGGAGATACACCGCCAGGGCGTGACTATACTGCTGATAGAGCAGAACGCCAACATGGCATTGCAGACGGCGGACACCGGTTATGTTCTGGAGACGGGGCGCATCGGCCTGTCCGGCACCGGGGCGGAGCTGCTGAGCAATGAGGCAGTGAAAAAGGCTTACCTGGGCAGTTGAATTTGATTTTATCGCATGGCGTTGGACAAAGAAAGGAGACTTGGTTTGCCAAAAACTGCTTGTGGAGAATCTTCATCGTCGGCCAAAACCGAATATAATAGCATAGATTTGTTCAAATTTATTATGGCGTTGTGCGTGGTTGCAATACATACAAATCCAATGGCAAATTGTTCGAATGTTTTTTTGAACAGAGTCTATGAGAATACAGTTAATTGCGCAGTTCCTTTCTTCTTTCTGTCTTCGGGGTATTTGCTGGCAAAAAGATTAGATTGGCCCTATGATCAGGTTGACAGATTGTCTCAAAAAGGCACTAGCTATATAATATATATATATATATATAAGATTTTGAGGCTGTACCTGTTCTGGTCATTGATTTATTTACCTGTGGCTGTGATTGGATATTCCAGAGCTGGGTATTCAATCATTGATGGGACAATACACTATCTCAGACGGTTCCTTTTCTTTGGTGGCCAGATTGATTCCGAATTCTTATGGTATCTGCTTTCAACAATTTACGCAATGCTGCTGATTGTATTCTGCTTGAAGAAGCATATCTCACCATGCGGTATAACACTTATTTGTCTATTGATTATGCTTGTAAGTATTGGCCTTGACGTTTTCACTGGCTTCGAGTCTGTTTTTGGCCTGGAAAGCCTTGCTCCTGTTCTTGGAAGATCACTTACCAATCTTATTGAACACATTGCCCGATTAATTTCCATAACAGTTGAGGACGGAAGAATATTTAGGGGTGCCTTTTATATTCCATGTGGGATGCTGTTAGCCAGTAAAAACATACCTTTAAGAATTAATGCATTGGTGCTCTGTGCTGGTTTCATAGTTAGTTGCTTGATTGACAGCTTTGTATTCAGAAGTTGTATGCAGGTCGTTATCAGCGTTACTCTGTTTCAACTTTTGCTTTCTATTAGGCTTAGCAGTAGTCGTATCTATCCCTTCCTGAGAAAAATGAGTAAAAGAATATATTTTCTTCATATGTATGTGCTCATACTTTTGGGAGCACTTGGCTGGATAGAAAAAGGCGCTGGAGTGAAATGTTTTGTGGCAACTGCTTTTATCACTATCGTTATATCCTTTATTTTGTCAACAATAGATTGGAAAAAGGAAGAGGAAGCTGCGGTATAAAGGCAGCGGTATTAAAAGCTAATCTACGGAGTAAAGACAGCCAGCGTGTTCTGGCTGTCTTTACTTTGCGTATGCTTTGTGCTAAAATGTGGTATCTTATGTGGGGAGACGGCTATGTTTGAGAAGCTGAAAGCATTGAAAGACCAATATGAACAGCTCTGCGCCAGGCTGGAACTGCCGGAGACCTACTCCGACGCCTCCGCTTACGCCCGCTACGAGCGGGAAGTCAGGGAGCTGGCCCCGGTGATTGAAGCCTACACTGCCTATGAAAAGGCGGGACAGGCCATGGAAGAGGCCATGGAGCTTATGGCTGATGCGGAGATGAAGGAACTGGCTCAGGAGGAATATGCCCAAGCCAAAGCAAGACGTGAGCAGCTGAGCCGTGAAATCAAAATACTGCTGCTGCCCAAGGACCCCAATGACGGTAAAAATGTCATTATGGAGATTCGGGGCGGCGTTGGCGGAGAAGAAGGTATGCTTTTTGCTGCGGATTTGTTCCGCATGTACAGCATGTACGCCGAGTCCAAGGGTTGGAAGCTGGAAATAGCCAATATAAGTGAAACTGAGCTGGGCGGTATCAAGGAAATCAGCTTTGTTATTGAAGGTGCTAATGCATATTCCAGGCTGAAGTTTGAAGCAGGAGGGCACAGGGTCCAGCGTATCCCGGTCACCGAGTCAGGCGGCCGAATACACACCTCCGCCGCTACCGTGGCGGTGCTGCCGGAGGTGGAGGAAGTGGACTTCAAGCTGGACATGAATGACCTGAAAATAGATACTTTCCGTTCTTCCGGCGCCGGTGGCCAGCATGTAAACAAGACGGAAAGTGCAATTAGAATTACTCATCTGCCAACCGGCTTGGTTGTGGAATGTCAGGACGAACGCAGCCAGTACAAAAACAAGGACCGGGCCATGCAGATACTCCGCTCCAAGCTCTATGAGCAGGAGCAGGCAAAACAGAATGCAGCCCTGGCCAGCGAACGCCGCAGCCAGATCGGTTCCGGTGACCGCAGCGAGCGTATACGCACCTATAATTTTCCCCAGAATCGTGTCACCGACCACAGGCTCAGCGGGGATATGAAAAACTTTAATTTGCAGAATATTATCAATGGGGAACTGGACGAGCTTATTGATTGCCTTGTGACCAGCGACCAGACGGCCAAGCTCCAAGCCCAGGCGGAGGAATAAATGGAAACTAGATTATTTAAAGACGATCTTGCTCCGGCGGCAGAGCTCATCAAGGCAGGCAAGCTGGTGGCGGTGCCCACAGAGACGGTATACGGCCTGGCGGGCAACGGCCTTGACCCGGAGGCTGTGGAGAAAATATATGAAGTGAAGGGCAGACCCTCGGTAAAGCCCCTGTCTCTGATGGTTCCAGGGCCTGAGGCTATGGACACTTACTGCGATGATGTACCCCAGGCGGCTAGAGTTCTGGCTGCCAGGTTCTGGCCCGGCCCTCTCACAATAATAATGAAGGCAAAAAAACACATACCCTCTATTGTCCTTGCCGGGGGAGATACGGTGGGCCTGCGATGCCCGGAGCATCCTATGACTCTGGAACTGCTGAAGCTGGCTGGGCTGCCCTTTGCCGCTCCATCGGCGAACCCCTCAGGAGAGGAAAGCCCCAAAACCGCCCAAAAGGTGTACCAGTACTTTAACGGGAAGATCGAGGGAATAATAGACGGAGGACCCTGCGGTCTGGGTTTTGAGTCCACCATTATCGATATGAGTAAAACCCCCTATAAAATACTGCGGCAGGGTGCGCTTCCGGCTGAGGAGATTGAAAAGACCCTGACCGCAGATATGAAGGTTATCGGCATCACCGGCGGCACAGGCTCAGGAAAGACAACTGCGCTGAAACTGTTGGAATCCATGGGTGCACTGATACTTGACTGCGACAAGATTTACCATCATCTTTTGGAAACCTGTCCGGAGCTGCTTAAGGAAATCGAGGCCGCATTCCCCGGCGTTGTTGTTGACGGTGTTCTTCAGCGCAAAGCTTTGGGAGCTATGGTATTCAGCGATAACAAGGCTCTGGAAAAACTCAATGCTATTACTCACAGATATGTGGATAGGGAGATAGACCGGCAGCTTCGCTCCTTCGCAATGGATGGTGGCCGAATTGCCGCTATAGACGCAATAGAATTGTTTGACGGGGGACAGGCAGCGCGCTGTACCAGTACCGTGGCTGTACTGGCCAGTGCAGAGACGCGCATAAAGCGCATTATGGAAAGGGACGGCATCAGCCGTGAATATGCCGAGCTTCGCATCGAGGCCCAGCATCCCGACTCATATTTTGAGGAACTGTGTGATTACATACTCCGCAACGATTCCGGTGTGGAGGACTTTCAAAAGGAATGTTTGAAACTTTTTAAGGAGATACTGAACAATGGATGACATGAGAAAAGAACTTTTCTATGAGCAGAAAAATGGCTATGATCTGATAGACACTCAGGAGCGCATGACTCTTGAGGACTATTGCCGTAACTATATGGATTTTCTCAATACCTCACGCACTGAGCGCGAAGCTGTGAAAAATGCCATAGACCTGGCAGAGAAAGAGGGCTTTGTGGAGTATGAACCGGGTATGGAGCTAAAGCCTGGCATGAAGCTCTACCGCAATAACCGTGGTAAGGCGCTCATGCTTGCGGTCATTGGCAAGCAGGATCTGAGCCACGGCGCAGTAATTGCCGGTGCCCATGTGGACGCACCCCGCCTGGACCTTAAGCAGATACCCATGTATGAGAGCGATGAAATGTGCTTTTTCCGTACCCATTATTACGGTGGCATAAAGAAATATCAGTGGGTTACCATTCCGCTGGAGCTTCATGGCGTAGTTGCGCTGAAAAACGGGGATGTAATAGATGTGGTGATTGGCCGGGAGGCTGATGAGCCCAAGTTTGTAATCACCGACCTGCTGCCTCATCTGGCTGCCGATCAGATGAAAAAGACCATGAAAGACGGCATTTCAGGTGAAGGAATGCATATACTTATCGGCTCCATTCCCTATGCTGACGACGGTAAGGACAGGGTGAAGCTGGCAGTGCTGAGCATACTCAAGGATATGTACGACATTAATGAGGAGGATTTTCTCTCTGCTGAGCTAACGGCAGTACCAGCCTACGATGTATGCGAGGTAGGGCTTGACCGCTCCCTCATAGGCGGTTACGGACATGACGACAGGGTATGCGCCTATGCTGAGCTGAAGGCTATCTTTGATGTTGAAGAGCCTGAGCGCACCTGCATATGCATACTGGCTGATAAGGAGGAGACCGGATCCGACGGAGTCAGCGGAATGCAAAGCGCCGCTTTTGACTGCTTCATGGAAGATCTGTGCCAGGACCAGGGCGTGGCTCTGCGCCGGTGCTATGAGAGGAGTTTTTGCCTCTCCGCTGATGTCAGCAATGCCTATGATCCGCTGTATCCAGAGGTATCGGAAAAGCGCAGCGAAGCCAAGGTGAATTATGGTATGGGTATCAGCAAGTTTACTGGTGCCAGGGGCAAGTCTGGCACCAGCGATGCTTCAGCGGAGCTTGTAGCCTATCTGCGCCGCCTGTTTGCTGAGAAGTCCGTGGTCTGGCAGCTGTGCGAGCTGGGCAAGGTTGACCAGGGCGGCGGAGGTACCATAGCAATGTTCATGGCGAACCGTAATATTGATACCATTGACGCGGGCGTTCCGGTGCTTAGTATGCACGCCCCCTTTGAGGTTGTGGCAAAGCTTGACTGTTACATGACTTACAAGGGAGTGCTTGCAGCCTACAGCGATAAGTAAGAGAATGTATATAGTATTGCGGCGGG
>OLRA01000368.1_pt1 | contig 61957 bp, 51 predicted proteins | sample 1673011 | NCBI WGS metagenome assembly OLRA01 (sample SAMEA3136746, study PRJEB25190) | human gut metagenome | reverse complement strand
GAGTCCGGACCTCTGAGTTGATTGTCAATCAGATACTTTTAAGACAGTCTCCCCCTATCTGAATGATTGATAAGTCCTTTCAGTACCCCACGGGGTATTTGGCGAGAGCCATTCCCAAGGCTTTTACGGGCCTGTTGTGTCTAAGGTGTAATGAATGGCGCAGCCCACGATCTCGTGTGTATATGCGTCAGTGATGAGCGACGGATACATGAATGTCCTCTTTGCTCCTTGAACTATCTCGATGTAGATTATATCGCTGATTCACACCTCAACAGGATGGGATGGAACAACATCCCTGATAAGGTTTGACCATTTCTTCATCCTATGCCTTGAGAAGGTCGTGATGACACGATAGTATTTGCATTTGACCAGGAGCCCGCTTTCACGCAGAAGATTGAACAACTTGTCCCGGCCTATATCATGGCCGTTTTCTGCGAGCTTGACCTGAAGTTTACGCACGCCCAGACGAGGCATGCTCTTCCGGATTAGTCTGACCTCGCTGATGATGGCCGTGTTGTCAATCTCTTTCGAGCAGGCAGCATGTCTCTGTTTCCAAAGCCCCTATCTGGTAATGCCGAACAATCCACAAAGAGAATCAAGACTTACTTCTGGGTGGCGCTCCTTGAGTTCTTCGACTGTTTGGCTTCGACTTTTTTTGACAGGTCGATGCCATACTCGTCTTTCAAGATATCCATCATCACCTCGTAACCCTCGGCCTTGATGTTAGAGCGCTTCATGCTAATTCCCAACCCCAAAATGTAGAGAATGCAATTGGGGTATATAAAAAAATATTACCTTTGCTAAAAATGGATAAGACATGAACTACGAAGTATATTGTGACGAAAGTTGTGTGGAAGCTATCTTTGATAAAAGCTCACATAAATATGCTGTAATTGGTGGTATATGGATACCGTCAGAGAGTCGCAATGACATAAAAGCTGCTTTAAACAAGCTTAAAGAATAGTATAATCTAAAAGGTGAAATGAAGTGGCAAAAGGTCAGTCCTTCTACTATGAAATTATACAAAGATCTTATTCGTATATTCTTCACTTCCGACAATATTCGCTTTAGGGCAATCTGTATCAATTCAGCAGCACTTGACCATAACAAGTTCAATCAAGGAAGCGGAGAACTTGGATTTTACAAGTTTTACTATCTTCTAATTCAAAGATGGCTTGTCAATGAAAATGTATACAGTATTTTCGTTGATTACAAAGTAAATGGCAATAGGCATCGCGTAAAGGATTTGGGTAAGGTGTTACAAAGAACCACTATGGCTACTGTAAATCAAACCCAGGCTTTGCCTTCGCATGAATCTGTCCTCATACAATTGGCTGATGTCCTTTCTGGAGCTGTAGCTTCGGCATATAACGAAGAGAACACATTTGAAACCAAACTGGCAATTCGTACACTTATAGAAGAATATCTTGGACATAAGATAACTGGCACTTCTCTCCAAGAGCAGAAATTCAATATTTTTGACATCAATCTACAGAAAGGAGGATGGTAATGGCAGAGGAAAGATATAAGTTGATTGTTGCCAAAGACCACACGGAACAATGTTTTAGAGATATGTGGAATGCTGCATATTGCAAGCAGGAAATATATACTTTTGATGGAATACGTGTGTATTTCTATGATGACAATTTTGATCACGCATTCTACGAAAGTACGGACAGACGACAAGGCATCCATAAAAGCAAAAAGAAAGATATTCTGTCGATGAGACGACTTGCAAGATTCTACTGGATTAAAGATGTCCTTCGTGACCCCGATGCAGAATTATATGTCGGTTACGAGAGCAAGACCAAGTCTTATACACGCAGTAAAAGAGTTGCTGTTGTAAAGAATAATTATGTTGTGGAGATTCAGATGTACGCTGATAAAAAAGCAAAATTCATCACCGCTTACGTGGCAGACGAATCTATTGACAAGATTAAAGAAGGACCGAAATGGTCAGGAACAAAAAAGAACGCTGATTAACTGGTTCAGCGTTCGAGACCTCTGTAGGTTCCTTACCGTGGTAAAGACGATGCAAAGATACAAAAAAAATGTAACTTCCAAAATATTTTGAACTTCTCTATAAAGGAGAGCATCAACATCTCCTGTATCTTCAGCACATCAATTAGCAACATCTATACCTATTCGAGAAACCTTAACTTCTCCTTTATAATTTCACATTCTTTATAAAGTTATTAAGGTATTATCATAAATCTCAAATTTATTTTATGGTTCTTCAAGATTATCAAAATCAAATTGACAGAATGTCAAAATGGAATGACGAAATATATGAGTGTATGGAGTTCCAACTTCGCACGAAGAATGCTATTCGCCTATATGAAGCCATAGAATATAGGATGTTAACTTTGAATGAAAGAGATAGGAATATCGCTTCTGGATACTTAGATCTAGGATTATTCAAGAATTATGATGATGAATTTCGAACAGCATGCATTTGTGTCTGTTTGGAATCAGAATACCAGCGCAGACTAAATATTGAAATTAATCGATGCCGTGAATATGAAGGGGACGAACCTATATTTGATAATCCGGACATAAAAAACAATCGTGTAAAAGACTTGATCAACTATCGCATCTTCAGAAGAAAACCGTTATCAAATACATTCAAGGTGGGAGATTCATGGGGATATTTTGATTCAAGGATTCCAGCTCAAATTTACGAATGGATTGATAAATGTTTTAAAGATAGTCCATGTCGTATTAGAGTAGAACCGGACGGTCTTTATCAAAGCCAGCCACGACAAATGCTTATTGAATGCGTAATATATCCACCCCATTACCAATGGTGGAAAACTATGAGTATTTATAAAGGTCAAACGGCAGGAAGTGTATACCAATTGTTAGGGAATGATATTGGAAACTACATAGATTATCATGATTACAACATTCTCAATATTAGAAGACTTGAGGTGTCGGAGACTCGTAAGGAACACAATAACATTTCCATGATGATTGAAGAACTACAAGAAGAACGATTCAATCTTAATCCAAATAAAAAATACGTTGTCGGCAGAATGATTCATCTTGACTCAAATGCTGCAATAGGAGTGAATTATAAAGACGCAATAATCAACCACATTGATTTAGCATATAACCTCTATATCGACAACATTGCTGACGATAGATTAAATTCATATCTCCATAATGGTCAGGTCACTCCAGCTAATTTCAGAACTCATATTTTAAGAATTGAAAATATACCTTTCGAATCGTTATTTAAGATTGCAGACTCATTCTTTAAATCAAAGACACTATTATCCGAGTGGTTGAGTAATGAGTTCGTATAACAATCACCTGTCACAATTCTGATCGGTGAGTGTATGCTTCTATCTACACCGTTTTTTTGCAAACATTACGGATTAATCCAGCATAAAACTTACTGTTTCTTCAGCCCATCTTTCCCAATCAACAAAGAACGGGAACTCCATACCACCGCGCCCGCACCCTCATAAACAGAAAGTTTCTTCCTTATACCGTCAGGCAATCCCTCGTAAATCTTCTCCGACATCCACTGCGGTGTTCTCTTGTCCTCGCTACCGACAACCAATAAAATATCCTTCCTGAACTTCGGAGCCACTAAAGCCGGCGGCGGTGGTGATGCTGGGAGACCGTCATACCCATAATGTCAATGTCAAGTACTTGATAGCCAGGATGTATGCGAAGAAACTGGGTTTGCCGTACATTAATTTCTACACCCAATTTCCGAACACGGCAGACTATGTCGCCCGTCGGCTTCATCACTTCTTGGGCGGGACAGTCTCCGGCAGATTCAGTTCGTCTGACCAGACAAATACAGGGTACAAGAGGCCGGCGCAACCCCAGCCAGTCCGACATTATTCCGAAAATGAGGACGGGCCGGATAGCTTTGGCCTGCTGATTGTCGGAGTGGTCTGTATAGTTGCGGTTCTTCTCGGGGTCTTTTTATGATATAAATAATTATTCAGGAAGAAGGGGATGCAATTATATTTGCGCCTGCAAAGGATGCAGCAAGCCCTGTATTACGGTTCTGCAGGCAACTGGAGGCTTGTATCATCTCGTATCTTGGCAATGTGCCAAGTCAAAATCTTTCCCCTTCTTCCTTTTTAATTCTATGAGTATCCGGGAACAATTGTATTCGTCGGCGGCATGGGAGGATTTCCTCGCGTGGCGGTTGAAGAAAGGCCGTTTCAACTGGCGTGAGTTCGAAGCGGCAGACGAGTTCATTGCCTCTGGAGAATGTATCCGTGCGGGGAGACAAATCATTGAAAAAGAAGGACTTGGCATTCCTGCCCGCATACTTGTAAACAAGATGGGCTCCCGGAAGAAAAGAGTCGTTTACTGTTATGAGGATGAAGAGGTGGAGGTGCTCAAGTTTATCGCACATCTGCTTTACCGATATGACTCTGTCTTGGCACCGAACTGCTATTCCTTCCGTCAGGGACAGACAGTGCAAAGTGCCATTCTCGGTTTGAGGCGCAAACTGGCGGGCCGTGAATTATGGGGATATAAAATCGATATCCATAATTATTTCAATTCCGTCTCGATTCCATTGTTGCTTCCCATTCTGAAAGATGTTCTGTCAGGAGACGAGCCGTTATATTCATTTTTCGAGAAAATGCTCACGAATCCCCTGGTCCGCGACGGCGAAAATGTAATAGAAGACGACCACGGCATAATGGCCGGGACTCCGACTGCCCCATTTCTGGCGAACATCTATCTTATGGAGATGGATTATCATTTTTTCAATGAAAATGTGATCTATGCCCGCTATTCCGATGATATAATACTGTTTGCTCCCGACAAGGAGAGCCTTGAGCATCATATTGCTGAGATTAATGCCTTTCTGCAGAAATACCGGCTCCAGCCCAACCTCGATAAGGAACGGATATATGCTCCGGGAGAAGCTTTTGATTTCCTGGGATACAAGTGCCAGGGAAACCGGATTGGTCTGGCTGATGCCACAGTTCAAAAGATGAAAGGAAAGATCAGCAGGAAGGCACGTGCCATCTATCGATGGCGTTCTCTTAAAGGAAAGTCACCGGAAGAGGCAATGAAAGCCCTTATTTCGTTTTTCAACAGGAAGTTCTTCGAAAGTGAAGACACGGATCAATTGAATTGGTCCAGATGGTTTTTCCCTGTCATCAATGATGTTTCTGGGCTCAAGGAGATTGCCCATTACCTTCAGCAGAATATCCGTTATGTGGCGACAGGCAAGCACAACGGTGCGAATGCAGGCGCGTTCTACGTGAATGCGAACTATGCGGCTTCGAATGCGAATGCGAACTACTCGTCGCCCCTATACTTGCACGAATAAAAATTACATTGCGATAAAGGGGCTGGACCGTGCCACTTGGCAAAAGATAACATGAATGCAGAGGATGCCGGTAGGACCAAGGCGAAAGCCGTCAGGTGTTGACAGTTTCCGAAGCGTGCATAGCAGACCCAAAGACCCGATAAAATGACCCGAAGACCCAATGAAACGATACGGCTATTTGTTCGAGCGCATCTGTTCGCTTGACAATCTGCGTGCCGCCGCCTGTAATGCGGCACAAGGCAAGCGCCGGCGCGATGAGGTGCAGAAGTTTTTTGCAGACCTTGAAAGCAACCTGCAAGAGATACGCACGGAACTGCTTTGCCGGACTTACAGGACTTCACCTTATGAAGTCTTTATAAAGTACGAGCCCAAACGGCGCGAGATTTACAAACTGCCTTTTAAGGACAGGGTCGTGCAATGGGCCATTATGTTAGTCCTTGAGCCGATATGGACACCGCAGTTTACGGCAGACACACATGCCTGTATAAAGGGGCGCGGCATTCATTCCCTGCTTAAACAGCTGCGTAACGACTTGGCGGAAGACCCTGAGGGGACACGATACTGCTTCAAGCTGGACGTGCGCAAGTTTTACCCGAGTATAGACCATGACATCCTTAAAATGGTCATACGCCGTAAAATCAAAGACCCTGCGGTTCTTCTGTTGCTTGATGGCATCATAGACAGTGCCCCGGGCGTTCCAATCGGCAACTACATTTCCCAATACTTCGCCAATCTTTATTTGTCAGAACTTGACCACCGCATCAAAGAGGTGGCCGGGGTGCGTTATTATTACCGCTATGCTGACGATATTGTGGTGCTGGCAGGAGACAAGGCGACTTTGCACGGTGTCCGCGTGTTCATAAACGACTACCTGAACACCGAGCGCAATTTGTCTATGAAAAGCAATTATCAGATTTTTCCGGTGGAAAGCCGGGGAATTGATTTTGTGGGCTATGTTACCTACCACACCCACAGCCTTGCACGCAAGCGCAACAAACAAGGACTGTGCAGGGAGGTGGCGAAGTTGAGAAAAAAGGGAGTCCCCGAACCTGATATCATGTTGCGGACAGCTTCACGCGTCGGCTTCATGGTGCATTGTAACAGCAAACATCTATTAAAAATTCTTGGTATGAAAAAATTCAGTGAACTTGTGCCGGCAAAGACCGGCAACCTGACAGGTACGAAGTACCACATCGATGCAATCCTGAACCGTGAAATCCACCTTACAGGTTACACGGTCGCACCGTCAAAGCACAATGCGGAACCTTGCCTCACACTCCAATACGAGATTGAGGAGCCGCTAATGGAAGTAATGGCAGACGGAACGAGCCGCCACGTAATCGACGACCAGGGCAACCAGGTCAAAGGCTGGGTGCAGCATATAACTTTCACGGGCAGCCAGGCGCTAATACGCCAGTTGGACGGTGTGGAGATAACGGAACCGCTCAGGGCTAAAATAATAAAACAACCAATCGAACGGAATCGGTGCTTTTATAAAATCGTCGATCCGGACGATTAAAAAAGCAAATAAACAATGAACACAGCGACCTACACAGAAAGAAAAAAGTTTGTTAAGTATGATGAAAACCATGTGCTGCTTTATCTGAACGAGCAGCTGGGTGAAGTTACCGACCAGGAGACTGGCAAAAGCGTGCCGGGGTTCTCTTACACGGGCGACCAGCCGGACGGCGGCACATTGATTGAGGCGACCGGCGTAACTGATGAGAACCGACGCGACAAGTTTGTAGCTGGGCTTATTGGCTTTCACTACGACATTGACGCGCAGATCGCCACACTTGCCAACGGTGCAGACACTCCGGAACACGCTGCGGAACTGGCGCAGTTCTCCGCATTGCGTGCGCAGTGTAAGGACGAAGTGGACGAACTTCTGGCACGAACCCTCTAACCTGTTCCGGCTATGGCACGAACAATAGAGGACATAAAAAATGGCATGACCGCAGAGTGGATAAAGCAGCCGGCGGTCATGTCTGCCTACGGGCTTGACGGGAAAAAGACTTTTAAGGACTGTTTCAGTGCGGCAAGCCTTGAAAATATCCTGTTCTATGTCTTTGCCTTTGCCGTCTGGTCGCTTGAGTCATTGTTTGATATGCACCGCCAGGAGGTGGAGCAGCTCATTGAGGAGCTGGAGCCCCACACCCTGCGCTGGTATGTGGCAAAGACAAAAGCCTATATGCAGGGCTGCAAGCTTGTGGCTGACTGCGACTATTACGACACAAGCGCAATGACCCCCACGGACATAGAAGCCGCCAAGGTGGTCAAATATGCCGTTGCCACAGAGAGCAACACGGTGGTATATATCAAGGTGGCCAGGCAGGACGCTGACGGTAATCCTGCAAAACTGACCGATACACAACTTGCCGGGCTTCGTGCCTATCTTGACGAAATAAAGGACGCCGGTGTCTCCGTGCAGGTGCGAAATGAGCCGGCAGACGACATGCAAATTTCCCTTGTGATTTATTATGACCCTACACTGCTGAGCGTGGACGGAAACGGCGCGGGCATACTTTCCGACGGCTCCGAGCCGGTGCGTGAAGCTGTGCAGTCGGTCATTACCGGTCTGCCGTTTAATGGCGTGTTCCGTAAAAGCGACCTGATGGCAGCTCTGCAAGCCCTTCCGTGCGTGGAGGTGGCGGACATCAAGAGCGTGCAGGTAAAGCCGCACAGCGCAAAGGAATATGAAACGGTTACAGGCTTCAACAGGCCTTACAGCGGCTATTACAGCATCAACAGCCTTACCGTGGACTACCAACCTTATAAAGCCGTTGAATGATGTTTGAAATAGACTTTAAGCGGCTTGTCGCCCTTCTGCTTCCCATGAGTTTGCGCCGTCCCCTTATCTTCGGGGTGTTGCGTGCCGGGGTCAGTGGAGTGGAACGGACTTACAAGGATTTTATGGCTGCGCGTAAGGATCATAATTTCCGCCTGACGCATAACGGGCAAGTCTGTTATTTGCAGGGCGTGTTAAACTACTGTTTCGGTCGTGGCTTCAAAATCGGCAGCATAAAGAGGGAGGGCGACTGGCTGTATGCCGTAACTGAAACAGGGGAAAACATCACATTGGCATCTACCGAGGAGGGAAAGGGGGTGCCGGTGTTATATAGCGAGCAGATGCTTAACGCTGCTCAAAATGATTTTGTGGTATTTGTTCCGGGCATCTATTGGACACGCCTGGAAGAAATAAAGGCAATGGTGGACAGATATAAACTCGTGACCAAGCGTGCGCACTACATCAAGACCAACAGCCTGTATTCCGTTATGCAGGATTTGGAGATAGTGACGACCTGGACCCCAGATGTGTTTAACCAATTAACAGCAACAAAATAATGAATACCGCAAGTTATACAAGCACGACTACTGCCACCGGTGGCGTCGGCAAATATCCGCTTTCAACCGAAACGCTGGACTTTATCCAATCACAAATAAAGCTGCTCGAATGTCTGGCAGGCATAGGCGGCAAAAATTACATTTTGCAGACTGACACCGGCGGCATAGTCGTCATTACCCAGAAGAACGGCACCCCTGAGGTTCTGGAACTGATGCAGAAGCCGGCATTTTCACGGTCGGTGAAATATGTGACGGTGATAACCGAAACAGAGGACATCAAGGCTGATGATGAGACATATCTGGAGGCACGCACATACCGCCGTGCCCAGTTCACGACAGCCAAGGGCGAGGAAAGTTACGACATCAACAGTTTTGCCAACGTGTCAGGCAAAGCGCTTGGAGCCTTCCCGAGCAACACCCTTTTGGCGGAGCAGATTAAGAACCTTCCCGCAACGGTTCTGGAGTACCTCAAAGACACATTGGCGCAGAAGCTCACAAGCAAGCATCTGAAAGGCGTAACCAAGGAGCAGATAAATAACCTACGCACAGCCTGCGTCCTGTCCTGCACCGAAAGCGTTGCCCTTTTCGGGGAGACAGACTACACCCTTGTAATTACCGAGCAAGGCAGCAAGAATGTAAGGCAGGAACTGATACAGGGCGACAATGTGCGTTATATCCGCACAGGAGACCGAACCACCTGGGGCGCATGGGAGCAGCAGACGGAAACGGCAATGCACCTGGAAGTTAAAATCGTTGGCACCACAGTTTACGTGCGTCATGGAGTTATTGGAACGGACTGCGACCTTGTGCTGCTGCGCAAAAAGAAGCGCAGCGCATGGCGTGCCACGGGAGGTGTCAAGGCATACGCTAAAAACAGGGGTGTCCGTAAAAAGAGAGCCGCCAAAATGCAGTATGTGCATTTCAAGGGCATACGGCTGAGCAAGGGAACGCCCGGCAAATGGTATGTACCCAAGTGCATAGCCGTTGCGGACAAAAAGGCAGACAGCAACCTCATAGGCAAAGAATTGCCGGGCTTGTGCGCTTCGTTGTTCTATGTCTCTGCTGATGGCTCTTTCCGCATTCAGGGTGTCCGCAAAAGAATAGTGCTGAAAAATGCGCCACACAAAAAGGGCGTGCAACATTCCGGATATGCGCCTATTGGCTTGCAGATAGCACGCCTTAACAGCGTTGGCGGCAAGGACAGCGGCGGTGAAATAGTGGGTATGAAATACAGAATAAGACAGCAGAAGTTCAAGGTAAAGAACACCATAAATTATGTGTTCCGCAGAACGTTCTCCGTTGAATAACCAAACGTAAGGGCATAAAAAAAGTGGGGCGGTAAACCTCACTTTTAAGTCCCTGCGGCCGAGGCACGATGTACGCACGTCAAAGTAGTAATAAAAACTATTGCTACCGGTCTGCTTAACACTTTTTGGAAGCAGTTCGCTTCACGGGATTAAACAGGAAGCAAAGGGACGGGGTTAAATCTTGCTATTCCCTCATTGCTTTCATGGAAAGGCTGCGGGGAACTCGGATTGAGCATTTTTCAGTTCCCCACGGTTGCGGGGAAACGAACGTCGCCGAAGCTAACAAACAGGTTTTTTAACGAAAATTCTAAACGGTGCATATCGGGCTACAAACGGACTTTTACTGGAGTTCTAACAGATGTTGCAAAGGTACGACTAATTTCTTTATACAACAAACAAAATACGAGGTAATTATGCTGAATGAGCAGGATTTATAAAAGTGCGCCGCTTCCTTTTATGGGGCAAAAGCGGTATTTCGTCCGGGCGTTTTCTGAAACGCTTGGAGCATTGGAGGGAAAGATTGACACGGTGGTCGATTTATTCGGTGGCAGCGGTCTGCTGAGCCATACCGCCAAAAAGGTGTTGCCCGGTTGCAGGGTCATTTACAACGACTATGACGGTTACTCGCAGCGTCTCGCACATGTCGAGCAGACGAATGAAATTTTAATGCTGATTAAAGAGCGGTTAAAAGGCGTTCAATCGAATGCCAGGTTAAGCGACAGACAGCGTGCCGATGTGCTGGCCATTGTTGAAAAATATGAAGCCGCCGGCTATGTGGACGTAATGACAATAGGCCGCTCGGTGCTGTTCAGCGGCAAATGGGTCAAGACTCTGGACGAACTGCGCAAACACACGATGTACAACCGTGTGAAGCCTGGCGGTTATGACTGTTCCGGTTATCTTGACGGTCTGGAAGTGGTCAGAATGGATTACAGGGAACTGTTTGCCAAGCATAAGGACAACAGCCGTGCGCTGTTCGTGCTGGATCCGCCGTATCTTACTACCGAGGTCGGCCAATATGAGAACTACTGGAGGCTCACCGATTATTTGGACGTGTTGAAGCTTACAAAGGGCACGAAATATGTTTATTTCACCTCTGACAAGTCCCAGATAACTGAACTTTGCAACTGGCTGGTCTGCGAGTTCGGCGAAGCTGCGCCACTTTATGGGGCAAATAAGCAGGTGCGGACCAACACCCTTAACTACCAGGCGAAATTTAATGATATGATGATAACAAAGCTCTAACCTCATTCACAGGCGGAGGCAATAAAAAAACCCCCGGCTTGTTTGCAGAATCCTACCTCATACAAACACGGAACACCCAAAGGGAGCAGCCGGGGGCAAAAAGCCTTCGTCTTCCCTTTGGGTGTTTCAATACGAGGTAGGAGTTGCAAAGGTACAAATAAACTGCTGAATGACAATATATGAGGTCTTGAAATTTATCGGTGAGCCATTGGAAAGGCTTACAAATGCAGGAATAAAAACAGGTGATTACAAATATATTGCACTTTATGAGGATTACCGGAAAGCCCTAAAAACAGGTGAAAAGGTGGGTTATATCGTGGCGGTTCTTGCGGAGCGTTACGGCGTGAGCGAGCGAACCGTTTACGATGTTGTAAAGCGGTTCGGTCAGGGCTGCAAACCCTTTTCAGTGTGATATTGCGCAAAACTTTGTGTGAGGTTCATAAACGGCCTAATTTTGCGCCTACGAATGGAAAACAAGTATTATCAAATCTTAGACAAGATATTGCGCTGTGGGAAGAAACAGAGCAATAAAAAGGGCGACATTATTTATCTGCTTAATGAGCAGCTTTCTTTGTCGCCTTCTGACCTCTTGAACATCTTTGAGGGTCATAACATAGCACGCAAGAAGTTGCGCAGTGAATTGAGCCTGTTTATGCAGGGAGAAAGAGACCTGAGCAAGTACAGAGAAGCCGGGATAAATTGGTGGGATTATTGCGGGCAAATTCTCATTAACAGTTATCCTACTTACTTTGAGAAGCTGCCGGCTTTAATCGCCCAAATCAACAGGGAGAAACGCAACAGCAAAAATTATGTGCTGTTCTTGGGCTCGACAGGTGCAGAAACCAATCAAGCACCTTGTTTAAGCCTTATTCAATTCCAGATTGAAGACGGTGAATTGGTTTTGTCAGCCTATCAAAGAAGCAGCGATGCAAACTTAGGTTTGCCTGCTGACATTTACCATTTGTATTTGATAACGCGACAAATTGAACTGCCTTTGAAGTCAATAACGCTGAACCTTGGAAATGTTCACATCTACGCAAACAACGCAGACAAGACGCGCGAACTTCTGGCAGGAAATGAAGCGGTAAAGTTTGAATTGAACGTGTAAACAGACGCAAGAGAAAAAGAAACAACGCTGATTAAAGACCTGAAAAAGTGGCTTTTAATCAGCGTTTATTTTGTGTTTAGTTTTCTAATTCTTTCCAATCTTCTAAACATTGGAAAGAATTGCTGTGAATTGAGAAGCGAAAAAAGAGAAGTTTTGCTCGTTTCGTTTTCAGATTTTGCACATTTCGTTTTTGCGATTATACTTGATTATATAAACTATTACAAATCATTCGTTACAAAATTCATTTGACAATATTATGGATGCGTTCATTGTACTTGTGAAATTGCTTTGTGCTCACCTCTGTGCTGATTTTATTTTTCAGACTGACAGCATAAATAAAGGTAAACGCGAATCCGGTGGCAAAGGTATAGCATATAATCTGCTTCATAGTTTGATACATGCCGGAGCTGCATATCTATTTGTGGCAAACATATCATACTGGTTCATTCCCATAATTATTTTCGTGAGTCATTTCGTAATAGACTGGATAAAGTGCAGATTCTGCGAAGACAATCTCCCCGCGTTTCTTGTGGATCAGTTCATGCACCTTGCTATAATCTGCATAGTGTGGTTCGTGTTTTTCGGTAAAGATGTAGATTATACATTCCTTGAAGACATTGACACTACCAAGGTCTGGTTGACGATCATGGCATATATCATTATGCTTAGGCCATCATCCATATTTTTGGGGTTGTTTCTTAAGAAATGGACTCCGAGTTCAACAAATACCCAGAGTTTGCCCAATGCTGGACAATGGATTGGTTACATTGAGAGAATTCTGATACTCACGTTTGTCCTCGTAGGGAGCTTTGAAGGAGTCGGTTTTCTGTTGGCGGCAAAGTCTGTCTTCCGTTTTGGCGAATTGAACAAGGCAAAGGAGATCCGCACTACAGAGTATGTGTTGATTGGTACATTTGCAAGTTTTACCATTGCCATTCTTACCGGAATTGCATTGTCACGTATATTCTGACTCCCGTGCCGCATTTCCGGCTATACAACAAGGTTTATGGAAACGGCCGGCAGACGGACAAATTCAATTGGAAGAAAATGTTTTATCTCAATCCTGACGACATCTTCGCGCAAGTCCTGGATACGTTCTATGACGGGAAACGCTGCGAGTTCACATTGTCGGCAATTGCGGACAAAACTCTTCAGTAGAGACGCCTATTTGACGATTCCTTCGCTGTCAATGAGGTATCCCTCAGTCGGGGCGTCTTTCAAGGTCTGGAAATTATGCGTTTCATCACGGAGGATGCCGCCCTTGCCGTTTCCTGACGTTCCGCTGTTGGTCTTGATATAATCACCGCAGATGGCGAAGTCCCAATCAGTACGCTCCGCCCACGCCTTGTCCTCTTCCTCGGACAGGAAGGTGCTGGAGCCTACCGTTTCGCCGTCCTTGATCGAGAAATATACCCATTTGCCTTCCTCAAGGCCGTGGATGGTCACTTCTGTCGAGATAGCCGGCACTTTGCCTTCGCCCTGTTTACATGCGCTGCACAGACATGCCGCGAGTATGAACAATATTATAACTGTCTTTTTCATTTCTATTCAAGTTTAAGACTTCCGTCCGGAGCATAAACATATTTGAGTTTGATGGTGCCGTCCTGACGATTGTAGTCGGAGAATCTCATCTTCACATACTTGCCGTCGGCGGTCCTCAATACGAGTGGCGCTGCAGCCGGTTGGCCGGAAGAATTCAGCCATTTGACCTTCGAGTAGGAAGTGGTCTTCGCTGCTACAGTTTCAATGCTGAACATGTTTTCGCCGCTCTTGATCTCCTTGCCGGCGATGTCCTTGCAAACGTAAACCTTTGGAGATGAAGCATCTTCACGATAGTCATATACGGAGAATGCAAGCATCTTTCCGCTTCCCAGTTCTCTGCCCCGCTTGTTCCGGTTTACCGTCAGGAAGAACTTCGGCTCCTTGGAGTCATGGATATTGGCCACATAAGAACTGAAGTCGAAAGCGAACTCGATTTCTGAACTGCCGCTGCTTCCCTGCATAGGATAGTCTCCGCCCTGGTAATTGGCTATCGGCACAAGATAATCATGGACAGGCATACTGTCAGAAGCCTTGTTGGAAACGCCGATTCTGAAGGAAAGGTCATTCCTGGACGTGTAGTTCAGTTTCACGCGGAACACTACCTTTGGTTCACGGTATTCCACATCAGTCCCGCACATGTCGCGGCTCAGTTCACTGTTCGTCCTGTCACTCTGCTCCCAGAAATAATACGGCAGATAGTAACGTCCTCTATCATGAGCGAAATGATTTTCTCCCCATGTATTGCAGACGATGAACGCACCCTTGGTAAGAGTTCCGTCAGGGGCCGTGAATTCCACGAGGTCATCGTAGCCCACAATCGTCATGGCATGTGCTCCGTCAGGTGCAAGCTGAGTAAGCAGCGCCTTGTACCCGGTGACGGACGGTCCGGTATAGTTGGTGTTGATCTTCCATCCGCTTGAGCGTGAGGAGAATGTCACTATGCCGCCAGGTCTTCCCGGTTCTCCGCGATTCCACAGATAGCGGCGGACTTCATCGATTCCGGCACGGTCTATAACCTCGAACGTGCGGATTTTGCTCACCCTGTAATGAAGCGCTTTCAGATAACTTTCATACCCTGTGGTCCACTTGAACTGATAGCTCGAATATTGCGACGGGAAATCCGCTTCCGTGGCAATGCCGCCCTCGAATGCTATCTGGAGTCCTTCCGTACCGAGAGAGCCCTCGTCCTGACCACCATTTATAAAGTTCCAGGTGTACAGATAGCTGAACTGGTTGTCCTTGCTGGCGGACGCGTCCCTGTCTAAAAGACGGTTCATCTCATATGTGAACATGTACCCGATATAGGACGCCTGCGCGCAGGAGCCGCCGATCTGATTGATAAGCGGCGGGAAATACTTCAATTTCGAGTTGTCAATCCCGTCTGGCATGGTCTCCTGAGCCTGCAATCCCACTGCGGTGGCCCCGAAAAACAAGGTCACCGCTGCCATGATGAATTTCTTACGAATAGATGCTATTGCCATGATAATCTTTTGATTGTCTTCTTGATTTCTGCTTTGAGCTGCTGAGGTGTATCCGCGTCATGCTCAAGAATGCCGGAAAGTGATTCGATGATTTCACCGCGTCGGACGGACTGCTCATACCATCCGAGCGTCTCACAGGCCACCGTACGCACATACAGGTCGTCGGAAGCGTCTCCGACAATATGGAGAAGCGGCTCGACAGCATAAATGCTTCTGCCGTTTCTGAATGTCCTGATATCGTTCACTCTCTTCTTTGCCGGTTTCTCCTTGTCAGCCGCCCCTTCTGCGCTCTTGCCGTAATGTCCTGTGCCTGAGAGCAATGCTACTGCATCATCTGCTGTATATCCCGATGCCCTCACCATTTCAGGATGAGCCTTCTTGAAGGCCTTCACATCAGAAATAAGCGTGGTGTCTCCAAGTGCAGCAGCCATTTTTACGGAACTTCTGGCGACAACTTCATAGATATCGTCCAGACCCTTTCTGACGTAGGTCGGGAAATCAGCGTCAGGATTGGTTGCCAATGTGTTGAAAGCATGGATGCGTACAGTCCATGACGGGTCGCCGAACATTTCCGCTGCGCTTTTGTGTGCTGTCTTGGCATCGATATAACCCAAATGGGTGATGCCGGCACATCTCAGCAGAGGATTTTCAGAATGTGTGTACTTTTCCCAGACGGAAGGCTTTGACTCGTTGAAAATCAGGTCGTTGTGCAGCCTGTCACGCAGTTTCGCCTCGGCATTGTCATGAGGCGTGAATCTGAAAGTCGGGTCGCCGATAAGATGAGACTCCAGATATGGAACCTCTTTCTGCCACATTCCGACACGCTCCCCGACAGAAAGGTAGCCCATCAGCTTGTCTTCCCATTTGTCCTGAAGAACATTGACCGTATTTCCTTGGGCGACAATGCATTCGCCGTCTCCGAACACATGACATCCTGCGACATATCCCTCCCTGTTGTGGAAGGAACCGTTGTAGCAGGCATTGAAGACAATCATCTTCGCATTGCTGTGTCCTTTCATTATATCATCCAGACTGATGTTGGCAAGAGCGAATTCCAGAGAATCAGCAGCCGCATAGGCCGCCATGGCGGAGTCGGAAAAATCCTTGCGGGAAAGTTTGTATTCCTTCTCAATGGCTTCTTTCATGAAACCTTCACCCTGGCCTTTTCCCTGATAATATCTGTATGCTTCAACGAGTGAACGTCTCAGATAGTCCATATCCTCGTCCAGGTCATCAGCCACCTTGCTCTCGTTGATGTACTGAGTGTCAGGTGCTCCGTGCTCGCTGAAAACGAACAGGTCCACTTCCTTGCGGGCCACCTCGCTCAAGAGATTCCACTTCATTTGCCTGTCTTCACGGAAATTCAGGAAACGGTTATGAGAAGCCTGACTGAAGGCGTATGGAAAATACTCCCTGAATACGATTGGTTTCTGACGCCAGATCGTAAGGCAGTCCGAATTATATCCGTGACCGGCGAAGAAAGTGAGGTCGTCCAGGACATTGTCCTGCCTGTGCGCATCCGCCACCTTGCGGAGATACTTGCGCATGATCTCATATTTGTCACCTTTCATCACTGCCGGCACTTTCATTCTGGCAGAATAGATGTCCGGACGCAGATGCTGTGCCCCTTTTTCTGAAAGCCTGTAATAGAATACGTCGGTTTCCACGGTGTCACGGCAGATGAAGTCGAAACTCAGGTCGAAATCATCATAGAACCTGTCTGATGCCACAGATGATTCTTCCATTGGCCATATTTCCTCGTTCATCTTGAATGCAGTGGTAAGATGCTGGCCCTGACGCACTTTGACGATCGGCACATCACCGGCAAGCACCACCCCTTCGAGTCTCGGCTTCTTCCCCGCAAGCGCGAGAATCTCAGCTTTTACTTCTTCCGGACTTTTCCAGTCAGCACTGATTATATATGTCCCGAGGCCCTCATCCTCAAGAGCCTGCTTGTAGGCATGGAATTCTTCTGAGCACTTGGAAAGCGTCACGCTGTCGGTTATGATGGCGAATGCCGTAGGTGACTTCACACTGAATTTCTCGACATTGACCTGTGCCGCTGCGGACAGCGAGATGCCGCAGAAAACGACCGCCCCTAAAAATTGTTTTATCAGATTATTTCTCATAATTCTATGTTCAGTTGCCCTATCTCAAATAATCTTCAAGACGGTTCCTGGTCTTGACAAGTTCATTCCTCAATGCTTCCGGCATCTCTTCGCCAGATTTCAGGTACGCCTCGATTCCGTCCACAATCTCTTTCCGGTTCCATGCCCTGACGTACCAGCCGAGGACCTCAGCGCATTGGACACGTGCCTTCTCGACCTCATTTGGATCGCGTACAATCGAAAGCAGGCTTTCAGCATACTGCGGATAAGGCTGGTTGCGCATGCCGCTGATGTAGAATTTGCGGTATTTGTTGGTCTTGTCTGTGAGAGCCTTGCCAGTGGAGGCTTCTATGGAGAATGACTGTCTGAAACAGTCCATGGCCTTCTTGTGGAAGCGTTCACGGTCATAAATCCAGTCTGCCTCGGCAAATTTTTTTTCAAATTCCCTAAGGAAAAGACTGTCAGGGAAATGCGCGCAGACAAATCCCACGTTATGGGCCACGCGAAGCGAATTGTAATCGCGCATGTAGAGGTCTGCAAGAGCGTCAGCCATTTCCGGAGTGCCGACCTTTCCCATGAAATAGGTGGACTTGCGGCGGATAAACTCATAAGTGTCATCAGCTCCCTCTTTCAGGACCTTCTCATAATTTCCGTCAATGTAATGTTCCAGAAGATGGAGGCATTGCAGGCGGAGCATATATTCGTCACTTTCCTTCCATGTTTTCAGGAGAAGGGGAGACAAGTCATTGTAATTCAATGTATAGAGCTTGTGCAATGCAAGCCCTCTGATATCGCACGGGTATTTCGCGGATGTGAATTTCAGCCAATACCGGCAGTCTGTGTTGTGCAAATCCGGGCGGACCGCTTTTCCTGACGCGGTGAAATGGAAGGTCGGGTCGCCGAGAATGTGCGATTCCAGGATATTGACCTGCTGCATCCATTGACCTACGCTGTAACCCTCGGAGAGCATTCCCAGAAGGTCGGATGAAGACTTGTCCTGAAGGACATTGACCGAGTTTCCGATGCCGACAAGAGCATTGCCCCCGGACAGGATATAACGTGATGCGATGCAGTCGTCCTCCCGGATATCTCCGTTGTAGCAGGCGTCGAAAATGGTCACTCTCACGTTCGGTTCCGCTGCCGCAATGTCATCCAGCATAATGCCGGTGGCAGCATCATAAAGCGAATCCTCCGCCTCGTTTTTCGGATCATCCCAGTCTTCAACCCAATCGCGGCTGATGCCATATTTCTTGACAATGTCGTCTATCACGCTTTCTGCGTCCTTGCCCCTGCTGACTGCCGTCCTGATCCGCTGACGCATGCGGTATTTGGCATCGTAATAATATGAATCGGTCTCGTTTGGATGAGGCGTTTCTGTAACGTATTGTCTTTCAGGGACTCCGTGCTCATGGAAAAGAGCGAGGTCGAGGTCGTCACGTGTGATTTCACCAAGAAGTGTCTTCTTTATGTCAGGATACATTGCGAAGATCAGGAACTTCGCACCGTCGGAGCCGTTTTCAAATGCGGCCGGCATCTGTTCCTTCAGGGTTATGGTCTCGTCTTTCCACGCCGCGAGACTGTTTGAGAATGAACCGCTTCCGCAATATGACATCAGGTGGTCAAGAGCGTTCTCCTGTGATTTTGCGGTAGCGGCTTTGAGCAGATAGCGTGAAATCTCACCATATTTGTCGCCTCTCTTTTCAGATGATTTTATGCGTCCGGTATAGATGTCGCAGCAGATGTGTTGGGGTGACTCTGCCTTCAGATTGTAGTAGAAAAAGTTCTTCTCCACGCTGTCGCGCCCGAGAAAATCAAACTTCAGGTCGAAGTCGTCATAGAACCTGTCGGAAGGAACGGAAGAGTCTCTCATGGGCAATGATTCATCCATCTTGAAGGCGGATGTGAGATGCTGGGCACCTCGGATCATTGCAATCGGGACATCCCCTACAAAGACTGCCCCTTCCAGAGCCCTGGTCCTGTAATATAACATCAGACTGTCTTTCAGCTCGTCAGGATCTGTCCAGTTCCTGGATACCACGAACGCGTCAAGCCCATCTGCGCAGACTGCCGAGCGATATGTTTCTATCGCAGCATTGCAGCTGTCAAATGTCTGAGTGTCAGTGACAATCGCGAAAGAATGTGTCTGGGCGGCTGCTGATGCCGCTGTAAAGACGGCCAATGCCGCCAATATTGTTTTGTATGACATCTAAACCCTATAAAAAATGAATCCTATTGTTTGGTTATCGGTGATTTCGGAACATCCGTCTTCAGAACAGTATTCCGAATGTCGCCGAGCAGATGATTCTGTCCTTGTCCAGTTCAGAAGCACCTATGTATGAGGCTTTTCCGCCCAATACCCAGTTTACTCTCCTTCCTGAAGAAACCGTCCAGTCTATTCTGCCGCCGGCCTTTATGTAACTTGCATTGAGCCAGTCACTCTGGTCCTTCATCATTGCTACAGGAGCAGGATAGACTTTGCCGCTCAGGCAGGTGTATCCGTTACCCAACCCCAATGCGTAGCCGGCATGAAGCCCTACAAGCAGAGATGACCTCCTCATCTTGAAATGCCTGTCGGCCTGGACTCCGCCGTATATCCGCATGGCATCTGATGTGGATGCCGGCGAGAGATAGCTCTGGTTGAACATCTCGAGCCTGGCTTCTCCACCGACTCTCCAGCTGTAGCCCTCAGGATCGGAAGCCCCGAAAAGATGGTCGTATCCGACGGATGCGTTGATTCCGGTGAAGGTGGTCATCTCGTTTTCGTTCAGGACCATCCATTCCTGCTGATAGGCTGTAGTGTTCAGTTTCTGAACATATTCAATGCCGTCAGTGGTGCTGTACAATGCATTGAGAACCAGCTTGTTGGATTTGTCTTTGCCAAAAAACCAGACAGCGTCGAAAGTTATGTCATTCTCCTTTATGGAGCCGAGTCTCTTAGGCAGTTTCGGATTTTCCCTTCCAAGAGTGGTGCGGTGTCCGAATCCGGCCTCGATGAACAGAATCTCGCCCAAAGAATACTGAAGCGCTCCACCGTACCTGTTTGTGCGGTAGATATGTGTCTTCATGCCATCGTTTCCGCCCACCTTGTTCTGTGTGCTTTCTCCCAGGCCGCGGTGCTGCCATACCTTAGGATCTTCCCAAGGATTGTTGTTGGATACTGTTCCGCGCTCAAAACCATTGGTATATGTACCGCTGAGGCCCACCAGGCTTTGGCCGAGAAGTACAGCGACTGACGGTTTTACAGTTACGCTATACTTGTATGTCTCTCCTCTCGGGTCAAGCTGTTTGGCTCCGACCTTGGTCGTGTAGTCCACTTTTACACCGAAAGAGACCCTGTCCCACAATACTGGTGATGACAGTCCGGCGTTGAGCAGATATTCCTGTCTGTTCCATCCGCTGGATTTGTCATCGACCGGATAATATGGCATGTTGTCCTCCAGTTCGTACATGAGTACGTTGTAGAGGGCGTCGTGTTCGAAGATGTTTCTGAAAGAGAATCCGCCCGTTGCCAGGAACTTGCCTATGTAAGCGCCTCCTGACGTGCCCACGGAAATATCCGATTTTTGTTCGCCTGAGCCGATTTTACGATACTCGCCGAAGCCTCCGTCATAACTGAGGTCAAGCGTGCTGAACAACCGGTAAGGCTTGAATGAGAGGCCTGCCGCAGAAGAACTTCCGTACCACAGGGAATTCCTTATGGCAGTCTCCTTCAGGACTGTATTTCTGTGGATTTCCGAAGGCTCGGCAGCCCGGGCTGCAACTGCACCCAGACTGACGAGCATTACGGATATTGCTATAATTCTCTTCATTTCGAACTTGTCGATTTTACTTGTTTATCCAAGTGTTCCATGAAGGCACCTTGGCACCATATCTTCTGACCTGAGGGTCCTTCTTGACCTCGAAGTCATTGGTGGTGTTGTTGGAATCCTGATAAACGTTTGTTCCGTCAGGACGGGTTTCCTTGATCTTCCTTGCTATACTTTCGCCGACATACAGTCCTGAGCACCATATCGCTCCTGCATCAAGAACTTTAGGAAGACCGAGTACGTTCATACCTGTTTCATCACTTACAGTCTGCACAGCATCGATCACGTCGCTGATGAGAACCTCTCTTCCTACGCCGTTGTAGTCCGCATTGGTGGCAGTGATGAAATCCTCATTCTTGAGCGGTTTGGATGGCTTGAAGATTATATACTGAGAGCCTGATACGGAAGTAAGCCACTGAGGCATAGAATATCCGGCCTGGATTACCTTCTTCATGTTTATTGCAGGGTTGTCTGTAAGAACCAATCCGCTAGGTGCCGTGGATTCTTTCTCTATAGCCTCAAATTCTGCACCTGTCAGATCTACAGGTGAAACGCCTTTGGAGAGGCTTTCTGCCTTATGGTTGGTAGCCCACTGGGAGATTACAAATGATTCGCCCGGTTTTATCGGGTAGCTGTGTCCGTCACCCTGAATCTGCCATACGACTTTCACGAATACGTATTTGTCGGCATTTTCGATAGGCCATTCATAGATGATGGATTTGTCAGCGGAAGCATAAACTGTTTCGGCGATGCAGAGGCTGTCGGCGTAAACTACTTCCGTGCTGTTGTTGTAGATTTCATAGAACTGGTCGCGGAAATAGAAATCTTTCACTCCTGTATAATAAATCTCTTTGAATACGAGAGCGGCCTCCTTGACGGCATCCACTTTTACTGTCACTTCATCTCCGTCGGCAAGCAGACTCGCATTGCTTTCAGAACCGGCAATGGTATATGTGAATCCGCCTTCATTCTGAGTAGCGCTTACCGTAACTGTATAGACGCCAGGAACAATGCCGGTCGCAGTGGCGAGGCCGTTTTCCGTCTTGGCTTCGATTGCCGTTCCGGTTGCGAAGTTTGAAATGGTGACGTCGTAACTGTCAGGGGACTTGATGCCTGCTGCCACGATATTAGTCTCATCGACCTTCACATTTATGCTGATCGTCTTGGTGCCGGTCTTCTGGCAACCTGCCGCCGCCAGGGCCGCAAGTACCATTAAGGTGATTACTGAATGTTTCATAATTCTAATATTTTAAGATAAATAACTACTTGATTGATACCTTGAACTCGAATCCGAAAAAGATCGGTATCCCGAGTTCGCTGCGTTCGCCGGTCTGTTTCGACTTGTAGAGCGGACGGCTGTTGAACAGGTTGTTCACATAGAACGACGCTGTGAAGATGTCTCCTATCTCCTTGCTGACATTGAGGTTGAAAAGCATTGTCGGGAAATACTTTTCGGCTATGAACCTATTGTCATTGCGGGGCGTGAACATGTAGGAGAATTCCGGATCACTCTTCATGGACGGGTCGAAGTCATATACCTTTCCGTCCTTGCGGGAGATGTACTTGATGAACATGGTGTCATTGCGGTACTCAGTCCAATACTTGCTGTACCAGTTCATCTGTCCGGTGAGCGTGACGGCAAGTCCTACCTGCGGAATGTTGTGTGTAATCCTGAGCGTGGTGTTCAGCTGTTCAGCATAGCTGGTAGAGAGCTCCGGCTCGTATATTCCGATGTTCTTTTCCGCTGTCCCTACATTATCTCTTGTCCCGAAAGAATATCCCTTGTTCGTGTTCGAGCTGCGCATCCATGCACCGTTGATGTAGAACGAAGTGCGGATTGCATTGAACCGTCCGAGGTCGATTTCGTATTCTATTCCCCTGTTGGTGGACTTGATGTTGTTCAGAGGCTTATAGACTGTATAGAAGAGGTCGTACTCTGCTCCTTTCTTCAGTACAGGCCGCTGTCCCTCATCCTTGTGGTCCACGTCATAGGTCAATGCGTGATACCATTTGAAGGAACTGAGGTCAAGTCCATAATTGTAGCCGTTGTCCATCCTCTCGTCATAAGCGGTAACGCTGATACGGTAATGTCCTCCGAACTTGAAGTCCAGACCGACTTCCGCCTTGCGGTTCACGGCGATCTCCAGGTCCTCGTTCGTAGCATCGTAAACATTGGTCTGGGCAATGAGCAGCTGCTCGTTTTCAGGCATTCCGGCTATCATTCCGTTGTAGAGGATGTGGTCGTGGTATGACTTGTTAGGATAGAGGTAGTACGAGGTCGGGGCCTTCGATGTCAGTCCGTATCCTCCACGCAGCGTCATCCAAGGGAAGATGTCGATGGAAGCATTGATTCGCGGCGCTACGGAATTGTGCCCATTGACATTGTCATAGCGGACACCGGTCACGATATTCAATTCCCTTCCGGCGAATTTCCAGTTGAAGTAGTTCTCGGCATACAGGCCCAGCTGGTTGATGAACGGGATGTTGTAGTAAGGCCTTGTACGATAGCCTGATTCAGCATTGCCGATATTCCTGTAAGGGGGAGTGTCGTCGTCATAGACTGAACCTTTGCCGAGGTTCCCGTCTGTCTTGAAGTCGGCACCTATCAGCAGTCTCTCGTTTACGGCACCCCAAGTGTGAGCAAAATCAGCATTCACTTTTACGAAGGCATTGACCTCCTTGCCGTAAATGTCATACATGTAGAAATAGCTGTACGGCAGCACGACGCCTTTTACCGGACTGTCAGCAGGGACATTGGTGATGAGGTTTCCGTCGGCATCCTTGATCTGTGCCCCGGCAATGTTGCTGTACACTTCGCCGTCAGTCATTGACTTGGAGTAGAGGTTCAATGCGTTGGTGGCGGTGCTTTCATAGTGGGATTTCTTGTCGTTGAGGCTTCCCGATACCAGCCAGTTTATGCTCCGCAGCCAGTTGCCGTTGATGGAAGCGCGGCCGTTGGTGTTGAACGCCACACCCATGTCATTGGCATAGGACTGAGTCTTGGAATCCTTGTCGTCAGGATTGAGTCTGCTGCGGTCGCGTCCAAAACTCATTGAGAGAGAGGTGGTTTCATTGACGAGTTCTCCTATTCTCACTGTCCAGAGGGCCTTGGCGCTCGCGCGCTGGTAGAATGCATGGTTCTTGGTCAATGAATTCTTGCTGTATGCGTAGTCGCCGGAGATGTTGAGGTCTCCTGCTTTCTTTCCGAGTGAAAATCCCTTTCCGGCCGATGCCTGGTAGATGTTCGGATTGGTCTTGAACCTGATCATGAGTGGGGACTTGCCGGCTTTGGACTTTACCAGCACCGCGCCTGACGTGAGGTCGCCATATTCCGCTGACGGGATACCTCTGATGACTTCTATGGATTCAATGTTGTCTGTCGAAAGTGATCTTACGTCCATGCCTCGTGCAGGTGTGCCGGAGCGGCTGTCATCTCCTGAACTGCCGCTGACTACCGGGCTGAGTGTCTGGAGGTTGGCATTGTTGGACATAGGGGCGCCATCGACAATGACGGCTGTTCCGAGGCTGTTCATCACTGATGCCGAGTTTGCCGTTTCGCCCGGGACGATAGGCCGTGCGGTTCGGATGGTGATCGACTGTGAACTGGACAGGTCCGGATTCGTTATAGCTACACCGGGGAGCAACGCCATGGCATCTGCCAATGAACTGGTCTGCATGTGGTCCATCGCCTGTCTTGAAATGTTGGAGGCGGTGCTGCTGCCGGCTTTGTTGCCGGTGGCTACGACCACGACGTCGCTCAGTCGGAAGGATGTTTCCTTCAGTGCTATTTTCAATTTTACGATTTCACCGGTCTTGGCTGTAAACGTGGTGTCTTTCTGTTCCATGCCGTAGAACTGCACGCTGACGGTGACTGTCCCCGCCGGCACGTCTTTCAAAGAGAACGCGCCCTTTGTGTCTGTCGTTGTGTAAAGCTGTGACGGGGTCACCAGTACGGACGCGAAATCGACCGGCGAGCCGCTTGTTGCGGAAACCACCTCTCCCTGAACGGCAAATGTCTTCTTTGGAGGAGCAGCTTCAACAGAGAGGCTGAAGCAGGCAGCAAGGGCAAGAATTGCAATCGAAAATAACCTATGTCTATTCATTGTTCGTAATTGTATCAAGTGTGTTCTTCGCTCGAAAAAAGGCCCAAACGGCACGTTTCTCGACTCCACTTATTGCAAAAGTATCACAATAATTGAAAAAAACAAATAGCAAGAAATGATGATTTGATACGTGAAAATCAATGATTTTACAGGATTTTCGGCAACTTTGGTTACAGATTTTCCGGCTGCGGGTGAACGCAGAAACGATTTTTAATCATTTGTGGTGATTTTACTTTTTTCCCGTATAGTTTAAAAAGCTACTTGTCCGTGAACCCCTGCCTTTTTATGGACAAGTTGTGGTTTCTTGATGTGCTTGTCCGTGAAACCCTGCCTTTTTACGGACAAGTTGTAGATTCCGGGGCAACCGATATCAGTAATAAGGCGCTCGTGCATGGAAAAACATAACATGGAAAAACAGAAAACGTGGAAAACAAAAAAGGATGTCATCAGTCGTGCGACTTCAGGACATCCTTTCGTTTTCGTACTGGGTACGGGAATCGAACCCATATTGCAAGATTGAGAATCTTGAGTACTAACCGTTATACGAACCCAGCAGTTAGACGTTTGTCTTAAGGGATTGCAAAGGTAGTCAAATTTCTTTACAATCCAAATATTTCTTCTGATTTTTCTGAAAATTTACTTCAAGAAGACGAAAAATACAGCCAATATCAGGCAGACGAACGCTGCCAGGTGGTTCCACTGGAGCGGCTGGCCCTTGAAAAGGAACGTCACGATGATCGTGAAGACCGTCAGGGAAACAGCTTCCTGAATCACTTTCAGCTGCATGATGTTGAACGGACCGCCGTTTCCTGAGAAGCCGATGCGGTTTGCCGGCACTTGTGCGCAGTATTCGAAGAAGGCGAGCCCCCATGAAAACAGGATTACCAGGAATACAGGCCAGCCTGTAGAAATCTTCATCTCCTGAAGCTTGAGGTGTCCATACCATGCAAAAGTCATGAATATGTTGGATGTCACAAGAAGCAGGACCGTCAAAAATGCTTTCATAATATAAATCTGTCAAAACCGGACTGCGAAGTTAGTAAACATTAAATAAATTTGGCATTGACACGATTAAATTTTATCTTCGCTCTTTCAAAATCGTCGCAAAAAAAATGAAAAAGCTTTTAACCATCGCATTGATGCTCCTGCCGATAATGGCATTGGCACAGAACCGCCCTCAGGACTGGGCACAGTTCGGAAGATACGCTGAAGCGAACTCAGCATTGACAGAAAAACCTCTTGCAGTGCTGTACGGCGACTCCATTACGGACTCATGGCCGAAAAAGCATCCGGATTTCTTCAAGGAGAACAATCTGGCAGGCCGCGGCATAAGTGGACAGACCACCTCACAGATTCTTGTCAGAATGCAGCAGGACGTGGTTTCGCTCGCACCTAAGTACGTGGTTATACTCTGCGGAATCAACGACATTGCCAAGAACACAGGCTATGCGCCGGACCTCAATTCGATGCTCGGAAGCATCAGGTCAATGTGCCAGATCGCCAAGGCTAACAAAATCCGCCCGATTCTCTGCACATTGCTCCCGTCCTATAAATTCCGCTGGAGACCGGAAATCGAAAATCCGCTGCCGGATGTCCGGAAGTTCAATGCAATGCTGAAGGAATATGCACGTGAGGCAGGAATCAAGGTCATTGACTATTATGAGGCATTTGCTGACGCTGAAGGTAAGATGCCGGCAGTCTATTCTGCTGATACGGTGCATCCGAATGCAGAAGGATATGTTGTTATGGAAGGCCTTGTGCTGAAAGCCCTCGGAATACGCAAATAAACACTCTCCGTTGCAGGCAAACGGGCAAAGACAAATATAACGTAGAATAAACCAAAACATTGATATAATGTCACTTATAAAATCCATCTCAGGAATCCGCGGCACCATCGGCGGAAAACCGGGTGAAGCGCTCACGCCGGTAGATATTGTCAAATTCGTATATGCATACTGCACCAAACTGCGTGAGCGCAGACCGAAAGGCGCAGGCGAAAGATATACCGTAGTAGTGGGAAAAGATGCCAGACTTTCCGGCGAAATGGTGGAAAACGTAGTTTGTGGAACACTGGTAGCATGCGGCGTTGATGTCATCCGCGCGGGATTCGCATCCACACCGACTACTGAGATGGCAGTCCTCTTCTCCAAGGCGGACGGTGGACTCATACTCACAGCTTCACATAATCCGAGACAATGGAATGCCCTCAAACTGCTTAACGAGAAAGGAGAATTCCTTACTGCGGCAGAAGGACAAGCAGTTCTTGAATGCGCTGAATCAGAGGATTTTGACTTCAGCGATGTGGACCACCTCGGAACGATTTCCGATGAAGACTTCACGGATAAGCACCTGGATGCAGTGCTGGCACTTCCTGCAGTGGACGCTGAGGCAGTCAGGAACGCTCATTTCACAGTGGTCCTGGACGCTATCAACTCAGTGGGCGGAATCATCATGCCGAGACTGCTGAAACGCCTCGGTGTCAAATGCATTGAACTGAACTGCGAGCCGACAGGCGACTTCGCACATAATCCGGAACCGCTTCCGTCAAACCTCATTGACCTTAGCACGACAGTCGTGAAAGAGCACGCGGACCTCGGTATTTCAGTGGATCCGGACGTGGACAGGCTTGCATTCATCTGCGAAAACGGAGAGCCGTTCGTCGAGGAATACACACTCGTAAGCGTTGCGGACTACCTGCTTTCAAGAGCAAAGGCTGAGGGCGTACAGAACCTCGTGACAGTGTCGAACCTCTCTTCATCCAGAGCATTGAGGGACGTGACAGAAAGCTACGGCGGAACATATTACGCATCCGCAGTGGGAGAGGTCAATGTCACCACGCTTATGCATGAAAAAGGTGCCCTGATCGGCGGAGAAGGCAACGGTGGCGTCATCTATCCTGCCATCCATTCAGGCCGTGACGCTATGGTAGGCGTGGCCCTGTTCCTGTCCAACCTCGCCCACAAGAAGATGAAGGTGTCAGAACTGAAGCGCACCTACCCTGAGTACCATATCGCTAAAAACAGGATTGAACTCTCAGACAAGTCGATGATTGACAAGATATTGACGGAACTGAAGAAGATTTATGCCAATGAAAATGTCAATGACATCGACGGCGTGAAAATAAGCTTCGAGTCCAAGAGACAGTGGGTTCATCTGCGCAAGTCCAACACTGAGCCGATTATCAGAATCTACTCCGAGGCGCCTACCGAAGAGGAGGCAGTGAAACTTGGTGAGGACGTGATCAAGGTAGCGGAAAAAATCATCAAAGGATAATCTACAATAATGTTTTCATTCAGGACCACGCCGCTGGAAGACCAGCTCGACAAGGCGCTGATGGACGGAAAGGTCGGCTGCTTCTGTACCCAGAACTGCTGGGACACGAGCAGCGACCGTTATATGTATCAGATATTCAAGGAGAGAGGTAATCTGGAAAGGCTTTTCCAGCCTGAAGATGCCGAGCTTACCCCGGGAACGAACCATATTCATTTCGACTCTGAGTCACTGAAAGGGCTCAGCGCGGTCGTCGTGGAAATCCAGGACACAGGCTCCAGATATTTCAACTATACCCGGGACGTTTTCCGTCTGATGATGCTCATGATGGTCCTGGACGAGCCGCCGGCTCTCTATATCGTGGACCATATAAATCCGGCAGACAGGGTAGTGGAGGGCACGATTCCTAACACGGACTGCGAGGCGTTCGTTCCGAGAATTGCACACAGGCATGGACTTACGCTCGGGGAACTGTGCAATCTGTTCTATGCGGAAATCGGAGCGAAATACCCGCTGCACGTCATTTCAGCCCATGCTTCCGACTACAACAAGGACATACTTCCGTGGACCATAGCACCGGCATCCGACATCCCTGGAATGTTCACCTGCTATATGTACAGCGGCGGCGGACTCTGGAACAACACCAATATCACTCCGGCCATCGGAACTGCCAGGCCTTACGAGTATTTCGGCGCTCCGTTCATCGTGCACGGCCCTTATGACAGGTTGCCTGCACCGGAAGGCGTGCTGCTCAGGCCTTGTTCATTCAAGCCTTCAGCCGGGCGATATGCAGGAGAAAAATGCTTCGGCTACCAGATAATGCTGAAACCGGGCGCACAGTACCATTCTCTCCTCCATACCTTGCAGCTTGTCAGATATTTCAAGGACACATATCCTGAGTTCTCCATATCTGAAGAATTTTATAAGAAGCTGGGAGACACTAACTTGGCTGCATATATAGCAGGCGAGGTATCCTTCCAGGACACCAAGGAATACGTGAAGGCCGAAGAACAGAAATGGATCAGAAAGGCAAAAAGATTCACCCTGTACGACGACCAGCCATACAGGATGAAATAAGTGTCCTTAAAAAATCTAAAGCATAAATCCTTCACGAGGAGGCTGCTGTCGCTTCGGGCGATGTCTTCTGCCTGAATCAGCAGCACGCCTTGAAGGAGAAAGCAGCTTGTCCAGACTGAAAATCAGAGACAGTTTCTGCTGCGTGCCGGCAAACCTGAAATTGTCAGGGAAATGCGCCACCACGGACAGTCTCAAATCGAGAAAATCCGCAATATGCGGCTGGTAATAGACTTCCAGCGCATCATATAGCCCCCAGCTGTCGGAAGCGGACGGGTGCACCCTGTAGAAAGGAGCACCTGCATAGAGCGCATTGCCATATTTGTATCCGCCGTCGTCAATATAGTTGTAGAACGGCATCAGGTCCTTGCCGTAGTACAGACTGTTCCCGATACCTACATTCCATTTTCTGACACCAAGGGCGAGTTCGGCGCCTCCGTTGTTGCGCTTTCCGTTCGTGCTCCTCCTGTCCTGCTGGATCGCCTGATACCAGCTTAGTTTCGCTGAAAGCTCCTGCAGCCCGAGATATTTCCCTGCCTCGAACTTCACGAAAGGCTGGAAAAGTCCGTCATCCACCACGCTTCCGTATTCCTCAGTATTGGCATAATGATGATACTTGAAAGCCGCTCCTGCAGACAGCCAGTCAGTGAAATGGTACTGCCCGAAAGCAATGACATTGAACTGCTCCCTCCTGTAGGAACCGTATTTCCCGTTCCAGTCGAAAGCAAGCTCGATCTCCGCACGTGGCGACCTGGCCTTCACGAGCAGCCCCTCCAGATTATTGTCATAGAACTTGAGCGAATCAGAGAAAAACGCCCTGGAATACTCTCCATCCAGGAAATATCGCGGAAAAACACCCGCCACGCCATTGACCTGCCATTCTCCAAGATTCGCGTCAATGCCGTAGTACATGACCACTTCCCTGAAAAGTCTCGCATTGTCCAGAGTCCGTGCCGATTCTGAGCTTTTCGCTTCCGGCGAAGGATGCCTGCCGAATTCCTTCATTATGTCAATGCCGACCATCAGCTTGTGGGTGACATTGCCGTTCTGGCTATATTTCAGTCCCACTGACGGCGTGAGCCTTGCTCCGTACAGGGTCATTGACTCGGTAAACTGTTCCTTTCCGCTGTCGAACTCCCTGTTGTCGAACTTGTTGTCGAAATACGCGTCATAGGCGAACTTCACTTTCTTCTCCTCACGACGCTCCTGAGGCTCGAACCCCCAGGGAAAAAAACTCTGCGCACCGGCATTGACCGAAAGGGCCAATGTCAATGCGACAGAGATGAATTTCAATGATTTTGTCATTTTTTCAATGTGGCGATCAATTTGTCAGCCTTTTCGTAACCGTCAGCAGGGGCTTTCCACATGAGTGCGATTACAAATGCGCCCACAAGACCGATGATTACGGAAACAAGGAATACAGAATCCCATCCGTAGTGGTCGGCGAGGAAACCGAAGATGATACCTGAAATCACTGTGCTGGCGTAACCGAAGATACCGAGAATGCCGTTGGCGGTAGCACAGGCATATTTGGTAGCCTGCTGAGAAGCTGCAGTTCCGAGCAGCGCCTGAGGTCCGTAGATGAAAAAGCTTGACAGACAGATGAATACGGCTGAAAGCATAGGCATGTCTGACGGTGTCTTCCAGAACAGGAAGAATGAAAGCGTAGCGCCGATCGTGCAGATGAGGCAGGTCCTGTGAGCCTTGCTGTGCATGAACTTGTCAGTGAACCAGCCGGCTACAAGCATGCCCAGGATGCCGCCGAACAGCTCGGAAACAGCCACTACCGTACCGGCAGCCGAAATCTCCATGCCCTTGAACTGGGTCAGGAACGTGGTTCCCCAGTCGAGGATGGTGAACCTTACCACATATATACAGAAGTTGGATACGGCGAGAATCCAGATGAGCGGGTTGCCGAAAACGAGCTTGTTCACGAATTTCTTGAAAGCAGGACCGGAGAGTTCCTTGGCCTTGTTCTCTTCCACCTCGCACTGGCTCTTGCCCTCTTCCTTCTCCATGTCCTCGATTTCAGGAAGGCCTACGGAAGAAGGTGTGTCCTTCAATGTGAAGAACAATGCGATGGCTCCCACTACTGCGATGGCTGCCGGGATGGCGAAGCAGAGCTGCCAGCTGCTGTAGCCGTAATGCTTCAGGATGAAACCGCACATCACGCTGATGAGGCCGGCTCCGATAGAGTGTGAAGCATTCCAGATGGACTGCTTGGTAGCAAGTTCGGAAGGCCTGATCCAGTGGCACATGAGGCTGATGCACGGCGGTACGCCCATTCCCTGGAAGTAGCCGTTCAGCACCCAGAGCGAACCTATGATATATACGAGCGTCATTGTCGCCTTTCCCTCGGCGTCCAGCACATTGACGAAAGAGTTCATCGAAGGGCTGAAGCAGATGATGAAGTTGGTCAATGCAGAGAGCAGCAGACCGGCCGACATGAGAATCTTGCGGCTGAAGCGGTCGGCCAGCAGTCCGTTCACAAATCTGGATATACCGTATATGATACCGTTCAATGTAAGGAAGAGTCCGAGCTGGACCTTGGAAATGCCGAGTTCTGATTCCAGTGCCGGCATGACCACACTGAAGTGCTTTCTGACGAAATAGTAGAGGGCGTAACCTATCATGAGGGTAATCAATGTCCTCCACTGCCAATAGTTGTACTTCTTTTCTGTCTGTTTGTCCATTTTATTGTTTCTGATTTTGATTAGTCTGCGATAATTACCTGAACACCTGCATCTTCAATCTTGTTCCTGAGTGAGTCAGGAATGCCGGAATCCGTGATGATGATGTCCATGTCCTCGATATTGCCGATTTTGCCGAATCCCCGGCGGCCGCACTTGGATGAGTCCATGAGCACTACGGTCTGTGAGGCGGCTGCCATCATGGCATTGGTCAGAGCCGCTTCCGGAATGTTCGAACAGGTCACACCTGTAGCGATGTCCACACCGTCACAGCCGATGAACAGTTTCGAGCAGCTGACATTCTTCAAGCCGCTTACTGCATATTCTCCGCGTACTGAGAGGGAGTTCTTGTACATCTCCCCGCCCAGGACGAATACTTTCAGGCCGCTGCGTTCGTTGAGCTGAACCGCCGCCCCGAGACAAGGTGTGACTACATCGAGAGTCCCTACCGGCTCCAGAATTTCCGCGAATGCCATAATAGTGGAACCTGAGGTTAGCATGATGGAATCATCAGGTTTTATAAGGGCCTGGGCCGCACGTGCAATCATCTGTTTTTCAGCGACATGCTGTGTGCTCTTTTCGGAAACGCTCAAGTCCATTACATGAGGTTTTACTGGTGATGCGCTTCCGTGTGTCCTGTAGAGGACTCCCTGGGCTTCAAGAAGACGTAAATCTTTTCTGATGGTGGCGCCTGTCACGCCGAGCTGATCCGCAACATCAAGAACACGCACGTATCCGTTTTTCGAAAGCTGTTCCTTGATGTATTTGTGGCGTTCCGCAATACTTATCATATATATAGCTGATGATCGGTAAAGGTTTCAGTATAAAAACAAAGGAGAAGATTCTCCGACACAAAGTTAAAAAATAAAACGATATTATCAATCGCAATTTTTGCATTTCCTTTCATTTCTTTGCACTTTCGAAAGAAAAATTAGGAGAAAAACGAAAAAAAACATACTTTTGCAACATTCTATATAATCATCACGAAACAATAACGAAAAAATCGAAATATATGATTACCATTGAAGAAGCGCTCGAAAAAGCAAGAGACACGAAGGCTATGGAATTCGGAGTTGGCTGTATGGCCAAGGTTCCGGACATGTTCAAAAAACTCTTTCCCGGAAAGAAAGCCATAGTCGTGGCAGATGACAACACTTTCAAAGTAGCCGGTGAGGCAGTGGACAGCTATCTCAGGAATGCCGGTGTGGAAACCGAAACCCCATTCGTATTCCACGACCCTGAACTGTTCGCAGAGTGGAAGTACATCGAACAGCTTGAGAATTATCTCAAGGAACTGGATGTAATCGCCGTTGCAGTAGGCTCTGGCGTCATCAATGACCTTACGAAACTCGTATCCCACCATCTCGGAAGAAGATACATCATCGTGGGAACGGCAGCTTCAATGGACGGTTATACAGCCTACGGCGCATCCATCACTTTCGAAGGAAACAAGCAGACATTCGACTGCCCGGCTCCTCTCGGCGTGGCATTTGACCCTGCAGTTGCGGCCAAGGCACCGGAAGGAATGTCCGCGTCCGGCTACGCTGATCTTATGGCCAAAATTCCGGCAGGTGCAGACTGGATCATCGCAGATGCAGTAGGCAGCGAGGCCATTTCTCCATTTGCATTCGCATTGGTGCAGGACAAGCTCCGTGATGCTCTTTCTGAGCCGGATGCAGTAGCAGCTGGAGATGTCGAGGCTACCGGAAAACTTGCTGACGGACTGATAATGAGCGGATTCGCTATGCAGGCCATATCTTCAAGCCGCCCGGCATCAGGAACCGACCACCAGTTCAGCCACTTCTGGGACATGGAAGGACTTTGCTATGAAGGCAAGCACGTTTCACACGGCTTCAAGGTCGCTATCGGAACATTGGTTTCCACAGCCTGCCTGGAGTACCTCCTCAGCAAGGACCTGTCACAGCTCGACATCGACAAATGTGTTGCACAGTGGCCGTCTTGGGAGACAATGGAAGCCCATATCCGCGAGATTTTCGCAGGAAAACCTGGTCACCTCGCAAGAGGACTCGTGGAGAGCAAGGGCAAATACACTGACAAGGAAGGTATCCGCAAGCAGCTCGAGGCCGTGAAGAATACCTGGCCTGAACTCAGAGAAAAAATCAGAAAGCAGATCATTCCTTTCGATGAGGTTCACGACTGCCTAAGAAGAATGCGCGCACCATATGAGCCTGAAATGATCGGCGTAAGCAGAGAAAGACTCAGAAGCACATTCAGATGCATTCCGTTCATGAGAAACAGGTTTACCGGCATTGACCTCATCTACAGATGCGGAATGATGGACGAGGTGGAAGAACACCTGTTCGGCAAGGGCGGAAAATGGGAAACCAAATAAAACAACATACTGACTTTCTCATTATGAAGAAGATAATACTTACAATCGCATTGGCGCTGTGTGCCCTCGCGGCAGGCGCCCAGGTAAAAGTGAACTGCGGTCCGATTCTGCAGAACGTGACCGATACCAGTTTCACGGTGGTATGGACTACTGACGGTCCGGCTGTGGGCTGGATCGAGATCGCTCCTTCAGACGGCACGAATTTCTACAATGTCGAAAGGCCGAAGTTCTATGACAAGAGAGGTCTCGGCAGGAAGCCTATAGGCACACTCCACAAGGTTACCATATCCGGACTCCAGCCGGGCACGACCTACAGGTACAGAGTCATGTGCAGGGGAGTCATCGAGCAGGACAACAGGGCGAAGATCATCTATGACCAGGGCTATGGCCTGGATCTGAAGAAACGTCCTACCAAGGTGACCACCAAGGCGACAGACTATGACAAGGTCAAGTTCTCAATGGTGAACGATATGCACGAGCACGATTCAGTGATGCAGGTGCTGTTCAAGGATGCCAAGGGCAAATATGATTTCGTCTGTTTCAACGGTGATATGACTTCAGCAGTGGACAGCGTGGCAAACCTCAGGATCCACTATATGAAGACTGCTTCCAAACTGTTCGCATCCGACACTCCTCTCTACCTGGTCCGCGGTAATCACGAATACAGGGGCAATGATGCGATCAAGTATCTGGACTATTTCGATACTCCGACTGGAAAGACTTACTATACAGCTACTTACGGCAAGTATTTCTTCCTGTTCCTGGACTCTGGTGAGGACAAGGCCGACAGCGACATCAGGAATCTGGACATCATGATGACTGAGGACTATGTGAAGGAAGAAGCTGAATGGCTGAAGGGCGTGGTCGCAAGCGACGCCTACAAGAATGCCGAGATGAAAATCGCGTTCTGCCACATCCCTCCGGTCCCTACCGGCTGGCATGGCAATGTCATGGTCAGCAACTGTTTCGTTCCGGTGCTGAACGGTACAGGCCTGGACCTTATGCTCTGCGCACACATCCACAAATACCGTCTTACCGAAGCCGGCGGCGTGAACGGTGCTGATTTCCCTGTTCTGTGCAATGCCAATCAGCAGCGTCTGGATGCCGTAGTGGACAAGTCCGGAATCAGGATCGACATATTCGACAATACCGGAGTCAAGGTCAAGAGCCTCAAATTCGACAAGAAGAAGTAGATTATATTAATTGATTCCTAAAATATCGAGAAGTTCCGGGAATTTCTCAGCTCTGATAAGGCCGGGGTGTTCATACTCCTCGGCTTTTTCGTGCTGCCAGGTCATTGACGACGGGATATAGACACCTTTGCCGCCGATTTTCAGGACAGGGTCGATGTCTGAGCGGAAGGAATTGCCCACCATCAGCATCTCTTCCGGCTTGATGTCCAGTCTGTTGCAGAGCTCGGAATAGACTTCGGGAGTCTTCTCGTTCACCACGTCGATGAAGTCGAAGAAGCCGCGCAGCCCGGACCTGTCGATTTTGTGGTTCTGGTCGAGCTGCTCGCCCTTAGTCAGTATCGACATGGAGTACCTGCCGGAGGCCTTTATTCTTGTCAATGTCTCCCGCACCCCGTCCAGCGGCGTGGCAGGATTTCTCAGGATACGTCTTCCCGCCTCCACCAGTTTCATAAGCCTGGAAGCATCGATTTTCCCGTCACTGACACGGTATGCCGTCTCAAGCATTGACATGATAAATGCCTTGGCCCCGTATCCGAGTTCTTCCATATTCTCCATCTCGGTCTTGTAGAGCTCCTCGTTCAGCCACTGGGCCGAGCCATATTCCGAAAGCACAGCGAAGCACTCCTGCTCCGCACCACGGAACAGAGGCTCGTTCAGCCACAATGTGTCATCTGCATCGAAGATGACCGCTTTTATATTGTCTGTCATAATTTTATGAAAAAGCTCCAGTCGCGATTGGACGGCTGGAGCATATAATACATCAATTCAGCACTAGATGCCGTACTGCTTGAAGAAATCATTGCCCTTGTCATCCACGAGAATGAATGCAGGGAAGTCTTCAACGCGGATCTTCCAGATGGCTTCCATACCGAGGTCAGGATATTCCACACACTCGATGGACTTGATGCTCTCATAAGAGAGAACCGCTGCAGGGCCGCCGATGGAGCCGAGATAGAAACCGCCATGCTTCTTGCATGCGTCCGTAACCTGCTGTGTACGATTGCCTTTCGCGATCATGACCATGCTTCCGCCGTGTGACTGGAAGAGGTCCACGTAAGGGTCCATACGGTTTGCTGTGGTAGGTCCCATTGAACCGCAAGGCATTCCTTCCGGAGTCTTGGCAGGGCCTGCATAGAATACCGGGTGGTCCTTGAAATACTGAGGAAGGTCCTCACCATTGTCCAGACGCTCCTTCAGGCGGGCGTGAGCGATGTCACGAGCCACGATGATGGTGCCGTTCAGGCTGAGACGTGTGGAAACAGGGTATTTGGTGAGTTCTTTGAGAACCTCGGACATAGGCTGGTCCAAGTCGATCTTCACAGCGTCACCCTCGCCTGCGTTGCGGAGCTCGGCAGGGATGAGTCTTGCCGGATTGTCATCGAGCTTCTCGATCCAGACACCGTCCTTGTTGATCTTTGCCTTGATGTTGCGGTCAGCGGAGCAGCTTACTCCAAGTCCGATAGGGCAGCTTGCACCATGACGCGGAAGCCTTATGATACGGATGTCGTGAGCGAAGTATTTGCCGCCGAACTGGGCGCCGAGCCCGATTTTGTATGACTCTTCCAGAACCTGCTTCTCGAGCTCGACATCTCTGAAGGCACGACCTGTCTCATCACCTGTAGTAGGCAGAGAATCATAGTAATGCGTAGATGCGAGCTTCACGGTAAGGAGGTTCTTCTCGGCAGATGTGCCGCCGATTACGAATGCGATATGATATGGAGGGCAGGCTGCTGTTCCGAGAGTCTTCATCTTCTCCAGGAGGAACGGAACGAGTGTAGCCGGGTTCAGCACAGCCTTGGTCATCTGGTACAGATATGTCTTGTTTGCAGAGCCGCCGCCCTTTACCACGCAGAGGAACTTGTACTCCATGCCCTCTTCTGCCTCGATGTCGATCTGCGCAGGAAGATTGCACTTGGTATTGACCTCCTTGTACATTGTAAGAGGAGCATTCTGGCTGTAACGGAGATTCTCCTCGGTATATGTCTTGAACACTCCCTTTGAAAGTGCCTCGGCATCATCGAAGCCTGTCCATACCTGCTGTCCTTTCTCGCCGTGGATGATGGCGGTACCGGTATCCTGGCAGAACGGAAGCTGGCCTTTGGCAGCCACCTCGGCATTGCGGAGGAAACGGAGAGCTACATACTTGTCGTTTGAAGATGCCTCAGGGTCGCTGAGAATCTTGGCGACCTGCTCGTTGTGGGCAGGGCGAAGAAGAAAGTTCACATCACGGAAAGCCGCATTGGCAAGCATCGTGAGAGCCTCAGGCTCAACTTTCAGAATCGGATGGCCCTCGAATTCGCCAGTTGAGACGAACTTGTCAGTCAGCTTGTAATACTCTGTGGTATCCTCGCCAAGCTGAAACATAGGCGCATATTTGAATTCAACCATTGTTAAAGTATTTTTGTTGTTATACTAATCAATATCTTCCACAGGGCCGGACTCGGTTCCGCCTCCCTGCTGCATAAGGTACGCTTTCATAAATCCGTCCAGGTCTCCGTCCAGAACTCCCTGAGTATCAGCAGTTGACAGGCCTGTACGCAAGTCCTTCACCATCTTGTAGGGATGCAGGACATAAGACCTGATCTGCGAGCCCCACTCGATACGCTTCTTGCTGCCCTCCAGCTCGGCCTGCTTCTCCTGACGCTTTTTCAGTTCAATGTCATAAAGCCGCGAGCGGAGAATCCTAAGGGCATTCTGCCTGTTGTCCTGCTGTGAACGCGTCTCAGTGTTTTCCACGGTAATGCCGGTCGGCAGATGCCTGACCCTCACGCCAGTCTCCACCTTGTTCACGTTCTGGCCGCCGTGCCCTCCGGAGCGGAACGTGTCCCACTCCAGGTCGGAAGGATTTATTTCAATGTTGATGGTGTCGTCAATGAGCGGATACACGAAAACCGATGAGAATGTGGTCTGGCGCTTTCCCTGAGCATTGAACGGAGAAATTCTCACCAGCCGGTGCACGCCGTTCTCTGCCTTGAGGTATCCGAAAGCATAATCACCCTCCACCTGTATAGTGGCGGATTTTATGCCGGCCTCATCACCGTCCAGCAGATCTGTCACGGTCATCTTGTAACCGTTCCGCTCACCCCAGCGCATATACATACGCATGAGCATGGCGGACCAGTCGTTCGCCTCAGTACCGCCGGCGCCGGAATTTATAGTGAGGATCGCACCGAGATTGTCTCCCTCCTCGCCGAGCATATTCTTCAGTTCCAGAGCCTCGACGGCCTTTTCCGCCTCTGAATACGCAGCCTCGAGTTCCTTCATCTCGTCCGACTCGGCCGCCTCATCCTCAGCCCCGTCCATACTCGCTTCGGCAAATTCATACAGCACATCCAGATCGTCTGTCAATGTAGATGCCTTGTCGAAGTCCGTAACCCAGGTTTTCACGGCGTTCATATTCTTCATGAACGTCTCGGCCGCCTTCGGGTCGCTCCAGAAATCAGGCGCTTCCGTCTGTTTCTGAAGTTCTCCGACCTTCTTGCGCTTGGACTCGATGTCGAGACATTCTTTCAATGTCCCGAGACGTCCGTGAAGTTCCTTTATCTGTTCTTGAGTTATCATCAACCCGCAAATTTAGCAATTTTTTAATAATTCAAGTTTCGCAAGTGCGAAACACCTCTTATAGAGCCCGTGAGGGCGATGGCAAGTCCCTTCCCCGAGAGGAGGGATTTAGGGTGAGGGTAACGTGATAAACGCGCGTTGGGCTTGCAGCCTTCGAACGAGTGACAACCCTCAAATTCGCACTAACGTTCAACAAGTTTGACAACTTGCGAAACTTGGGTTAGTAACCTCTAGTAATCTTGAGGACCCTGTCAGGGTAATTGGTGATGATGGCCTCCACGTGGAGATCCAGTATCCTCCTGATGTCAGCCTCATTGTCCACTGTCCAAGGCACGAGTCTGATGCCGGCCTTGCGGCAGTTGTCCACCATAGTCTGGTCCACAATCACGAATTCAGGGCTGAGCCATTCAGGTGTGAAATTCAGTTTCCCCATATAGGTCTCCCAGTCTGTATCCTTCTTGCTTATAAGGTAGGAAAGCTTTACCTGCGGATACTTCTCGTGCATATAGTTCAGAGCCCTGGCATCGAAACACTGGACTACCAGCCTGTCGCCGAGATTCTTGGACAGAAGCAATTCCATACATTTGTCCACAAACTCGTGATATTCAGGCCAGTTCTTGCCTTCGTCCTTGCCCTTCCTGCACTTGATCTCGATATTGTACCTCATCGGGTCCAGACCATTGGCCTTCACGTAATTCTCTACAGAATCGATCAGCTCAGTAGCGAGCGGCTTGATGGCAGGAGACTGCTCCTTGCCCGGCCAGACAGTGCTTGGACGTTTGCCTACATCGTATTTGGCGATCGTGCTGTAAGGCATCGTGTAGAGATATTCCTTAGGATCCTCGCTCTTCACCTCGCTTCCGTCCGGGCGGGTAGCATAGCGGGAATGGAAATATGCATCGTGAGAAACGACCACCTTTCCGTCCTGACTGATCTGGAGGTCCAGCTCGAGAGTGTTCACACCCATCTCGGTAGCCTTGGTCATGGACGTGAAAGTGTTTTCAGGCCAGAGACCAGCACCTCCGCGGTGAGCCTGGACGTCCACATAGTCGCTCAGCTTCACGTCGAATTTCCACTCCTTGCCGAAACGGCTGCGGACATTGACAGTCACCACCTTGGCATACTGGTCCGGAGTTGCGGCGAAATAATGGATATTCTTCTTAGGCTTCTTGAATGAAGGGATGTCCTTGCCTTCCTTGGCGTAGAATTCCTCGATTTTCTTGATATAGGTAGGAGAGCAGTCCTGGACCATGGTCATCGGGCCCATGTCCTTGCCGTCCTGCGACCAGGTCACAGTCCACTCAGGGTCATAGTCCCATACATTGGCAATTACTGAATTCGGATGGAATTTGCTCTGGCCCGGTGCAATGATCTCCACCTGGTAGTCGTCGCTCTTGCCGATAGAGTGGTAGAACCAGCTTATTTTCTTGCCTTTGACATTGAAAATCTCATATCCTGCAGGTACACCGTCGCGGCACCAGTCTGCTGACCACCAGGAACCGCAGATGCTTGGCGCATTGTGGTCCATCACGGTAGGGGAGATGGTGTAGTTGTTCATGACGTGGCTGTGTCCGGAAAGAATGTCCACCTTTCTGCCGTCCAGCAGAGCGAGCATCCGGTCAGCATTGATGATGTTTCCATGCCAGCCCGCTATCGGACTGTGCTGGGCAATGAAGATGTGGGTATCCTTCGGAATGTATCTGAGCAGCTGCTCCACGAACTCCAGCACTTGCTCGGAATAGCCCTCCTTGTACTGCTTTTCCTTAATGTACATGATGTTGTTCAGACCGATGTACAGGTCCTTGCCCATAAAGAAAGCATAGTTGTGAGGACCGAAATTCTGGAAATAGTCCTTGGAGTAATCGCTGAACTGACGCTCTTTGTTGTAATCGTGATTTCCTGTCACTGAATACACCGGGAAACCGATTTCCGCCATTTTCTTCTTGTACTCGGCGAAGCGGTTCGGCAGGTTCTTGTCCCAGCCGAGGTCGCCCAGAACGACTCCTACCACAGGTCCGTTCTCCTTGTATTTGGCCCCCTGCGCCTTCAGGTCATTGAACGGAGCGCCGCAGAACTGCCCGAACTGCTCCTTGTTCCTGATCTGAGGGTCGGAAATGGAGAACATCGTGTATCTGGACTGGCTGCCGGTCTTCTTCAAGTCGAAATCGTACTTGGAAACGTCTGCCTTATGGTAGAACACAGGTGTTCCGGAAGAATAGTTAGCCACGTATCCTGCAGGAGTGACAATGTGAACGAACTCAGCATTGTCGCTGATGTCGAATGCGAATTCTCCCTTTGAATCAGTCTTTGTGAAAGAACTGCCGTCTGTGACGAGGACTCCGCGAAGGCCCTTGCCTCCGCAATGAACTGTTCCGCTCACCCATTTCGCATCCGCATCCGCGAACACGACAGCGAGCATCATCATTGACAATAAAAACTTTTTCATAACTTATTCTGTTGCTTTCTTTTCACTCTTTATCAACATTGCGCAGAGCACGACTCCGATACCTGCGCCGATGGCTACGGTAAGGTTGGCCGCGTTCCAGCCCATTGAATTGGCCACACTGCCGACAAATATCTTGGAGCAGATGGCGTCGCCGACGAAGTAGCCGAACAGACCGACGAAACCGGCTGCAGTACCTGCCGCATTCTTAGGGACGAGGTTCAATGCCTGTACTCCGGTGAGCGCTACAGGGCCATAGATGAAGAAGCCGATAAGGCAGAGAGCCACGTAGATGAGCACCTTCTTGAGAGCCGGGCTCATGGCGATATAGTCAGCGCCCACGAACCAGTAGATGAGCACGCCGAACATGCAGGCGAGCATACAGATGACGTTCATCGGAGCGCAGCGGCCCTTGAAGATCTTGGATGTAGCCAGACCGCAGAGAATGGTTCCGAATGCGCCTATCAGGTTGTGTACGGAGAATGCGATCTTGCTTTCCTCAGCGGTCATGATGCCGGTGTTCTGCAGGAAGGTAGGAGACCAGTCGCCGATACCGTAACGTACCATATATACGAAGATGTTGCTGAGCGCCACGATCCACAGCAGCTTGTTCTTGAACACATAGTCCACGAACAGCACCTTGAACGGAAGCTTTTCTCCGGATCCGCTCTTGTCCTTCACACCGCTGTAGTCGTTTCTGTACTCCTGCACGGAAGGAAGACCGCAGGACTCAGGCGTATCGCGGATCGCCCACCAGCAGAATACCGCTATCAGGATTGCGATCAATGCAGGGAAAATGAAGTTTCCTCTCCACGCCTCCGAAGCGTCAAGCCCGAAAGTCGGGGCGAAGAAGGCGAACAGGCTCACACCGGCAATCGCGAGAAAACCGAGCGAGAAGCTGCCTATAGTGTGGGAAACATTCCAGATGGACATCTTGAAGCTGCGCTCGTTCTGGCTGAACCAGTGAGTCATGATTCGGCCGCAAGGAGGCCAGCCCATACCTGAGAGCCAGCCGACAACCAGCATCAGGAAGAAAATGATCGCAGTGTTCAATGCCGTATTCGCTCCATAAGGAAAAATACCTGTGAGAATCATTGTCAATGCAGACAGAACGAGTCCTACACAGAGGAATTTACGTGAATCGGAACGGTCTGATACACTGCCCATTATAAATTTGCTGAATGCATAGGCAATGGAAACGGCAGACATTGCGAGTCCCACTTTTCCGGCATCGAGGATGCCCTGTCCGATCATGTCTGGCGCTGCGAGAGACAGGTTCTTGCGCACAAGGTAATATCCTGCATAGCCGAGGAAAGCTCCGAGGAACACTTTCCATCTCATTGCATCGAAAACTTTCGGAATCTTTTCCGAAGGAAGCTGCTCTTTTTTCGGAGCAGGCGGGTCAAAAAATCTTGCCATTGATAGATTTAGTTTTAATATGTTTTACAAATTTTCCTGTAGTTCAAGCCATCTCATCTCTTTCTCGTCAAGCAGGGAGGAAACTGTCCCGAAACGCTGCGACGCCTCCTGGACCTTCTCATACTCAAGCGTTCCCGACGAAAGCGCCTGCTCCAGTTCCGCCTTTTCCTTTCCGAGCGAGTCAATGTCCTTCTCCAGCTGTTCCAGCTCTTTCTGCTCCTTCCAGCTGAGCTTCTTCTTAGTGGCGCGTTTGGTGTCAGGTGTCGCTGTTGCGGCCTTCTCCTCCTTCTCCTTGGCCCTCGCAAGTGCCTTCTGCTGAGCCTCGTACTCTTTTATATAATCGTGATACTCACTGTATGAACCGATGAAATCCTTTATCTTGCCGTCTCCGCAGAAAATGAACAGATGGTCCACAAGCCTGTCGAGGAAATGCCTGTCGTGCGAGACGATGATGAGGGAACCCTTGAAGTCCTTCAGATATTCCTCCAGCACGTTCAGCGTGACGATGTCCAGGTCATTGGTAGGCTCGTCCAGAATCAGCAGGTTAGGGTTCTGCATCAGGATGGTCAGAAGGTAGAGCCTGCGGCGTTCACCTCCGGACAGCCTCGACACTTTCGTCGTGAACATGTCGTGGCTGAACAGGAACTGGTTCAGCAGACCCATGTCGCTTACCGTCTGCATGACTGTCTGGTCCTCATCGAACTTCATTCCGCTCTGGCGGTAGTATCCGATTTTCAGGGACTCTCCGCGCTCAATCACTCCGCTCAACGTGCCGTTCCCGGAAATGTTCCCGGTCAGCAGATTCAGGAAGGTGGATTTTCCTGTCCCGTTCTTCCCGACAATGCCCACACGCTCGAAACGCTGGAAATTGTAGGTGAAATGGTCCAAGTACACGTCCGGCCCATAGCTGAAGCAGACATCTTTGCAGTCGATTATCTTGCTGCCCAGTCTGGAACCGTTTCCCATCGACTCCAGGCTTACCTTTCCGCTTGTATAGACCTGCTCGGCCCTGTCCTTGAGGTCGTAGAACGCATTGATACGGTATCTTGCCTTTCCCGTCCTCGCGCATGGAGAACTCCTTATCCACTCCAGCTCGCGGCGCAGGATATTGTTCACTTTGGCAGTCTCTGCATTGTAATTGTCGATGCGCTCCTGCCTCTTTTCCAGATAGTTCTCGTAATTTCCCCTGTAGGTATAGACTGCCCCGTGGTCGAGTTCCATCACAGTATTGCACACATTGTCCAGGAAATACCTGTCGTGCGTCACCATCAGCAGGGTGCTGCGCGAATGCCCGAGATAATTCTCAAGGAACTCGATGGCGTCGATGTCCAGATGGTTGGTCGGCTCGTCCATTATGAAGAAGTCCGCCTCGGAAGACAGCATCACTGTCAGCGCCACTCTCTTCACCTCCCCGCCCGAGAGATTCTTCATCAGACTGTTCGGACTGAGCCCGAAATTGGTGATGAACTTCTTGATTCTCAGCTCGTAAGCGAACAAGGCATCATCGTCCAGCCCCTCCGTGAACTGCCTGCTCGACTCCAGAACCTGAGTGAAGATGTCATTGTCCGGAGAGAACGCGAATTCCTGCTCCAGAAATGCTATCCTGATATGCTTCAGGAACGTGATTTTTCCTCCGGAGTCCGACTTGTCGTTTCCCGCAAGTATTCTCAGCAATGTGGATTTGCCTGTTCCGTTCGGTGCAATGAGGGCGATCTTGTCACCCTCATTGATATTGAACCCGATATGCTCGAACAGCACTTTCGGTCCGTAACTCTTGCTGATGTTTTCTATCTGTAAGTACGATGCCACTGTAAATTCCTCTTCTTATCTGAACAGTTTGTCCACTTCTTTGACCGCTGAAGGCAGGGCGAATACGGCCACCCGGTCATAAGCCTCGATGCGCGTGTCGCCGACTGCTATGAAATAATCATTGCCCCGGATGATGCCACCGATGATGGCATTCTGCGGGAAGTCCGTGTCCTTCAGTGTGTTGCGTGTTATTGCACTGTCCGGCGCCACGATATACTCAAGAATCTCCGCATCGGTTCCGCTCATGTATTTCACGAAACGAACCTTGTTGCTGAGCGTCATCTTGAAAATCTTGCCGGCAGTGATAAGTTTCTTGTTGATGACTGCATCCACGCCCATCTCCTCGGCCAGGTGGATGTACTCCAGGTTCTCCACTTCCGCGATGGTCCGCTCTACGCCGAATCTCTTGGCCACGACGCAGGCGAGAATGTTCGCTTCGTCATTGTCCGTTACCGCCACGAAGGCGTCGAAGTCCTTGATGCTCTCTTCCAGGAGGAAATCCGAATCCCGTCCGTCCCCGTTGATTACCTGGACATTGTCATCAGTGTTCTCGCTCACCTCCAGGCATCTCTGCTTGTCCGAATCGATTACCTTGACCGACTCCACGGCCTTGCTGATATTGCTTGCCACCATCTCTCCGATGGCCCCGGCACCGAGAATCATCACATTCTTTATCTCGATATTGCACTTGCCCAGGAAGTTCATCAGCGGGTCGATACCCTCTCTCGTGGTGATGATATAGACCAGGTCGTGATACTTGAACTTGGTGTCGTACTTCGGCATTATCGTGTTGTCGTCACGCGAAATCGCCACTACCCTGAATTTGGACCCGAAAGTCACGGCAGCCGCGAACTCGGACACTTTCATGTCGATGATAGGAGAGTCGTCCTCCAGTTTGAAAACCGCCACCTGGAGCTTTCCGCGCGCGAAATCCATAGTCTCCGTAGAGACCGTCCGTTTCAGCAGCGACGCGATCTCGCCTGCGGCAATCCTTTCGGGATAGAACATCAGGTCAATGCCCATCTCCGTAAAGAGGTATTTGTTCTCGTACGAGAGGAATTCTTCATTGTCAATGCGGGCACACACTTTCTTGCAGCCGAGTTTCTTGGCCAGGAGCGCGCTCACGATATTGATGTCCTGCGATGTGCTCGGATTTACGGCAATGAACAGGTCCGCATCTTCCACACCTGCGTTTTTCAGAACATTGATGGATGACAGGTCTCCGGAAATGGTGACCACGTCCGCGCTGCTGCCCAGTTTCGCAAGCCTCTCCTCATCGCAGTCGATAACTGTGATGTCATTGGCCTCGCTGCTGAGCATTTTCGCAAGGTGAGAACCTACCTCACCGGCTCCTTCAATAATTATTGTCATAAATCTCCTGTTTTATTTCTGCCCGAAACTGTTTTGCTCCTGCCCGAAATGACGGGCCACAATGCTGAATGTCCTCTTCCCCCGAACCAATGCCATAGGAATTATCCAATGATGAAAAATTCCCCGCACCGCCGGCCTGTTTCCGCTATCGCACCACCGCCTGAGGTATTTGTCAATGTCTTCCGGCCCCGTTCTGACAGCCATTTTCCTGTACTCGGCGTGAGCATTCACCACGGCCTTGAAAAATGACGGCTTCAGTGTAAGCAGATAAGCCGCAGCAGCCGCTCCGTCTATCACCATTCTCCTGAAAATCAAGCATCTTGCTTTGCGGCAGGCCTTTACGGCCAGTTTCTTCAAATCGTGGGCATCTGCATTGACCTTGTCGGAAAGTCCCTGCATGGCGATGGTCCTGGCGAGATTGTTCTCGAGCATCAGCAGGTTGTTCCGGTAGTTCAGCTTCAGTTTCCACGGCGAAGTCTGAGGCAATGTCCCGCCTCCCAAGTGGTAAACCGTCGATTCCGGAACTATGCGTATCCGGTATCCGTTCAGCTGGAGCCGCCAGCACAGGTCGATTTCCTCCATGTGCGCGAAGAACCTGTCGTCGAGTCCGCCGAGTTCCCGGAAAAGTGAACTGCGTATCATCAGGCATGCCCCTGTAGCCCAGAATACATCGGCAGGGGAGTCGTACTGTCCCTCGTCCTTCTCGACCATATTCATGATTCTGCCACGGCACAGCGGAAATCCGAAACTGTCCAGATAACCTCCGGCTGCTCCCGCGTATTCGAACATGTCCCTTTCGTACCAGGAATGAAGCTTCGGCGCGCAGGCCCCGACTTCAGGGTTCCGGTCCAATGTCTCCGTCAATGGCTGTATCCAGCCGTCCTGAACTTCTATGTCCGAATTTATCAGCACGTAGTACTCGGCCTCTATCATTGACAGGGCCCTGTTGTAACCGCCTGTAAATCCGTAGTTCTTGTCCAGAGTTATTCTTCTGACCTCAGGGAATTTTTCCGCCATCATCTCCATGGAACCGTCCGTCGAAGCGCTGTCGGCCACGACAAGTTCCGCATCCGTTCCCTCTAGAGAATGGAGTATGCCCGGAACGAACTTTTCGAGATAACCCTTTGTGTTCCAGTTAAGTATGACGACGGCTGTTTTCATCGTGAAGCCTATTTCTTGTGGCAGTGGCACTCGTGGTGACCTTCGCCCTCATCGTGATGGCAATGGCACTCGTGTTCTCCCTCGTGTTCTCCGTCATGATGACAGTGACACTCGTGATTGCCGTCATGCTCGCCGCTGTGGCAGCACTCGTGCCCCTCTTCGTGTCCCTTGCCGTGGCAGCATCCGCCGTTGCCGTGATGGCCGCAGCAACCGCCTTCCTTAGGCAGGAACTCGCCGTGAAGACCTTCTGTCAGCTCCTTCTCGGTAGCATCCCTTACAGAAACTACTTTTCCCTTGAAATTCAATGTCTTGCCGGCCATCGGGTCATTGAAGTCCATCGTAACCTTGTCCTCGTGGATAGCGTCAATCTTGCCTCTGACCACCATTCCGGCACTGTTCAGCAGCGGGATGTATCTGCCTACCTGGAGCAGTTCCTCCATCAGCACACCTTCCACTTCAAAAGTGGATTTGGCAATATCGATTTTCTTCTTCGGGTCGTACTCGCCGTATCCGTCCTCAGGAGCCAATGTAAATGCGAATTCCGCCTCAGGCTCAAGGCCTTCCAATGCCTCTTCGAATTTGGGCAGAAGCATATTCTCTCCGTGTATATAGTCGAGCGGACCGGTCGTGTCAGTCGTCTTGTCCACTACCTTTCCGTCCACAGTAAGCTCATATTCCAGCTCCACCACTTTATCCTTCGTTACTATCATATCATTAAAGTTTAAATCCGAGTTTTTCACAATACCTTGCGAAGGTACGGAAAAAACTCGGATTTTTGAAGTCATTTACGCCTTTGGGCGAGCTGATTGTCAGTATTTCACTATTTCAGAAATCGCGCTCTGCGCATTGTGTTTGTCAAGAGACGTGACGAAATATTTGCCCTTCGTGCTCAGACTGTACGACAGATCGGTTACGGTATCGAGCAATGTGGCCTTCTGCTTGTCTCCGTTGCTCTTGTAAACAGCATAGTAGGCAGCTCCATCTACCTTGTCCCAGTTCAGTGTGCCTCCTGAAACCACTACATTGGCAGGAGCGGAAGGCAAAGCATCCACGCCTGTTCCTCCAAGATGAGGAATGAGGGCCTTGGTCTTGAATGAGTTGCTTATCGCAGTCTGCACGCTCTTGGGATTCTTGGAAAGGGTGCTCGTGTTGTAGAACACATGTCCATAGCAATTTGCCTTCCTTCCAGCAAGATTGAACTGCGTAGTAAGCTCATCAGCAGACTCATAGCCTGTACTGTTTTCCTGGAAACCGCTGAGGCTGTGTCCGACCATGAACGGTACCTTCGAAACATTCGATGCCCACCAGTCAAGTCTCGGAGTATAGTAGTCCTTCTTGGCTTTTGTGGACCAGTAGAGCTGAGGGAATACCGCATCTATCAGTTTTGCGGCGCAGACCTTAGGAACGTCGATATACTGGTTGTTGAAGTTGTTGTCGTAGTTTCCCTGAGGTCCGATGGTGAATGCCACTTCCGGATTTACGGACATAAGCGTGCTCTTCACCAGCTTTACCATTTCGAAAATATTTCCGCGTCTGAAATCCTGGATGGAACTGTATCCTGAGCCGTATTTCTTGAAATCCTCCTCATCATCCAGGTTGGAGACGGAAGGGTAGAAATAGTCGTCCATATGGATACCGTCCACATTGAATTTCGTGACAATCTCCTTCACGATATCCGCGATTCTCTGTCTGACTTCAGGCAGGGCCGGATTATAAACCCACATTTTATCGTATTTCTTGACCCAGCCTTCAGGTATTTTCGGGTCCAGCCCTTCGCTGAAATAACTCGGGGTGCTGACTCTGTACGGATTCAGCCATGCGTGGAATTCGATACCGCGTTTATGGGCCTCGCTGATCAGGAAATCCATCAGGTCATATCCCGGATCCTTTCCGGCAACTCCGGTGATGGAGCGGCTCCACGGCTCGTAGGCAGACTCATAATAAGCATCCGCCATACCGCGTATCTGGAAGAATACGGCATTGATACCCAGCCGTTTGTACATATCCAGATATGAAATGTACAGTGCTTTCTGGCTGGCATCGTCGTGTTTGCCGGAAGGCCAGTCGATGCCCCACACTGTAGCCATCCACGCTCCTCTTAGCTGTGGTGCCGGCAATACAGGTGTTTCTGTTACTACTCCAGGTTTCTCCGGGTCTTTGTTTCCTCCGCCCGGTCTTTCAGGCTCCGCCCTCTTTTCATTGCAGGCAGCCGCCAATACGACGGCTGCTGCATAAACAAGATGTTTCAGTTTCATTAGTCTTCTTCTTTCTTGATTCCGAACTCGGCAATCACGAATCCGGTATTCATACGATATCCAAAGATAATGAGTTTTTCGTCATTTCCATTGCTGTCCTTGACAATATGGTAATTTGTGGATATTCCAGGAGCAGTGTTACCTGAATCTCCGCCGAGGATTACAGAGTAGTCAGGATTATGGGATTCTGCTGCCTTGAAATTTTCCATGGCCTCTTCCGCATTCGCTCCCTTGGTAAGGTTATAGACGTTCAGAACCGGAGTTACCTTACTTGCGCTTCCGAATTTCGCAACACATGCCATGAGGTATCTCTCCTGGTTGAATGTGAACATTCTGGCAGCTACGGATTCTTTAGGAAGAATATTGTCGTCCAACGGCAATGATGCCCCGCCAGGGGTGACGTTCTCGTCTGTCAATGTTACAGGAAGACGGAGACCGCTCCACAGGTACTTGTCGGTATTCTCGATCCTATAGACATATGTGTTGGCTGTAGCATTCGCATTGCTTGCGAGAACCGTCGGCTCGCTGGTGGTCTTGTGATTCGTGACTTTTATTCTGACAAAATCCGTCCCTCCATTATCTCCGAAGAAAATGTAACCGTTTCCGTTCTTGTCAATGTTGCCTGAGATAGCGTCACCGTGTCTTTTCGTAGTACCAGGTATATTGGTGAAGTTTCCGATTACCTCCGGCTTGGAAGCAGTAGTTTCATAATAGTAAATCTTCAATGGTGATGCGGCTCCACCTGAAAGGGACGCAATGTAGATATGTCCGTTTGCGAGGAAACCGCAGTTTACAGGGAAGGTTCCGCCCTCAACTCCTGTCATATCAAGCTCTTGCGGCTCAATCTTGCCGGCCTTCAGATCTTCATATTTCAGGACATAAGGAGGAGACCTTCTTACTATAAGCACGTGCTCGCCATCGAAGTCGGCACATCTTGAAATACCTCCAGCTACATCCGGTAACTTGGCGGCATCCAGGAACTTGTATTCAACAGGTGTTTCAAAGTCTGCTCCAAAAACAGGGATACGGCGCTTGATGGTCATGAAATAGTCAGTGTATCTCTGATGGTTCTGGATTCTGATGACCTGAGTCTTGCTTGCGATGCCTTCCTCCATGGAGTAGTCATAAACTGTTTCCGTGATTTCAGCACCTTCAGACACAGTGGCTTCTACGCGGAGCTGGTCGAAAGGAGAGTCCTTGTCCAGTTTCGGGAAAGTGATTTCCTTCTTGTCCTGGTTTATGGTACCTTCCACGACAGTGTTTCCGTCTGCACCTGCATTGAGAATCTTGATGGATATAAGTTGTGTCTCATACGGGTACACCTTGTTCTCAGGCAGTTTTTCCTCACAGGAAACCAGCATTGACGCTCCTGCAAGCAATACGCCTATCTTGAATATGAGATTTTTCATAATCTGTTCAGTGTTAAATGATTATAATTCGGTAGGCCATCCCTCGGTCTGAGTGAGCTTGTAACCTCTCATTTCATAGTCGCTGATCTGGTTCTTGCCGATCGGACAGAGATAAGGATTTACATTAGGGATGTCCAGATATGGCTGTCTGCCGAGTGTCTGAGGAGAGTAGAAGAATCCGTTGAGGGATGCTCCGTTCTTTCCGTCATAGACAACTTCCTTGCCGGCAGCATTGACTACACGGATTTTCTTGATATTCTCAGCCTTGAGCTCTTCCGGAAGATCTGACTGGAAGTTTACCCAAGTGCCCTTAAGCAGGTCAGGTCTTGCGTCTGTGTCCATGTACTCGAGCTTGCCCCATCTCCTGAGGTCGATGATTCTGGAGAACTCGAATGCGAATTCCATTCTGCGCTCGCGTCTGATTTCCCAGAGCAGAGGAGAGACTGTAGCGTCTCTTGAAGGGTCCGCGTTCAATGAAGCCAGGTCCATGGCAGCTGTTTTGGTTACGCCCAGCTTCTTGGCTTCCGCTGCGATAGGACGATTTCTTATGGCATTGATACTTAAGTCAATGTCAGCCTGTGAGACGCTTCCTTCACCGAGATCAGCAAGCTCCGCCTTGGCCTCGATCCAGTTCAGGAGAACTTCTGAATATCTGAGGACAGGGTAGCCTGTGACGTTCTTTTCTCCCTGGAATTCCGGAGCAGGTGAAGCGCCCTCTTCATCCAGATATTTGAGAGCTGAACGAGGAATGAACTTGGTGACATACAGATACGCCGACTTGTTCTTAGGAGTAACCTTGTTGAAGAATGTGCCTTCGAATCTCGGGTCACGTGTCTTGAGCAATGAGCTCAATGAGAAATCATTTGCATCGCCCACTGTAGAAGTCTGCCAGTCCTTGCCGTCAGTACAGATGAATGACTTGATGAGGTCGAGAGTAGGTCCGATGTCGGTAGGCTCGTTGGCGTTGCAATATGAAGCCACACAATGCGTTATGCTCTGTGATGCATTGTATTTCCTGTAAAGGATGCACTCTTTGCTTGTAGTGAGGTCTTCCGAGCCGAACAGGTTGCGGAATTCTTCCACAATTGCGAATTTGCCGCTGCTGATCACCTTGTCCGCAGCCTCGGTCGCGAGGTTGAAGAATTTCTTGGCGCGGGCTTCGTCCTTGTAATAGTATTTCTGCCAGCTTCCTTCATAGAGAGCCCATCTGCTGACAAGCGCAGAAACTACATATCTGTTCACGTTTCTGGTGCCGTCGTTGAGGCGTACGTTCTCCATTGCGAACTTGAAGTCGTCATAGACGTGGTCCATCACCTCGTTGCGCGGAGTCCTGTCCTTATAGAGTTCGTCCAGCTGGGTGTTCAACGGTGCGAAATCATAGTAAGGAACGTCTCCGAAGACATTGACAAGTCTCGCATATTCGAGGGCTCTGAAGAATCTTGCAATCGCGAACCAATGGTTGTACTGCTCTTCATTCAGTACGTCTTTCATGCGTTCCTGAATCCTGTCGGACATGATATTGGCCTTTCTTACCCATGCGAAATTCCATGTAGGGCCGGTATATTCGCTCTGCCATTCACCGAGGTCGAGGCTTGTGCTTTCCTTGCTTATCGGCACGGTTCTGGTGAACTGGGCCTGGGAAGAAAGTCTTACTACGTCATCGCTGAATGCGTAGTTGTTGCCCGGAGCATATGCTGTGGTCCAGCCGACACCATATCCCGGGAAGAAGTGTCCGTAGAAAGAGTGGGCATACAGCCTGACGCTTTCTTCGCTTTGCCAATAACTGTCATCCTCTGCAGTTGTCAGAGAAGGACGGTCGAGCACTTCGCAGCTTCCAAAAAGGATTGCGAGAGCTGACAATGTATATAATAATCTGAATTTCATTGTATTGTATGCATTAGAATGATAACTGTACACCAAATGAGACTGATTTGAATACAGGTGTTCCTGTACCGGTACGTCCCAGGTTGTAATTGTTTGAATCTGTGAACATCGAGTAACCTGAAATTGCTTCAGGGTCGATAGGCAGTCCTCTGAGGTGATCGAAGGTGAAGAAGTTTTCGAGGGAAACATATACCCTTGCCTTGCTTATCTTCGCTTTTGAGAGGACTTTGGTCGGTACTGAATAGCCCAATGTGATGTTCTTGATTCTCAGATAGGCCATGTTCAGGAGGTACTTGCTCTGAACCTGCATTCCGAAACCGGAGTCAGCACCGCCGAGGTTCCATGCACGTGGATAGAATGCGTCAGTATTGTCCTCTGTCCAGTAGTCTTTTGTGAATGTCTTAGGCAGACCGCCGTCCTTGGCATGGTAGCCAGGAATTGCAAGCTGTCCTTTACCCCAGATTTTTCTCTGTCCGATGCCCTGGAAGAAGATGGAGAAGTCCACGCCTTTCCAGTCTGCGCCGAGGCGGAAACCATATTCGTAGCGAGGTGTTGTGTTTCCGATAACTACGCGGTCACCAGGATTGCCGTTCGTGCCCTCACCAGGAGTGATGTATCCGTCGCCGTCCACATCCACGAATTTCACGTCGCCAGGTGCGAAAATGAGTTTGTCGCTATTCTCGAACTGCACCTGATATACAGGGTATTTCGCTGTCTGTCTGTGGGTTGTACGGGCTGTGCCGTTGTAGATGACAGTTATCTTCTCTATCTGTCCGTCTGCGCCATAGACGAAATCGTCTTTCTGGAACAGTCTGTCGGTAACATAACCGTAGATGTCACCATAGCGTCTGCCGGTAGAGTAAGCGTTTGAGAGAAGCCTGTTCTCCCAAGGTGTAGCCCAGTCAGCACCTTTGGTGATGTCCGTGACTGCATCTGACAATGTGGCCATACCATTGATGCCCAAGCCGTTGCTGAATCTGAATCCCCAGTCGAGAGCGATTTCCCAGCCTCGTGTGCGGAGGCTTCCGTAGTTGCCTCGAGGTGCGGTTGTTCCCAATGTTGCAGGAAGACTCTCACCCGGAATAATCATATTCTTCGTGTCTCTCTGGAACCAGTCGAATGTTATACCGATCTGATTCTTCCAGAATCTGAGGTCGGCTCCGAAGTCCAGAGTCTCGATTCTCTGCCAGGTGATGTCGTAGTCCACCAGTGTAGGTGTGCCGTACTGTGTGACCTTGTTTCCTGAGCCGTCAAGCCAGTTTGATTGGGACTGTGAAAGGGTGGAGACATAGAGCGTATTGGCTACAGACTGGTCTCCGATGCTTCCCCATGATGCCCTGATCTTACCGAAGGAGAGCACAGGCTCGATGCGTTTCATGAATTTCTCATTGGTGAAAATCCAACCTCCTGAGAATGAAGGGAATGTCTGCCATCTGAGGTGCGTAGGGAATTTGGAAGAACCGTCGCGGCGGATATTGGCCTCGATGAAATAGCGGTTGCCGAATGCGTAGTTGATACGTCCGAAGAAGCCAAGCTGTGCATCCCAGTTGGTGTTTCCATCTACGAACTGGTCGCCGGTGGCTGTCTTGAACTGAGGGTTCGACAGGTTCATCAGGTCAGTCCTGCGTGCAGATACGGACTCCCATTTTGTAGCTACCCTGTTAAGACCTGCCATAACCTTGAAGTCGTGCTGTCCGCCTGCTCCGAACTGGCGGTGATAGGTGGTGTAGGCATTGACAGTGTTGGTAGAACTTGCGTATCTGTATCTCTTGATGTCTGTTGCTGTTGCATTGGAGAAATACTTCTGTACAGGGAAGCAATATCCCGGCATTGCACCGTCAGCAGCTGCATCTACAATTTCTCCGAGTCCGTTGACATAGATTCTGCTGCCGTCTTCCGCGAACCACTCGGTAGGTGCATACCACATCTGGCCGCCTTCGAATTCAGGTGTTGATGTGTTTTCTTCCTGTGTCCTGTGGTCGTAGGTGTAGTCGAACTTGACATCCCAGTGCTTGGTGATGTTTACAGTCGCTCCGAGATTGACATTGATATATTTGTTCCTGAGGTTGTTGGTATTGGAAGCGCCTATCTCGTATGATGCCTCACGAAGGTTGTTTCCGTTTTCCTTGACCCCGATAGGGAAGAGCGGGCTCCATCTGTAGAGATAAAGCCACGGGTCGGCTGACGTGGTGCCTACTCCCGGATATCTCTTGTTCCTGTCTGAGAATATGGAACTTGCGCGGAGGCTGAGGTATTTGTTGATGTTTGAAGTGAGGCTGATGGATGAGTTGTATCTCGTGAAGTCATCATGCTTCGCCGTTCTGGACATACCGCTCTGCTTGAGGTAGCCGAGACCTATATTATAAGAGGTCTTGCCTGAGGTGCCGCTTACGGACAGGTTGTGGGTCTGGCTTGGTGCCCAGTCGCGTATCATTGCATCAGCACCGTCATAGACGCGGTAACCATATTTGTTGACACCGTCATAGTACCAGTCACGTCCATATACTACCGGGTCGCCGTTCTTGACTTTTCCGCCATAGAGCTTCTGCCACTCGACAGCCTTTTCATAACTCTCAGGACTGATTCTCCAGAAACCTCCGGCAGGCATTGCAGCACCCATGTTCGTATGTGCGTCAAGGGTATATTTCAATGCTTCGAGACCTCCGAATTCGATAGGTTTTGCTCTGTTCTGCCAGGAGAAGTTGTCAGAATATGTCACTTCGAGTTTCTCTTTTCCGACACCTGTCTTGGATGTGATGAGGATGACACCGAATGCCGCTTTTGCACCATAGATGGAGGCAGCTGCCGCATCCTTCAGTACTGAAATGGACTGGATGTCGTCCGGGTTCACCATCTGGATACTTGGAATTTCCACATTGTCCAGGAGAATCAGAGGGCTGTTGTTTCCGGATATGGAACCTATCTGTCCACGGATATTGATGATAGGGTCTGAACCTACTTCACCGGTAGGGATCCTGATATTCACGCCCGGAACTGAACCCTGAAGTCCACGTCCTACGTCCGCTATAGGTCTGCTGTCCAATGTCTTCTGTACATCGACCACTGCTACTGAGCCTGTGAGGCTGGCTCTTTTCTGGCTACCGTATCCGACAACTACCACTTCCGAGAGCAGCTCGCTGTCTTCTTCCAATGTCACTTTCAAATTGGCGGTCGCCTTCACTTCCTTGGAAATGAAACCGATGGAAGATACTTCCAATATGGCTCCGTCGTTTACTGTTATGGAGAACTGGCCGTTCGAGTCGGTGAATACACCGTTCATCGAGCCTTTCTCCACAATGCTTGCTCCTGCGAGAGGTTCTCCTTTGGAGTCAAACACTTTTCCTGAAATCTCCACTTTGCGGGATTGGGCGGATGTGCTGGCAGAAATTGACGTTACTGCCGATGCGAAGCAGTCGGCTCCGCTCAGGGGTAAAATCGTCAAAGCGGCCAATGCTGATAGGAAACAAGTCCTCCTTGTTTCGTGCCGTCTATGATCTTTAGTCATAAGTTGTTGGTTATTAGAAATTATGTATTAGTCATCTGCACAAAAACCGATGATTTGGCTAAGTTAAAACATTTTAATATAAAAACCAAACACCAAAAAATGTTAAATTTGTATTCGGGATGTATATATTTATAGGAGATTGTTATGACAGATGAGACAGTGGCCCTGCTGCGGGGATGGGCAGAGAAATACAATGACGCCTGCTACTTTCAGGAGGACCCGATAATATTTCCGAAGCGGTTCGTGTCAATGCTCAGTAGCGGCAGCAGCTGCCTTGCCGATGTGGAAATCGCCGCTGTATTCGCAGCGCATTTCGCGTGGGGGAGAAGGTCAATGATAGTGCGCGACTGCCATCGCCTGTTTGATGAAATGAACTGGAAACCATACGATTACGTGATGCGCGGACAGTGGAGGGACGAGCCGGTCAGCATACACAGAACCGTCAAATGGTCTGAAGTCGCGGCAATATGCGCAAGACTGAAAGACCTCTATTCGGAGCGAGAAAGTCTTGAAACATTGACAATTCCCCAGTTCCGGACATTGGTCTTCGGGCAGAAGGAAGACAAGAAGGCGCCGAACAAGAAGATCAATATGATGCGGCGCTGGATGGTCCGGAATGACGGCAGAGTGGACCTCGGAGTCTGGAAGAACATTGACCCGCAGACATTGCTGATTCCTCTGGATGTGCACGTGTATCAGCAGGCCTCGGAACTTGGCCTGACCGCCCGTAAACAGAAGGACATCACTACGGTAGAGGAAATCACGGACGCCTTCAGGGATATTTTCCCAGGCGACCCGTGCAAAGGTGATTTCGCGCTTTTCGGTTACGGAATCGACAAGTAAACAGCTAATAACGCAAAGCTATGCCACAAATGTATGTAATATCAGGATGCAATGGAGCCGGCAAGACGACCGCCTCCTATTCATTGCTCCCGGAGATGCTCAAATGCAGCCAGTTCGTGAATTCAGACGAATTCGCCAAGAGCCTTTCGCCATTCAGTCCGGACGCCGCATCGATTCAGGCCGGCAAGCTTATGCTGCTGAAAATGAACTACTTGTTCAAGCGTGGCGAAGACTTCGCGATAGAGACGACATTGGCCACACGCAGTCTCAAGAGGACTATCACCCACGCGCACGAGCAAGGGTACAGTGTCACGATTCTGTATTTCTGGCTGAATTCTCCTGAACTTGCAGTGGAGAGAGTCCGCGCAAGGGTTGCGGCAGGCGGGCACAACATTCCGGAACAGGTGATACGGAGAAGATATACTGCCGGACTGCATTATTTTTTCAATGTTTACAGAACATTGGCCGACAGATGGATTCTTGCGGACAATTCCAAGATACCTTTCAAGGTGGTCGCGGAAGGCTGGAAGGGCATTCTCAATATAAAAGACGAAGAAATCTACAGTACGATAGAAAAGAAGGCCGCAGAGGCCCAAAACTATTTCGACAATGATAGCAAATAAGGAATATTATTATAACACATTCAAGGTCAATGACATTGATCTGAAATCTCTTGTGACGACGGCACTCTCGCACGGCGGGGACTACAGCGACCTGTATTTCGAGAACACCTCGGACCAGGTCTATCAGCTCATGGACGGGAAGGTCACGTCTGGCGGTCTGAATATCGATTACGGTGTGGGAATCAGGGTGTTGTGCGGTGAGAAGACCGGTTATGCCTACTCTGAAAGTACGGAGCGGAAAGATATGGAAGCAGCTGCGCTTGCGGCCTCTGCTATTTCGCAGGGCTCTGCTGTCACGCCGCGTGAAACCAGAAGCCTGGGGGCCACGTACACTTCTCAGGAGAACAATGGCGGTCGTCTCGTCAGGAGACTTTATCCGGGACATCCGAACCCGGCGGCGGACCGTTATCCGATACTGAAAGACTGGAGGGAAGAGAGTCCGTCCGTGGTCGTGGGGTATCTCGACCGTCTGGAAAAGGCCATCAAGGCGAAGGACAGCAGGATAGTGAGCATAATGTGCTTTCTGAGCAGTCAGACAAGCGATTATATGATGTACAATTCTTTTGGCGAACTCAAATACGAGACTCGTCCGCTGACCACCGTTTCAGCTATGATTGTGGCTGACAACGGAAAGCGGCGTATCAAGAGAAATGACTCCATCAGTCTTCGCAAGGGTGCGGAAATGCTTACAGATGAAGTGATGGAAGAACTTGCGGCCAGTCTGACGGACGGCATTGACAGTGCCTTCGAGGCCAGCAGGCCTGAGGGCGGGCAGATGCAGGTGGTGATGGGTGCTGGTGCTTCTGGCATTCTGCTTCACGAAGCCATGGGACACGCTTTCGAGGCTGATTTCAACAGAAAGGGCCAGTCCATCTTCTCGGACAAGATGGGGAAGCGGATTTGTCCGGAAGGAATCAATATCGTGGATGACGCGACCATCCGAGGTAACCGCGGCTCCCTGAATTTCGATGATGAGGGCGTGCCTGGACAGAGGACAATGATGGTCGAAAACGGAGTGCTGACCTCGTATCTGCATGACAAGATCAGCGCGAAGTACTACGGCGTGGCCCCGACCGGCAACGGCAGACGTGAAAATTTCCGTTCAAGTCCGATTCCGAGAATGCGCGCGACTTATATGGAAAATGGCAATGCCGACCCGGAAAGCATCATTGCGTCGGTTTCCAAAGGCATCTATGTCAATGAGTTCAGCAACGGACAGGTGAAAATCGGTGAAGGTGATTTCACGTTCTTCGTGCAGAGCGGCTTCCTGATAGAAAACGGAAGGCTTACCAGACCTGTCAATGATGTCAATGTCATCGGCAACGGGCCCCAGGCATTGAAGGACATTGTCGCTGTCGGCAATGACTGCAAGCTGAAGGATGCCGCATGGACTTGCGGAAAAGGCCAGTCAGTGCCGGTTTCGTGCGGTATGCCGACGGTGCTCGTGAACAATCTGATAGTAGGAGGAGTGGCAGATGAATAAGGAATTCAGGATGAAAGAAAGTTTGGACTTCGCGATCAGTGGTGCGGAGATAGAAATAGCGGACAAAAGCGTGCAGATGGCCCTGGATGCGGGCGCCTCGGCAGTAATGGTGTCATTGGACAAGGCGAAAACCGAGATTTATGCATTGCTGGACGGGGAGATTGACAATATCAGGCAGACTGGTGACAGGTCATTGACCTTCAACATCTACGCTGACGGCAAATACGGCACTTTTTCCACGAACAGGTTCGAGGAGGAGAGTCTTCGCGATTTCCTCTGCAAGGCAGTCGAGACAGTGAGGATGCTGGTGGCTGATCCGTTCCGGGGCTTGCCGGACAAGAAGGACCTTGCCACGGATGCTGTCAATGGTGATGAAATGGGGCTGTGCTGGTATGGTTATGATTCAGTTTCCCGCGATGAAAAATTGGAGATGGCAAGACGTGTCTCCGTGTTCGGGGAATTCTCTGCACCATCTTCTGACAGAAACTGGCGTGTGGTATCCGAGGAGGTAGAATACAACAATACATTGTCAGACACATACTTGACAAGTTCTGACGGATGCCGATGCCGCCAGACGGAGACTTCATTCGAGGTGAGTTGTCAGGTTACTGTCGAGGACAATGACGGGAACAAATACACCGGCCTGTGGTGGGACTACGGTGTAAGTCCGGAGAAGGTGCTGGCTTCCGAATGTGGCCGCAAGGCTGTCGAAATGGCCGTGATGCAGATCGCTCCTGTCAATGCGGACAAGGGAAAATACACGATGGTGGTTTCACGTCTGGTTTCAGGCCGTCTTCTCCAGCCGGTGCTCAATGCATTGAGCAGTCTGTCCGTCTATCAGAAGTCTTCATTCCTGGTGGATGCGCTGGGTAAGCAGGTCTTCAGCAAAGGCCTGAATGTGAAGGATATGCCTCTGGAAAAGGGCAAGAGTGGGGCAATCCTGTTCGAGACCGACGGGCGTGCCTGCAGGAACCGGGAAATTATCACTGACGGCGTGGTGAAGGAGAATTTCACGAGCATATACATGTCCAGGAAGCTGGGCATTCCGCCGACTTCCAGCTGCCCGAATCGCCCTGTCCTGCTGCCGTTTGTCTCCGAAGAACTGCTTGGTGGGGAGCGTGGAGGTGAGCGTGGAGGTGAGCGTAGTGGTGGACATTGTGGAGTTACTGGTGATGGACGCGACGCCTCCGGGCTTGGTGGTGATTGTGGTGAAGTGAGTGATGCTGGGTTCGGTGCTGTGAATGGTGGTGAACGTGGAGTTGAGTTCGGTGGCCCCGAGCTTGGTGCTGTAAGTGGTGGTGAGCGTGGATTTGAGCGTGGTGAAGTGAGTGGTGCTGTGAATGGTGTTGAACGTGGAGCTGAGCTCGGTGCTGTGAGTGGTGGTGAGCGAGGAGTTGAGCGTGGTGAAATGAGTGGTGCTGGGTTCGGTGCTGTAAGTGGTGGTGAGCGAGGAGTTGAGTTCGGTGCTGTGAATGGTGGCGAGCGTGGAGTTGAGCTTGGTGCTGCGAGTGGTGGTGAACGTGGAGTTGAGCTTGGTGCTGCGAGTGGTGGTGAACGTGGAGTTGAGCGTGGCGTTGTGAATGGTGGTGGTCGTGGAGTTGAGCTCGGTGGTGGACTTGGCGCTGAGCTCGGTGCTGTAAGTGGTTGCGAGCATGGAACTGAACTCGGTGCAGTGAGTGGTGCCGGACGTGGAGTTGAGCGTGGTGAAATGGGTGGTGCTGGGTTCGGTGATGTAAGTGGTGGTGGGCGTGGAGCCGAGCTTGGTGCTGTGAGTGGTGGTGAGTGTGGAGTTGAGCTTGGTGTTGTGAATGGTGCTGGGTGTGGAACAGAACTCGCTGGTGGACTTGGCGCTGAGCGTGGACTGAAGGCGAACCCGTTTGTAAATGAGATTGCCCAGCGGGATATCCTGGACCTCTGCGGAAGCGGCATCCTGGTCACGGACTTCAACGGCGGCAACTGCAACAGCGCCACCGGCGACTTCTCCTACGGCGTTTCCGGCTTCCTCTTCGAGAACGGCAAGATAACCTCGCCGATCGACAGCATGCTCATAACCGGCAACATGACAGACCTCTGGAGCAATCTCCTTGCCGCCGGCTCCGACCCGGTCCCTGGAATGAGCCGTCAGGTCCCGACCCTCGCCTTCAGAGACGTCACCTTCAATGCATAAAACCATAAAGTGTGAAAATTACCCGTAAATCATCACGGAAAATGTGAAATTTATGAGGGTTTTTAGTGCGGATTATGTGAAAATC
>OLRA01000360.1_pt1 | contig 62582 bp, 58 predicted proteins | sample 1673011 | NCBI WGS metagenome assembly OLRA01 (sample SAMEA3136746, study PRJEB25190) | human gut metagenome | reverse complement strand
TCAGAATGCACAGGGACCATGTCGGCGTGCGATCCACACCGCCGGATTTGTTGCCCCTTCCACGGCCGACACCCTGCGCCAACTGGTAGACATCAAATTTGCTTTTTCCATGGCTGTCCTTGGAAAGCTGCAACTCATCGATGCACATCGGGAGGTTATGCAAAAATCCAGCCGTCCGCTCGTGGCTGACCTGTGTGGCATTAAATGTCTGTACATAACGTCCAATGGTGGGATCGCCCCAGACACTTGCTGCCAGCATCAGACCCACTGTTTTACCGGTTCCGGATTCCACCCCCCAGAGATGCACAAAAAACGGAAGCGCACCAATAAATTGCAGCAGAACGCTTGCAAAGGACGCTGCGAGTAAAATTTGTGCTGTCCGGCTGAACATCCGGCACGAAATGGCAACGGCTTTCCAGGCTTCATAATCCCCCTGTGGACGAATGGCCCGGTAGGCTTCCTTGTAACTACTTTCCCCGTCAAACACCAAATTGGGCTGATAGGGAGAAAATACGTGGCGATCGCCCACATAGCCCAGCCGGCCAACGCTGTTTAATTCCGGCAGGATCTCATAGTTCCGGTTTTCCATGTAGCACAGATATTTCACCAATGCCTTTGCATTTTCCGATGTCACCGCCACGCCGATGGTGGAAAGCTGCGTTACCCTGTTTGCCACAAACAGGACATCCTTGCCGTAGACTGCATACCGCCAGTATTTGCCTTTGGAAAATGCAATCTTCAACTTTTCTTCTCCCGTATCGATATTAACCAGGCGTTCTACCGGCAGGATTGGATGCGGGCAGGCGATGACAGACGTGCCCTCTGCAATCTGCTGGACACCGTCTGCATCACACGTCCATTCACCGCCGTCCAGTTCTAACGGCTGATTTGGAAATGCAGTGGGGTTTTGCATATTAGGATCACCCCCGGTATTTACAAGCCGCTGCGCTTTTGCATAGTCATGATACATACTCTGAAACTTGGATACGCCGACTTCTTTTGCGTTTTGTGCCAGCTGCTGCAAACGCTGCTGCTTTGCAAAGGGGGATTTGATGCAGAATGCATCTTTGTATGGTCCTTCGGTTTCCAAAAAGTCGCTTTTGGTATAGATCAAATGGATGGAAAGGTTCTGTTCTTCTATGTAGTTCTTCAATCCGGTCACTACCGCCCAAAAGCATCTGTCAAACAGATTCCGCTTTCCTTTTTCAATGGCAACTAGACGCAGTGCTGCAATTCTTGCGTTTGCTCGTTTGCTGTCTCCATCGCTCAGTACGATCTGATCGGAGATCATATCAACTATATGCTGATCTGATTCACAGGCAAAATTCTGGAACTTTTCTTTTTGTGTTCGAATTTCCGTCTCCATTTTCTCGTCCAAATTACCACCTCCTTTTTGTGCATGCAGAGGTTAAAACGGCATGTCTCCATCATTGAGCACTTCTTCAAATTCTGATAGATCTCCAATTTGTTCTGCCGCAGAAGGTGCTTGTTGAGTGGGAAGGGGGAACTGCATGGGTTGTACAAACTCACAAACCAACTTTTTAGCGATTCGATCATTCCCTTCATTGTCCTTGTAATTTTCTGTCTTGATCTTGCCGACACATAGCACCACATCGCCTTTTTTTAATCCTTTTGCAGCCAGTGCCGTCTTCCGCCAGCATGTGCAGTTGCACCAGATTGCTTCCGATTTTTGGTCTGCATTTGGGGAGGGTTTCTCTCCAACCTTCACACCAAATGTGGTCAGATCAATAGAATCTGTGCCAATCTGTTTGTATTCTGCATCTTTGGGCAGCATGCCGCATACCATGACACTGCCATCTTTAAACATTGTCTGCATGTTCTTCAATCTCCTTCATTTTGTCGTTAATGGATCTGGTTTTCTGGGTATCCTGAATGGGATCAAACCAATCAGCCGGTGCAGTTAAATGATCCTTGATGGAATTATAGATGCCGACCAGTTCCGCCAACTCTTCATTGGTGCTTTTGGACACATCGTGCCCCAATCGCTGTTCCAGCATCTCGCGCCGTACACTTAGCTTTTTAAATGCCGCTACCATATTTTGAATCCGGTCTTCCAGAGGGGTATCTGCACTGCCGGCAAGCGTTTTCCGGCATTGTTTTACGGCTGCATCAATGAGATCCGGCGGCAGAATTGCCAAAATTCTAGCGCGCAATCTGCGGCCTGCCATATTGGCATTGTTTTCGTAAATATCCCGTTGCGTGGTCAGCTTTTTGATCCCATCTTTTTTGGTATCCAGTACATGGTGCACCACAAACTGTTGGCTGGACATGACATTGGTTTCCATGTCCCAGCAGTACGCCAGCATTTCAGATTCCCCCTCTTTCTGGGACAGTTCCTTGATACCGAAGTCTACATTTCCCCAGCAGCGTGCAGCCTCTTCCGCCAAACGGATGGAAGGACCGCTGATGGTACTTCCACTTCTTGGATAGCTGTAGGTTGCCTTTTCTGCAAAATTCCGGCGAGAGCATGCGGTTATGAGTTTCTCGTAGGCGGTAATTTCATCCCGTGGAAAGCGCTTTGCAATCACCAGCTTTCCCTGTGCCTCTGCCACTGCCTTATTGGACTCAATTTCCACGACACCTTGATTGATGTGATCGTGTTTTTTAGGCAGGGCAAATGGGTTGGATGTTAATTGATTTTCTGTCATTTTTATCACTCCTTACAATCGTTCCTTTGCCGCCCACCTTGGCGGTGTAAGCGGCTGTATTTCATTTGTATATCCGTCAAACACACCGGCATGGATACAGCTTGACAGGGCTTCCAAATCGGCTTCAGCGTCAATCTGTCCAAGTTTCAGTGTGTCGGCATCTGCGTAATAGATGGCAATTGCATACGGCGGTTCTTTCTCCTGCGCAATAAATACAAAATCCAGATCCTGCATGCCATTTAGCCGCAGTCCATGCAGATACCAGTACGCCTGCACATTGTAACGGTATTTGTATGCAGACCGCTGGAAGGCTTCCAGAGAGGCATCCTGTGTGGTTTTGTAGTCTACGCAAAATCCAGGGCGTAAGTAATCCGGTCTGCACTTGCAGGGTAGTCCTGTTCGGAGATCCTCCCAAAAATAGGACTGTTCCGCCTTACCGCCTGTTAATAACTTACGTGCAGTTGGGTGATGATGGACGGCGTCCGCCATGTCCATAGCTTGCTGATAGATTTCCTGCGTGAGAATGAACTTGCCGGCAGATTGCTCCAGGAATGCACTGTATGCTTCTTTCCCGGCTTTTGTACGCCGATCTATGGCATCGTCCAGCACGGCAAATTCTTCGTCAAACGTGGATGGCTCCAGCACCATCTTATGAACAGCAGAACCAATCAGCAATGCCGGGGTTTGGCTGCCCTGCGGGTGCTCCTTTCGGTATTGATAGTGCATCGGGGACCGGTGTGCCAGATCCAGATCAGACTTGGAAATGGCAGGATGCGCATGGTATTCTTTGTTGGTCATTCGACGTCCACCCCAGATCTGCGGATTGCCATTGCCGCTTCATAGGGAACCTGATCAAGATCTTTCCAGTATCGTGGGAAGACTTCAGATTGGCAGTCCCACTCATACGGACAGCCTTCGCATTGGTCAGCCTCTTTGAATGCTTCGCAGACAGCACGCTTCAGCTTTGCGTTTTCGGACAGGATGGATGCAATTTTTTTCGGATCCATATACTTGACATACTCCTTTCTGTGTGGTACAATACGATTGATCATATCTGTGTGGTACAATATGATCGATCATATATTCCCTTGTTTTTCTGCTGCCAGTTGCTGCTGGCAGCGTTTTTTTATCACAATGGTGATTTCCAGGGCGGTTTCGGTTCGTTTGCGGAACACGAATTCTTCGATAGGCAGTACCAGCTTCAGCTTTTCGCCGACCGCCAGCAGTTCAGCGTTTGTGAATGGTTTCACGTCTCTTGGCTCCTTTCTTGTACTGATCGCTTAGATACATCAGATCTAGGATTCCTAAAACCACGGCAATGCCGATGGCTAATAGATCCTGCAATGGGGTTGTGGGTAGCATGTTAGGCCTCCTCTTCTTCCATCAGTTCATCGAAGTGTGCAAGAACCAGGGAAAACCTTGTGAGCATTGCTCCCAGTACCTGCTTTGCATCGTGCTTACCATTGCTGCAATCTGCCACAACATTGGCAACGTATACCGCGCCAGCAAGATAGCAAGCTATAACGTCATCGCCGTTGACATTACTCATCTTTGAGTTCGGGGTGATCTGCCCATTCTCGTCCATCTTGATGCGGATTTCAATATACTTCTTCTCATTTTCCATGTTCATTTTCCTTTCTACATCTGCACTTCGGGCACACATACCAGCCTGTAAACTGCATGCACACGTTCCACCATTTCCCGCACTGCATGCAGCGTGCGTATTTGTACCCGGATCTCATTTCAATTGTGGGGTGCATTGATCGGCTCCTTTGCTTGTCCTTCCTGCGTGGATGCACGAATTGAAATTGCAAAATCAGGTGTTTTTTGCGATGTCACCACCGTTGCACCACGCATAATTTGAAATTTCCGCCTTATGTACGCTTGCGCTCCGCAATATTCCGGGCAATCTCGGCATCCATGCCAATTTGTGCGATCTTTTGCAGAATACGGTCAATCTTGTCTTTATCCTTTACTTTGTCCAGACAGTAGTTGTCTGCAATCTTAATGGTTGTATTCCCAATCTTGAACTCTTCCACAATATGCGGCTCTTCGTCAAATCTCTTTTTCAACAATATCAGCCCCTTTCTTCTCCATGCTATGCAGACAGCAGCTTGACTCATTCAGCCTTGCTGTCCGCACATGCTGCACCGATCTCAATGCCTTCCATGATACCTGTAACGCGTTCAAATGTTCGGGGATTAAACCGCTCCATTGCACGATACAGACGTAAAAACCGCATCAATTCCTGATCACTCACTTTTTGCTTGGTTTCTGTCATAATAGGTCACCATCCTTTCATCAAATTCCTGTCATCAGCAGCCGGAATGTTTCCCGTCCCTTTGGCGTAATCATCGTCTGGCTGCCTGACCATGCGGTTGCATCGTTCTTAGTTTCTTTCAGTTCAAACAACCCGTCTTGCAGTGGTTTTGCATACGGCATCAGTTTGCCCTTCTTGTCTCGATACAGATATTTCTTATCCATCAGGAAGGTTACAAAATCTTTCTGCTTGATCTGAAACTCCTTTGCAGTTTCCCGGATGCCAGTCAATAGATTTCGGTCAACTAGGTCATCAAAATATTCCGCCTTGGGTTTCATGATCTGGTTTTCCACAGTCAGTTCCGAAACCGTGACTTGCAGCTGTTTCAGTTTGGCATTTGACAGCTGTAACGCTCTCGCCATAATTGCATCCGGACTGTTCCATTGTTCTTCCACAGCAATGAAATACTGCCGCATCTGTTTTCCTTTGTCTGTGCGCTGGAGCATGCAGAGTTCCTTTGCCATGGGGATGGTGATTTGGTGGTCAACCGATGGTCTGCCGCCTTTAGGTTTTTCCGATTTTTCGGAAAAACTACTTTCGCTCAAAAATGAGCAATAGTCTACATCTTCGGAAAAGCCATATTCGCACATGCGCTTAAACCAATCGGTATACTTTTCCTTTACACCCAACTCCTTATATAGATCACGTGCAAGAACCGTCGGGCGGTCTGCGTTGTCGTAGTGGACTTTGATTAACTCATTCATTTTTAAAACTTCCTTTCTGTTGTGTTGCTTTGGTGCAACTTCCGGCTATCTGGCATTTCTAATTCCTCCAGATATTTTGTCAGATCATGAAACAACTGCGACTTTTGAAATCTGCACCAATCGAGGTAGGGCAATTCAAAAGACATTCGTATTACATGAGGATACCCGACTACGTTAACGTCTTGCGTGAAATACATTTTCATCACTCCATTCATCTTATTTTTTATCTGTTGCGCCCCTTGCCTCAGTGTGGTATAATGAAGCGAAAGAAGAGGAGGCGTTGATTTTGTACTTATCCAATCGAACAAACCAATTCTTGAATGCAATTGTGTGCGAGTTCCGCAGCCGCTGCCGACATGGAAACGGTTTAGATATTTTTTTCAGCTTCCAGTATCGGGAGTTAAAGCGATTCCGAAAATTTTCGAAAGCTGAAGCAGAAATGTGTATTTGGGAATTGGCGGAAAACGGGCTAATCCGAAGGTACCAAGACGGCGGATTTGCCATCATTCCGAAAACAATTGCATTCTATGATGAAAAACACAGAAGACCGTATATTCGGGTATTTTGGTTTGTTGCCGGGGCTATTTTCACGGCGGCTCTAGATTTCGCCGTAATTCTGTTAAATAAGCTTACAGAATGCGTGTGAATCTATCTCGTTTTTCAAATCTACCTTGAACAGATCGGGTGTCATATCAATATCCAAATGAAGAACGAATTGATTCCCTGGTCCAGGAACACTACTTATGCTGTAGCCAAGTACGCATTCCAATCTCTTGTCGTCCAGCCAGATCTCTGTGTGACCAATTTTATTTGCTCTGATCTTGATTTTCATGTTTTTCACTCCATTCGTCATACTCTTATGATCGCTTATCGGTTACTTAGTTCCATGTTTGTAGTTGTTCGTTCATTTGCATCTTCCTTTCTCCCCGTATCGCTGGTAGGACAGCAGAAACTTAGTCATGTTGGAATAACTGGTTTACAGAAACATCCGAAAAGAATGTTTCCTGAATGCGGATCGCTTCATCCAGTGAAAAACGCAGGTTTCCATTCAGTTTCAGTGTAAATGTGTTTGCCTGCATGCCTAAAAGCGAGCGGATGTCCTTTTTTGAAATCTTTCGCAATATGATTTCAGATTCCAACACCGGATAATAGGCTGTTCCATCTCTCTTCATGTCATCACCACCTTTCAATGTTTTTATATGTTGCGTTGACGAAATATACAAAGTGTGGTATAGTGATATGGAAGGGAGGTGATTATAATGGCTTTTTCTGGTTTTTTAAATCGCCATGGAATCATGTTTGACATTGAACGGAATGGAAAAGTAATCAATAATGTTCGTGGTTTGCCTAATTCAGACAATGGGAAAGAGTATGTAGGATTTATGCCAGGAACAGATGTGCAGGTTGGAGATTGGCTCATAAATCCATCTGGAGATCGATTTTACGTTGAGAAAAGAAAAACAGAATACATTCTCTCAAATCCGTCTTATGTTGCAGCGTATACAGTGTTAGAATCTGATTATAAGAAAGGATCTTCGCAGCAACAACAGCAAACAATTATTAATGTAGGAGAAGCCCATCATTCTATTCTTGGTTCTCAGCAAAATGCGACAATCAATGGATGCTCCGCTGAAGATTTAGCAAAATTGATTGATCAACACGATTCTTGTGATAAAGAACTGTTAAAGGAAATGCTTTCCATGCTGAATGATGCGATTTCAAATAAAGAACCCATAAAAAAAGGATTTCTTTCAAAATTCGCCGGCGTATTGCAGCGGAACGAATGGATTACTGCACCTGTTGCAACGCTTTTTCTTGAATACTTTCTTTCTCAGTAGTCAATGTGCCAATTTGCAATAATGAATTGCTAATATCCATTTTAATCTCCAGAATCAGACGTTTATCTTCGGTTCTGGAGATTTTGTATTCCAGAATATTTTGTATATCTGAATCCGAAATAGATAAAATTTCTTGGTTGTGTAACCGTCCCAATTCCATTTCCACTATCTCCTTTCCTTCACGTTTTCCTATAGTAGGAATACATGGTTTTTAGCGTTTACGCATTTTTGCGTTTGCTATGATTATATTATACGCTCGTTTGCGTGCATTGTCAAGCTTTTTTGTGCTAAAAAATACACAAAGATGCGTTATCGCTTCTATTAAATTTGCACAAATGCGGACTTTCAAAAGATTTCAAGCCAATTTACCATTGACAATGTACGCAAAAATGCGTATAATGATATTTAGAAGGAGGTGATTTAATTGTTACAAGATAACTTAAAAAAACTACGGGAAGAACACGGATTGACAAAACGAGAACTGTGTGAAAAAACAGGTATCTCCGAACGTGCTTACCTTACATATGAATTCGGTGAACGCGAGCCCAAAATCAGTGTTGTTCAAAAACTCGCTGATTTCTACGGCGTCACCATTGATTATCTATTAGGCAGACCAGACGCTACACCGCCTATAGACCCCATTAGCCGGATTGACATAGACGATAATGAAAAGGCGGCATTATCTAAATGGGTGGCGCTGGATGCCAAAAAGCGGCGCATGGTGTTGGATGTCATGGCGGATATTGTGCATAGCTATGAATCTGCGCAGCGGCAATCCATTGTACATACCTTTCCCATTCAAATTCAGATCAGCATGCACAAGGTATCCGCTGGAACCGGCTACGACCTAGAGGACGGCGATGCATGGAAAACAATTGATATTGCTGACACAGAAACCGCCAGAAATGCAGATTTCGGTCTGGAGGTGGAAGGGGACAGCATGGAACCCAAATACCACAACGGGGATATCATCCTAATATCGGAAACGCCTGCGGTTGATATTGGAGACGATTGTGTTTACACAGTAAATGGGGCTGGCTATGTAAAACAATACGGCGGTGACCGGTTGATCTCCTTAAACAAGGACTATGACGACATCTATTTTCATGACTATGATTATGACAGCATTCACTGTGTGGGCAAGGTAATCGGTGTTGCGGAACGGGTGTAATTCATCGACAAAATACGCCATTATTCGACAATGTTATTACAATTTGGATACAATTTGCTAGAATGTATTGATTTTCTCGTATGCATGTGTTATACTATCCTTGTAAAATTAAAAACAAGGAGTGTATGATCATGAAACATACCAAGAAAATTGCCGTTTTATTAGCCGCCATTTTATCTGTGGCATCCTTCGCTGCATGCGGAAGCACAGACGATTCCAGCAGTTCTTCCAGCAGCAGCTCGGAAAGCTCTGCTGAGTCTTCTGAATCCAGTACAGCAGAATCTTCTGAGGAAAGCAGCAAAGAAGAATCCACAACCGCTACTGAAAGCACGGAGGATTCACAAAAGCTGCAAGTGGAGCGGGGAGACGGCACAACAACCGTTACCATTCCGGCTGATTTAATCAGCGATCAGGAAGCAACTGTCTCGGCAGCGGATTCCAATCCGGATGTTGTATCTTATACCGTAAATGATGATGGCTCCATTACATATGTGTATACAAATGAAGCCTATCAAAAGATTGTAGATCAGATGCGCACCAAATTTGATGACACTGTAACAGAACTGCTTGGTTCTGGAAAGTACAAAACCATTCAATCCATTGATGGAGATGACGATCTGAAGAACGTTACCATCACTGTAACCAGCCAGCAGGATTACGAAAATGGCATGGATGGTTTTATCATGCTTGGTTTATACGCTTACGCCGGATATTATCAGGTTCTGGTAGATCAATCTGAGGAATATTCCGTGCAGTTCCACTTGGTTGACAGCGCTACCGGGCAAGAATTTCATTCGGTAACGTATCCTGACGATATTGGAAATAAAACAGAATAAAAAAATACGCCTCACTAAAATCAAGTGGGGCGTATTCCATAAGGGAAGGAGTGTATCGCATGGAACAATACTGCATTTATCTCCGAAAGTCACGTGCCGATGCGGAAGCGGAAGCAAGAGGGGAAGGAGAGACACTAGCACGACATGAAAAGATGCTGCTTGCTGTTGCAAAGCGGGATAGATACCACATTTCCAAAATATACCGGGAAATTGTATCCGGGGAGACCATTGCAGCTCGTCCGCAGATGCAGCAGCTATTGCAGGACGTAGAGCAAGGGTTGTATGCTGGGGTTCTAGTTATGGAAGTGGAACGGTTAGCCCGTGGGGATACCATTGACCAAGGGATTATGGCGCAGACATTCCGCTATTCTGATACCAAAATCATTACACCCATGAAGGTCTATGACCCAAATAACGAATTTGACGAGGAATATTTTGAATTCGGGCTGTTTATGAGCCGAAGAGAATACAAGACAATCAACCGCCGGTTGCAACGTGGGCGTGCTGCATCTGCCAAAGAAGGGAAGTACGCTGGCAATATCACACCGTACGGCTACACACGGGTAAAGCTGGAGCATGACAAAGGCTTCCGCCTTGTTCCGGATCCGGAGGAAGCAAAAATTGTGCAGCTGGTATATGATTGGTACCTGAATGGAGAACCACAGGAAGATGGATCCAGAAAACGACTGGGAAGTACATATATTGCACGGAAGCTCAATGCAGCGCATGTTCCTACCAGACATGGTGGAAAATGGGGCGTAAACAGTGTGCGTGGCATTCTGATCAATCCGGTTTATACCGGAAAAATTCGATGGAATTATCGACCGGCAAAAAAATCTATGGAGAATGGATCTGTTGTAAAAACACGCTCTGAAGCAGAAGAAGGCGATTATATTTTAGCAGATGGGCTGCATGAAGCGTTAATTTCGGAAGAAGCATACCACGCTGTACAAGAGGATATGCACCATAAATCAGTATCCGGCACACATGACGGCAAAAAGTTATGTAATCCGCTGGCAGGATTAGCCTATTGTGCATGTTGCAAGCATGTCATGGTGCGCAGACCGCATAACAAAAGGTTCCATACTGATACACTGATGTGCAATACACTGGACTGCCCAAATGTAAGCGCTGATCTGGAAGCAGTAGAACGGCGAGTTCTTTCCGGTATACGGGATTGGTTGAAGCAGTACGAAGTGGAGTGGAGCAAAAACCACCAAGAACCAAGTGCAATGGATGCACAAATTGCAACAAAAAAAGCTGCCATTCAGGCAGCTGAAAAAGAACAGGATGTTTTGAAAAAGCAGCTAGACAAAGCGTATGATTTCCTAGAACAGGGGATTTATGACACGGATGTTTTCCTTTCCCGTTCGCAAGCGTTAAATGATCGCATTCAAGACGCACAGAACAGCATCAAAGCCCTACAAGAAGAGCTGCATCGAGAACAAATGCGGAAAGAGGGAATAGAAGAAATCATTCCAAAGGCAAAACATGTGTTAGAGGTTTATGGATCTCTTACAGATGCTAAGTCAAAAAATGAATTATTAAAATCCGTTTTGGAGCGTGTAGAGTATTACAAGGGAAAAAGCGCACGATGGAGCGGAAATCCAGATAATTTTGAAGTTGTTCTCTTCCCAAAGTTGCCGAAATAGCGTTACTTTTTATTACTGATATTGTGCGTGTGCCTAAGAACTAGCACACATCGAAATTGTATCCGCTATTTTATATCAATTAACAAAAGACTTAACACCTGAACAAATTAAAGAAAGTGGATTTGATTCCTACTTTGTTGACCATACAACTGGGATTTATCCACAAGGCGCATCTGGTGTACCATTCACAGCAGCTTATTTACAATCTACAGGTGACCCTATTACAGATTTAACTGAAGATTTAGCAGCAGAACAAAAAGCACGCACCACATACGATAATATTTTACGGTTATGTGACGATCCGGACGTAAGAGATCCTATAAAATATCTACGTCAAAGAGAAATTGTTCATTTTCAGCGATTTGGTGAAGCACTTCGAATTGTTCAAGATGATTTAAATGCAAAAAATTTCTATGCCTGCAATCCTTCTTTTGATAAATCATGTGGTAATAAAAAATAATTGGATATTACTTTAGTTATAAAAATAAGAAAGTCATAAAAAAGAACCTTTATGGTCAATTAACACCATAAAGGTTCTTTTCATAAACATACTTACTTTGTAGTTGTACGTCTCGTATTTTGATCAAGCGGTGTCATACTTTTCATGCAAATTGCCATTGTAGACGCATTATGCAATAGAGCAGACGCTGCCGGGGATAGGACACCAAACACACCGCCTAGTAGCAATGCAGAATTAAATCCAACAATAAAACGATAATTCCGATTAATACGCTCCATTAATTTTGTACTTAGCTGACGAACTGTCACCAGTTCTTTCAAACTAGTTTCTCGAAGCGTAATATCAGCTGTTTCTTTTGCGATATCTGAAGCATCACTCATTGCAACAGAAACGTTGGCTGCTGCTAAAGCCGGCGCATCATTAATGCCGTCTCCAACCATAATTACACGTTCCCCATTGTTTTTTCGCATTTCAATATAGCGATGTTTATCTTCTGGGAGCACTTGTGCATATACAGTTGTAATGCCAAGCTGTGCAGCAATTATTTTTGCTGCTCGCTCACTGTCACCAGTCAGCATAATAACATTTTGAATACCACAAGCTTGCAATTGCTCAATTGCTTCTTTTGCTTCTGCACGAGGAGGGTCGCTGATACACAGTGCACCAATTAAAGAATCACCTTGTGCAAGATATACCACAGAGCATGCACCAGACTTTTCATCAATTTTTTGTTGCTGTTGATCAGAAATGACAACTTTCTCATCTTCACAAACAAAATGTTTGCTACCGATAATCGTCCGTTGACCATGCAACATAGTTGCAATTCCGTGTGCAACAATATATTCTACCTCTGCATGTTCTTCCTCATGATGCAGATTTTTCTTTTCTGCACCGACAACAATTGCTTTTGCCACACTGTGTGGAAAATGCTCCTCTAAACAAGCAGCTATTTTTAAGATTTCATCTTCACTACGATCATCAAAAGAAATAACACGTTCTAATTTAGGTTCTGCATTTGTAAGGGTTCCTGTTTTATCAAATACAATGGTGGTTGCTTGTGCAAATTCTTCTAGATACTTTCCACCTTTAATTGTGATGTTGTGGTCAGCAGCCTCTCGAATTGCAGATATAACAGCAATTGGTGTAGAAAGTTTAATAGCACAAGAATAATCTACCATCAAAACGGAAACCGCTTTAGTAATATTTCTTGTTAATAGTAATGTTAGTCCGAAACCTAAGAAACTAAATGGAACAATACGGTCTGCTAATGTTTCTGCTTTACTTTGAATGCCAGCTTTTAAATTTTCAGAACTGTCAATCAACTCAATAATTTTATTGATCTTCGTGTTGGAAGAAAGTGCTTTTACTTGAATAGCAAGTGTACCTTCTTCTATTGCTGTTCCAGCAAAAACAGTAGCCCCAGTTGATTTCATAACTGCCAACGGTTCTCCTGTCATAGAGGATTCGTTGATGTAAGCTTCTCCATCTGTAATTGTTCCATCTACTGGAATTACACTTCCTGTCCGTACTCGAATTACATCTCCAACATGCAGATCAGACATTGCAATCTGTACATCACCATCTTTGGTAACCAACCAAGCAGTAGTTGCCTTTACAGCAAGGCTATCCGTCAATACAGCTTTGGTTCTGGCACGTGTATAATCTTCCAATAAAGAAGAAACAGATAATAAGAACATAATAGTACCAGCAGTAGCGTAATTTCTCTGTAACAAGCAAGCACCAACCGAAGCTCCGTCTAACACATCTACAGTCAATTTTCCACTTAATAATGTTCGGATTCCCTTCGCTACATATCGAAATCCCTTCATTAGCATAATCGCATTGCTGATAGGAGTAGGGAACAATGCTTTACAAATGTATCGCTTCGCAATAAGCTTTATCAGATTTTGTTTAAAGGATTCATCAACCTGGGAAATATCATTAGATTCTGGTACATATTCTAATAAATCTTGGCGGCGAATATTTGCAACTAATCTAATTACATCACTCCGTTTTCCAGTTTGATAATTGACTAGAATGCTTCCGTTTTCGCTATGTACTTGTACAGAATGGACTGCTGAACAAGTCTCAAATTGTTTTTTAACAGCGCCTTCTTGACGTTTTTCAAAGGCATATCCACCACAACGAAAGCGAATACGACCAGGTCGATCATATACAATTGTATAGTTCATTATTCCATCTCTTCAGAATTTTCATCGGTGGTTTCTTCTACTGGCGCTTTTTCAATGCCTGCTTCTACTTTTGCATCATAACAAAGATCAGCTGCATCATCTCTCATGTTCTGGAATGCTTCTTTTGCATCACTTTGAAGCTTCATTCCCTTTGCAAGACCACAAACAGCAAGTTCTCTTGTTTTCTTTGCTTTTACGATTTTCTTTCCAATTACCATTGCAGCAGCGCCGCCAACGGCAAACCAAAGCTTCTCATTTTTTAGACATTTTAACATTATAAAACAACTCCTTTAAAATGATGCGCAATACGCACAATTAGTAACTTTTGAAATAACAAAATAAAGATGTAAAAAGCTTGTTATTTCTACGTATCAGTTTAACATGGTAACGACTAGTTGTCAAGCATATTTCGACAAAAATCACAAGACTTTCACAAGAAACATCACGATTGTGGTTAGCTTTTTTTAACAAATAGCATGAAATAGCTTTCTTTCTTAAAAAATAAAAGCGAGTTGTTTTATAAAAAACAACTCGCAAATTTGGACCGTAATCATGTAGAGAATACGCCAATTGACGTTGACACTTTCCAAGATGAATCGAATATTTCTTAGCAACTCAATACCAAGCAATTATTTTGTTCGTTTTTTTCTATAGACACTTGGAGAACATCCAACAGTGGATTGAAATAAATGATTGAAGTTAGAAAGGGATTGGAATCCACAGGCATAAGATATTTCCAGAATACTTTGATTAGAAGAAAGCAAAAGGCGTTTTGCTTCCTTGATACGAGTTTCAATTAAAAATTGATGCAAAGAATTTCCTGTAAGTTTTTTAAAACAACTGCAAAGATATGGGATACTAATATGATATTTTTCAGAAATTGTTTGTAAGGTGATTTCATATGTGTAGTGTTCTTTGATATCGCACAAGATGCTACGCACAATATTTGCTGCATGCCTACTCACATTTCCATAATTTTGCGTGGTATTTTCATGGCTTTGTTTGTTTTCATATCGTAGGCATAATACAATAAATTGTAAAAGTGCAGCACGAATCATTAGTGCATATCCACATTGTTTTTTCTCATATTCTATTTCCAGTTGAGCAAGTAGCACACAAAGTTGACGATGAAAAGGACAACTTGGGCGAATTTGGACACTTTGTTTTAGAAATGTCCAGCAGTTTGTGGAGTCGAAATCAGAATAAAGATCAGACTGTATCAAATCTGGATCAAACATGATTACTTGCATAATTAAATTATGATCATCATAACATAAATGAATATCATCATTACTGATGATAAAAATGTCTCCTCTTGAAAAGTGGTAAGTAGTGCCATTGATACGATACTTTCCAGTTCCATTCTTAATGAAACAGATCTCTATTTCCTGATGCCAATGTAAAACTTGAAAATCTGATTCTACCCCATAGCTATCGCTGCATTCAAATGGAAAATGTTGATCTTCAATTAAAGATTTTCTTTCTTGTTTCATAATTGGTTTCTCCTCCTTGTCTATATATGTCTTATTTATTTTAACATGTTTTTCAGAAAAAAGGAAGACATTTATCATAATATCCTGCAAGTTTATGAGAAAAAGCAAGTGGATTTTCTACTTTTTCTTATGCTATAATAAAATTGCAATCAACTTGCGGATAATATAATTCTAGAGGGAGGACGTTATGAAAAAAATAGTTGCAATTTTTTCTGCACTTCTACTAACAACCGGAATGGCTGAAATTGGCTGTACTTATGAGGAACCAGCAGCACTTTCCAATGCAGTCACTGAAGAAACTGTTCAATTTTACCAACAATGGAAAGAGAAATACCTTGCGCAAGATACTTATGTTACCAATGAAACACAATATTACGTATGGTATAGTGAAGATCGATACAAAGGAGACAATCAATCTGTACCAGTAACCGTTTCAGAAGCCCATGGATACGGTATGTTGATTTTTGCAAGTATGGCAAAATACGATGCTTCCACAAAAGAATATTTTGATGGTATGTATCGATATTACAAAGCGCACCCGAGCAGCATCGGCCCACATTTGATGTCATGGCAGCAATGCGACAATGGTTCTGCTTTAATAGATGGTGCAGAAGATGGTAGTATGACTGGCGGCTCTTGCGATTCTGCAACAGATGGAGATATGGACATTGCCTATGCATTGCTTCTTGCAGATGCGGTATGGGGCAGCGATGACGAAATCCATTATCTAGAAGCTGCAAAAGATATGATTCATGATATTATGCAATATGATGTCAATCAAGAATATTGGATATTGACGCTTGGTGACTGGGTTTCTACGTACGATACATCAGAAAAATACTATCATGCTACACGTTCTTCCGATTTCATCATGCAATATCTTCCGGTATTTGCAGAAGTATCTGGAGATGAAAACTGGATGCGTGTTTACGAAACAACTTATGAAATCATTACATCATTTTCTGAGCAGTATGGAACAGGATTGTTACCGGATTTTATCATTCGAGAAGCATCTGGTCAATTTGTTCCAGCAAAAGCAGACTTCTTAGAGAGTGAATATGATGGTGCATATTCCTATAACAGTTGCCGTACTCCTTGGCGAATTGGAATGGACTACTTAATAAACGGAAACGAAACAGCAAAACAGCTTTGTGAACAGATGACGGCATTTATTACGAAACAAACCAATCGAGATCCATGGGAAATCATGGCTGGATACCAACTTGATGGAACCGCAATCGAAGATTATAACGACCTTTGTTTTACAGCGCCATTTTTAATTGCAGCTTCCTGTACAAATGATACAGAATGGCATGATACAGTTCGAGATGTTGTGGTACATTATGGAGATGATGTTTACTTTGGAGATACAATCAAAATGCTCTGTTTAATCGTAGATGACGGGAACTGGATTGTTCCACATGGTACACCGACCTCAGTTCGAGGAGATGTTAATGCAGATGGCATATTTTCCATTGCCGATCTTGTTATGATGCAAAAGTGGATGATTCATTATGATGGGATCACAGATGCAAAAACCGGTGATTTAAACAACAATGATAAATTGGATGCATTTGATCTTTGTGCAATGAAACGAATGTTGTATTTGAATACAGGCAATTAAATCAACTATCAGAGCGTGCTCAATAAATGTGGGCACGCTCTGATTTGTTTTAATACATGATGGGATAAAAAAGTTATGTAAAGCTGAGATTTATTCAGACATGCAGTACAATCCGTATCTATTTTCAATTTATTTACATTTAAGAGTAGTTGTTCCACTGAAAAAGCTTGCAAAAATGTAGATAATATGATAAAATGAGAAAGTATGCAAGTTTTTTAATAAAGCAAGTTGGTAAAGGAGAAAAATGACTATGATGAAAAAATTAACCGCACTTACTGCATCTGCTGTAATGGCAGCAACCCTTTTTACAAGTTGTGGTGTTCCTGAAAATACTGTACATAGTATTGATGATCTGAAGGGAAAAACCATCGGAGTTCAGCTCGGCACAACAGGAGATATTTTTGCAGAAGATGTAGAAGATGCAAAAATTGAAAAATACAACAAAGGCGCTGATGCGGTACAAGCTCTGAAGCAAGGAAAGATTGATGCCGTTATTATCGACAGTGAACCAGCAAAGTATTTTGTAGAAAAGAATGATGATCTCACCATTTTAGACGAACCATTTGCGGAAGAAGAATATGCAATCGCCATGAGTTTGGACAATACAGAGCTGCAAACAGAAATCAATACCGCTTTGAAAGAACTGAAAGGCGATGGCACACTGGAACAGATTTCCAACAACTGGATCGGAGACAATGCTGGAGAAACACCATATACTTCGCCAGATAACGTAGACAGAAGCAATGGTACACTTGTTATGGCTACCAATGCAGAATTCCCGCCATATGAAAGCAAAGATGGTACGGAAGTTGTTGGCATTGATGCGGATATGATGCAAGCTGTTTGTGATAAATTGGGCTATGAGCTGAAAATTGATGATATGGCATTTGACTCTATCATTTCTGCTGTCTCTTCTGGTAAAGCAGATGTTGGCGTTGCAGGTCTAACGGTTACAGAAGACCGAAAGAAAAATGTACTTTTCTCAGATGCCTATACGACTTCCAAACAAGTAATCATTGTACGGAACAAGTAATTAGAGGTCTTGCACATGACAAAGTTTCTGGATGATTTTAAACAAAATTTTATAGAGCATGATCGGTGGCAGTATTTGACAAACGGTCTAAAAACAACACTTATGATTACATTTTTTGCTGCATTACTAGGTTTTGTTTTAGGCTTTTTAGTAGCAATTATACGCTCAACGCATGATAAAACAGGAAAATTAAAGTTTCTAAATGTACTCTGTAAAATTTACCTGACCGTTATCAGAGGTACACCAACAGTTGTACAGCTTCTGATTACCTATTTCGTTATTTTTAGTTCCGTTCGAATTGATCAAACACTTGTCGCAATTATGGCATTTGGAATCAATTCCGGTGCGTATGTTGCAGAAATTATGCGTTCCGGCATCATGTCTGTAGACGGCGGACAACTTGAAGCGGGAAGATGCCTTGGATTAAGTTATCGACAAACCATGTTCTCCATTATTCTTCCACAAGCATTTAAAGCAGTTTTACCAGCCCTGGCAAATGAATTTATTGTATTGTTGAAGGAAACATCTGTTGCCGGATATATCGGAATTGCAGATTTGACAAAGGGTGGCGACATTATTCGTTCACAGACTTATTCACCATTCATTCCGCTTGTTGCAGTCGCACTGATCTATCTGATTATGGTTGTTTTCTTAACACGTCTTGTGGGAAAACTGGAAAGGAGACTGGCAAAAAGTGATCGAGGTTAAAAATCTTGTCAAGTCCTTTGGCGAAAATACTGTACTGAATCATGTTAATGAAACCATTGAAAAAAGTGAAAAGGTTGTCATTATTGGTCCGTCTGGTTCCGGAAAATCTACATTTTTAAGATGTTTGAATTTGTTGGAAACACCGACATCAGGCAATATTATCTTTGAAGGAAAAGATATTACAAAGGCAAGTGACACAGAAATCAATCAATTGCGGCAGCGAATGGGAATGGTATTTCAACATTTCAATCTATTCCCACACCTAACCATCCAAAAGAATATTACATTGGCTCCTGTTAAACTTGGACTTATGACACAAAACGAAGCCAATCATCGTGCAGAAGAATTATTGGAAACAGTCGGTCTTCCTGATAAGGCTGATGCCTATCCGGCTATGTTATCCGGTGGACAAAAGCAACGAATTGCCATTGCACGTTCCCTCGCCATGAATCCGGATGTCATGTTGTTTGATGAACCAACATCTGCACTGGATCCCGAAATGGTCGGAGAAGTTTTAAATCTAATGAAACGATTGGCAGACGATGGTATGACAATGGTCGTTGTAACGCACGAAATGGGCTTTGCAAGAGAAGTAGCCTCTCGTGTTCTCTTTATGGCAGACGGTGGAATTCTAGAAGAAAACAATCCAAAAGACTTTTTTGAACATCCCCAAAACAAACGTTTACAAGATTTTCTTTCAAAGGTTTTGAAATAAGTGAGTTCTAAAAATAAAAATCCCCCGGCAATGCTGGGGGATTTTTATAATTACTGTATAATCACATTGAAAAAGAAGGGCTGCAAAGTTTGCAGGCCCCTCTTTTTTACAAATGAAATGCTTTTAAAATAAACACTTACGCACTAGGCAGTGTATCGACCAAACGAGCTAAATACTGAACTAGAACAAGTAAATCTTGATCATTAACAGTTCCATCGGCATTGACATCAGCATTTGCCAATGCGCCATCACTCAGTTCAACTGTGCCATTGAGGTATTTACACAGGCGAACTGCATCTGCTAGAGAAACAGTACCATCTTCATTAAGATCACCATACCGTAGAACTGGCGGTATTACACTGGAAACCGCACTAGTTGTTGTCGTTGTAGTAGTACCATTCGTAGTAGTTGTTGTGGTAGTTTCATTTGGAACCGTGGCAGTTGTAATTGCAGTAGTAGTTGTGGAAGAATCAGGAGCTCCTGTAGTTGTAGAGATAGAAGTTGTTGTTGCTTCAGAGTTAGAAGTTGTGGTAGTTTCTGCTGTAGTTGTAGTAGTAGTTGTTGTGGTAGTTGCAGAAGCAGTAGTGGTTGTTACAACTGGTGTTTCATCATATTCATAGACAAGCTGTACACTATTATATGTAACAGAGATGTCAGAACCCTTCTCATCATTTTTAGAAGATCTCCACCAGTCCTGAAGTTCTGCATATGTATCATTGCAAGATGCAGTTACTTGAGCACTCTTTCCATTTGCATCAACAATTGTATACTGATCATCAAAATCGACCACAGAATCTGCTGTTCCTAAACTATAACTGAATGCTTTATTTCCCCATACTTCAGCACTACTGCCTGCTGCAACAACCTTATTAAAGCAAAGGCCGCCGCCGCCGCCGCCCCATTCGCAATTTGCATCGCTAGAGGTTACTGTTGTATTGATAATAATTTTCTTCAAATGTTCCTTGTCACCCAACGGAATCATTGGATAATTATTTTCGGACAGTTCTAAGTCACTAAAGGCATATGTTTTGGTTTCAGTTCGAATAACTGGATCTACTGGAATGGTAGTATCTGTTTTCTGATCTGAAATAACAACTTGTGCAACAGAAAGTGGCGGAAGTTCTACCTTTACCTGATTATTAGACACATCATTCTGTACATCAATCACTTTAATGTCACTGCTATCTTGTGTAATAGCATAAACAACAGCGCTCTTATATTCATTGGAAGATCCATCCAATGTAATGGTGGCTACTTGTGTATCTGTTGTGCTCTTATTGGACAAAACAGTTTTTACAGTAGAAGTATCACTTCCATCGATGGAGGCAAAAACTGCAGCCTTAGATAAATCTTCAGATTTCGATTCTACCAATGTATCTCCAAAGGAAGCGCCCTTTCCATCATAGTTGGTATACAAATTAATCGCAGAAACTACATAAGGGCATTCAGAAAGTGTTCCCCAGTATGTAGCAAGGTAGACCCCCTGATCGGCAAATGCACCCAATGTTTCGGTTTCTGTCAAAGCAGAAACAACACTCTTTCCAGTTGTCTTTTCATTACTCAAGTCACCAAGATTGTACTCGGTAAGTGCCAATTTAGTACCTGGGTAATACTGATCAATGGACTCCTGCAATCTGGTTAAGAACGGAAAATACTGTCCAAAATAGGGCTGAAGCCAACTGTTTTCCTGATAGTCCGGATCATATAAACTTCTTGCAGCCTGTAAACGTGCCGCATCTGTAGCACAATCCTGTGCATAGTAATGCACATCAAATACATCAAGCAACCGTTTTCCATACTGCTGTTCTGCTTCCTTCATTTGTGTCAAGTAATAATCCATATACCATGTGTACTGGCTTTTTACAGCATTCCAATCTGGATCTGTATAATTTTCTCCATCACTTCCATTGATACACGGAAGCATCCCCCAAAATGCAGGTCCAAAAATTTCAGCCTTTGAATCAACATCTTTTACAGCAGCAGATAGTTCGATAGACTTGGAAACCAATTCTTGATTGCTTACTTCATTTGGATGAAGTAGGGAATGTGTATCATTCCAAAGAACTGGTTCATTATCCAGAGAGTATCCCTGCATGCCCGTACTGGTTGAAGCATCTCCCAAAGTTTGTACCAAATAGTTTACATATTCATCCATGTAAACCGTTCCATCTGTTAGATCTGGTGTCAAAGAAAGTGCGCCGTCTTTCTTAAATTTCACCTCATTCCAACGAGAAGAAGGAGCAGCTTCTGAATCAGCAACTGCACCAGCTTTATCTGCCGATACATACCCTGCCATTTGCAAAGTTGTCAGCTTGTAGGGAATATTGTATTTCGTACAGCTTTCCGAAAGACGTTTTGCAGCATATCCAGCTCCATCTGTATCATCTGCAATATTGGTGTCCGAACTATTATGCCAGTCACTTCCGGCATTAGAGTAGTTGGTTTCCCAGTTGTATCCGGTATAACGATTTCCGCCTTGCCGCATGGATCCAGCTGTTACATCTTTTAAATTTTTTGCATCACCATATTCATTAATCCCATAAATATATGGACTGATGGATTTTTTCTCACCATTCAGATTAACAGAAATATTCATTTGATACGTATTTGCCGTATCTTCTGCCCAAACAGTTGAGAATTGTGTCATACTTGTAATTGCAAGCATGGCAGCGGCTAGTCCAGCCACAGAACGATAACTATGCATATAAATCCTCCTAGTTTTTTATGTACAGTTTAGTATTATTTTGTATAATTTGTATTATAGCACGCGGCAAGAAAAATTACAAGGAGAAAACAATATCAGTACAAATATTTTTCAAAAAATTCACAAGTAAATTTTTACTAATCACTATAAATTTTATCAGTAGAAACATAATGGTAATTTGGTAAAAAGTCACACGCAGATCATATCCAAATTTAGAATATTCAAAAAGCATATGGGAATATTGATTTTAAGGAGGATGAAATAATATGGCCAAACAAGGAATGAAACGACCCGATATCACACACACAAAGCCACAAAATCAAGCAGCTGCTGTTCCAGAAATTCAAGGAAAAGCAAAACACGGCTTGGTTTCCGCAAATCCAATTATTGCAGGGACACACGCACCAGCTTTAAAAGTCTATCATAGCAAACCACATCCAGCAAACGCACGAGTAGAAAAAAAAGAAATTTCTAATATTTATCCAGTGATTGATACGGATTTAGCAAGGGATAATATTGAAAACGACATGACTGCCGCAGATTTGCAAGATCTATAAAATATTTTTTGCTATCTGCATGTAAATTTAGAGCGTGTTTCAAATTTGAAAACACGCTCTTTTCTTTTTAAGATATTAAACACATCATAGTACGTTCTTTTATTGCAAATGAATCATTGCATCTCCTGCTTGTACAGAATTTGATACAACCGGGGAAATTTCCTGATACGAATCGCTATTGCAAATAACGAGTGGTGTAGTCGTAGCATAGCCGGCTTTTTGAATTGCTTTTTGATCAAAAGAAAGTAATAATTCTCCTTTTTTTACGGTTTGTCCATCTTGAACATGTGCATGAAAATGACTTCCTTTTAATTGAACGGTATCAATTCCAACGTGCAAAAGTATTTCACATCCATTTTGACTAACCATGCTAATTGCATGAAACGTGTCAAAGACAGATTCTATGACACCATCACAAGGTGCAAAAAGTTTTCCATCTGATGGCTCAATGGCAATGCCTTTTCCTAACGTTTCCTTTGAAAACACCTCATCTTTTACCTCAGAAAGAGGAATCACTTTCCCGGAAACAGGGGCGTATAACGTAATCGACGATTGTTTCAAATTAGGAGATGCCGATGATTCTGGCACAGGACATTGCTTTTCAATCGGATATTCTTCTATATGATCGGAAGCTTCTGATTCCAAAAAATCTTCTAAATTTGATTTTATCACAGAAACCTGCGGTCCATATACGATTTGAACACCATTGCCTTTTCGAATTACACCAGATGCTCCGCTCTTTTTTAGATATTCTTCCTTGATGAAAGACGAATCTTTCACTGTAATACGAAGGCGAGTTGCGCAGCAATCTACATCAGAAAGATTTTGTTTTCCACCCAATCCCTTTAAAAGAAGCATACTAGTTTGGTCTACTTCAGAATGAGTAGCACATTCTTGCTTTTTAGACATATCTTGACGAGTATATAATTTGGTTTCCTCTTCATCGGATTCTCGACCTGGTGTTTTTAAATTCCAAGTTCGGATCATAAATGAAAAAACAAAATAGTAAAGAACTGCATATCCCAATCCTACAATAATCACCCAAATCCAGTTTGTCTTTTGATTGCCCTGTAAGACACCAAACAATAATAAATCAATCGCACCACCAGAAAATGTCATGCCGACACCTACATTCAATAAGTGCATCAATAGGAAAGAGAGACCAGCGAGCACGCAATGTACTGCATACATAGCCGGTGCCACAAATAAAAACGTAAACTCTAATGGTTCTGTAATTCCGGTAATCATAGAGGTCAGCGCTGCGGATAAAAGCAAACCACCAGCTACTTTTCGTTTCTCAGGTCGCGCGGTACGATACATTGCCAAAGCTGCAGCTGGTAAGCCAAACATCATAAATGGGAATTTTCCTGCCATAAATCTTGTGGCAGAAACAGAAAAGTGTTCTGTGCTTTTAGATGCTAATTCAGCAAAGAAAATATTTTGTGCACCCTGTATGGTCACGCCATCAATGATCATAGAACCACCCAGTTCTGTTTGCCAGAATGGCATATAGAATACATGATGCAATCCAAATGGAATTAACGCACGTTCAATCATTCCATAAATCCAAGTTCCGAAATAACCAGACTCCAACACCAAGCTTCCAAGGTGTGCAATACCAAGCTGTACAATTGGCCATAGGTAAAAAAAGATAATACCCACAATTAAATAAACAATGCTGCATATAATAGGGATAAATCGTGTTCCTCCAAAAAAAGATAATATCTGCGGAAGTTGAACTTTATAAAACCGATTATGCAATGCTGCTACACCCAGCCCAACGACAATTCCACCAAATACTCCCATTTGCAAAGTGGTAATTCCCAAAACTTGCGTAGTGGTATTTTCTGCCATTGCTTCTACACCGCCTTTTGCCGCAATCAGAGCGCTTATAGCAGTGTTCATAATTAAATAGGCAATTGCACCGGAAAGCGCTGCAACTTCTTTTTCTTTTTTTGCCATGCCAATTGCAACGCCCATTGCAAACAGCAGCGCTAAATTATCAAATACGGCACTGCCAGTTTGACTCATAATATCTAAGATGGTATAAAGAAAACCACCATCTCGAATCACATTTGTCAAATGATACGTTTCCAATGTAGTTGGATTGGTAAAAGAACTTCCAATTCCAAGAAGCAGACCTGCTACAGGAAGTAACGCAATTGGCAGCATAAAAGAGCGGCCCACTCGTTGCAAGACACCAAATATTTTATCTTTCATGATTTTCTCTCCCAAATTTTTATACTTATATTGTAAGCAAAACAGATTCAATTATACAAAATGGAAAAGCAGTATTGTATCTTTCCTCAATACTGCTTTTCCATCAAATTGTATGATTCAATCGGTTCTAATGAGAAATCAACATGCGTTTTACATATTGTTGCATCTCTTCTTTGGAAGTAATCGCATGTGTTCCATGAATGATTTTCTGTCGTTCCTGTTCATTCAATTTTGAAAATTGTTCCATTGCACTTGGATTTTGCAGCAAAGCCATTCCAAGACCAAGTGGTAGCTCATAAGATTCCATTCCAATTCCTCCATGAAAAAAAGTTGCTTTTCTATTTTTTCATGAATTTCTTTATTTATACATAAAGAAGCAATCCTACTTTTTGCTGCAAAAAACAATCAGGGGAGAACCATAACCCTGAATCGAAAAATTCACTTTTCACTTTTTTTATACTCTTGATAGCATTCATCAAATGTGTTTAAAAAATATTCGATATCCGCTTGTGTTGTAAAATGGCTGAGACTGATTCTCCAAGAACAAAGTGCATTTTTTCGATCATGTGTAATAGCGTATACAGCACGAGACGGTGTATTTGGAACAGAACATGCGGATTTTGTAGATATTGCAATTCCACGCCAATCCAATATTTGCTGAAACAATCTTGCTTTGATTCCTTTTACACTTATATTTAAAATATAAGGACTGGCATTTTTAGGACTATTGATACGCACCAGTGGATAAGACAAGAGTGCTGTTCGTATTTGATCATTCCATTTTTTTACCTGTTGATAGCGATTGGTGTATTGCTGAACAGCAAGTTCAATTGCCTTTTCAGCAGATAAAATCATAGCAGGATCCGGCGTGCCACTTCGATATAATGTCGTGCTGGCACCCCCATGAATCAATGGCTCTAAGACGATACCGCTTTTCTTGTACAAGACACCACAACTACCAAGTCCATAAAATTTATGTGGTGCAAAACTAATTGTATCAGCAAATTGAAAGGAAAATGGAATTTTTCCAATTGCCTGTGTAGCATCCACATGAAAAGCACAATTTGGATACTCCTTTAAAATTTCTGCTATTTTTTCAATCGGTTGAATTACACCCAATTCACTATCTACTGCACAAATTGTTACTAAAATAGTATCTTCACGTAAAAGCTGCTTCAATTCCTCCAAATCTACTGTACCATCCTCTTGGATGGAAACCAAATCAATCTCATAACCTTGTTCTTGCAAGAATGTCAATGTCCCACTTACAGAAGAATGTTCTAAGCAAGTGAAAATAATATGTTTTCCTTGCCGTCTTTTACTATATGCAAATCCATGAATAGCAGTATTATTAGATTCGCTCGCACCACTTGTATAAATAATTTCATCTGGATGTATCTCCAACATGGCTGCAATTTTTCTAGTTGCTTCTGTAATCGCTTGTTTTGCAGTTCTTCCAAAAAAATGAGCAGAATTCGGATTCCCAGAATACATTTGAACAGCATTTTGATAACACTCCAAAACAAGTGGATCAGTTGGTGTATTCGCAGCATAATCCAAATAAACCAATTTTTGATTTCTTGCATTTTGATAGGCAGAAAATCCACCTTCTAAGTTTACAGCATCATATCCGAAATCACACAAAAGTTCTGCTGCCGTAGCACTAATATCTCCAACTGCACAAAATACACACACCGTACGACTATTTGGAATTTGCTCCAATTTTTGTCCAATTTGTTCGAATGGAATCCAGATTGCACCTGGAATTGTAGCAAGTTGATACTCCTCTTCTGTACGCAAATCTACAAAGGTAAAATGATCGAATGGTAAACTGAGAATGTCTTCTGCGGTATAGGACTTCATAAGTTACATCCTCCTTGACCATTTTTTTTGCGATAGATTCGATACCAAGACAGATCTTGAATATCTGCATGTTTTCCGCAAACTCGACAAAAATTAGACGTCTGATCAAAAGAAACCATTCGAAATTGCATCGTTAAACAATCAAATGTCAGCATTTTTCCAGTTAGCAATGTTCCTATATTAAGCAAATATTTAATGGCTTCCATAGCTTCTAGACTTCCCGCAACACCGCCAATCGTACCCATAATACCAGCCTGTGCACATGATGGCGGAGCTTCCTCTGGCATATCTTCAAAAATACAGCGAAAACAAGGGCCTTCTCCTGGAACATAAGTCATAATTTGCCCACCAAACTGTAAAATACCAGCATGCACAAATGGTTTTTTAATTAATACACATGCATCATTGATCAAAAATTTATTTTCTAAACGATCAGAAGCATCAATGATAAAATCATATTCTTGCACAATTTTTAAAATATTCTCATCCTGCAAATAAAAGGGATATGCTTGCACAAAAATATTTTGATTCAGTTCCTGCAATGCTTTTTTTGCAGAAGCTGCTTTATTTTCTCCAAGCCGTACCTGTCTGTGTAAAATTTGTCGTTGTAAATTAGAGAGGGATACAACATCTCCGTCTGCAATTCCAATATATCCTACACCTGCCGCAGCAAGATAAAGTGCAGCTGGGCTGCCAAGTCCTCCAGCTCCAATTACCAAAACTTTGCTTTCTGCTAACTTTTTCTGTCCATTTCTGCCAATTTCCGGAAGAATAATCTGTCGATCATATCGTTCCATCTCATCTGAACCAAGCATCATAGGGATGACTCCTTTTCCTGATGATAAGTATCTAAAAAGTGATGAACGTCCTTTCCTCTATGATAGGAAATAATGGTGTCTAGATTTACATTTTCTACACTTCGAAAAATACTAATGTCTACATTTGGATGAATTGTTCGCAGCTTTTTTATCAACATTTTGATTTCCTGCCGCTTAGATCCACCTCCACCATTGTCACACATGGTACAATTCTCTGTGAATCGGCATGCGCATTGAATAAACTGCAAATCATGATATTCTTTCCATGCAATAATATCAGCCTCTTTTACCATGTATAGAGGACGAATCAATTCCATTCCCTCAAAATTTTTGCTATGTAGCTTTGGCATCATTGTTTGCACTTGTGCTCCATAAAGCATGCCCATTAAAATTGTTTCAATCACATCATCAAAATGATGCCCCAATGCAATTTTATTACATCCCAAGGACTGCGCATGATTATATAAGTAACCGCGGCGCATGCGGGCACACAAATAGCAGGGGCTATCGTCAATATCTGCCACAACATCAAAAATATTTGTCTCAAAAATTTGAATGGGAAGTCCAAGCAGTTTTGCATTCTCTTCAATTTTTTGTCGATTAATTGGATTATAACCAGGATCCATTACCAAATAAACAACTTCAAATGGAACTTCACTATATCGTTGCAACCGCTGCATACATTTGGCCATTAACATGGAATCCTTTCCGCCGGAAATACAGACAGCAATCTTATCGTTCTCTTCAATGAGTTGATATTCTTTTATTCCTTTGATAAATCGATTCCAAATCGTCTTTTTAAATTTTTTGATAATAGAATTTTCAATTTCTACAGAATACTCCATCTTGCACCTCTTATTTTATTTGAATCATATCAATATTATAGCATTATAGCATAGATTCCACAGAAAATCAACCATTCCTTGCAAATAACCACCATACACAGAATGTTACTTCTCTGGAACATAATGAATCAAATCTTTGATTACTTCACCGGCAAGAATCAGCCCAACTACAGAAGGAACAAAAGCATTGCTGCCTGGAATGGCTCTTCGCTGCGTACATTTTCTTGCAGTTCCGGGCGGACAAACGCAATTGGTTCGACAAGACGCTGCCATATCTTCCTTTGGAGCAATCGGTTTTTCTTTGGAATAAACTACTTTTAAATTTGGAACACCTCGCTTGCGCAATTCATAACGTATAACACGTGCAAGCGGACAAACAGACGTCTCATAAATGTCCGTCACTTCAAACGCAGTCGGATCCATTTTATTTCCAGCTCCCATTGCACTAATGATCGGTATATGCAGTTGATTTGCTCTTACTGCAAGATCAATTTTAGCTGTTACAGTATCTGCCGCATCAATCAAATAGTCATATGCGGAAAAATCCAATTGATCTGCCGTTTCCGGCATATAAAACATATGATGCACTTGCACCTGACAATCTGGATGAATTTGTAAGATGCGCTCCTTGGCAACATCCACTTTATACTTTCCAATTGTATTTCTCAACGCATGCAGTTGACGATTTAGATTTGTTAAACAAATCCTATCATCGTCTATTAGATCAATTGCACCAACACCGCTTCGTGCCAACGCTTCTACTGCATATCCACCAACTCCACCAATTCCGAATACAGCGATACGCACATGTTTCAACCGTTCCAATGCATCGACACCAACTAAAAGTTCTGTTCGAGAAAATGCATGTAATGCCATTTATAGTAACCCCTCTTTTTCAAAAGCTTGCCGCAGATCTTCCAGAATATCTTCTGCATCTTCAATTCCAACGCTAAACCGGAAAAAACCATTGTGAAATTCTTCTGGATAGAGATACTGCCGTTCATCATTTTCTCCTAAAAATACAATTAAGCTTTCATCATGACCCAAAGATACCGCAGATGTGATCACTTTTAAATGACGAACGAATCGGTTGTAAGTATCATGATCTGCATGCAAGCCGAAAGATACAACACCACCAAATCCAGGTGACATCTGAGAAACTGCTATCTCGTGCCCTTTGTGCCCTTCTAAGCCAGGGTACGATACAAAACTAACGCCTTTTACCGTTTGCAAATAGTTAGCTACCTTCATCGCATTTTCATTATGTTGTTTCATTCGAAGCGGCAATGTAACAGTACCTCGCATGATTAGCCATGCATTGAACGGACTAATGGTTGCTCCTAAGTTAATTTGAGACTGTGCACGAATGATGTCCAAATATTTTTTCTTTCCAATAATGGCTCCGCCCATCGCATCTCCATGTCCATTGATATACTTTGTCAAACTTTCTACTGTAAAGTCTGCTCCCAATTCAACAGGTCGTTGGTTGTATGGAGATGCAAATGTATTGTCAACAGAAAGCAGCGCTCCATTTTGATGAGCAAGCTCAGCAATGGCTCGAATATCAGAAATAGACAAAGTCGGATTACCCGGCGTTTCAATATGAATGAGTTTTGTATTCGGACGAATTGCTTTTCGTACTGCTTCTAGGTCAGAAGTATCTACAATTGTTGTCTCTACATGAAATTTATGGTTGAGTAGTTCGTTCAACAAACGATAGACTGCAATATAAGTAACGCTGGAAAAAACAACATGGTCTCCACTTTCTAATAAAGCAAAAAACAAGCCCGACAATGCGGCTACACCGCTTGCCAACACTACGCAATCCTCTCCACCTTCTAAAGAAGCGAGACGCTCCTGTAAATACTGTTGATTGGAACCACCGTTTCTGGTATACAGATTTTGACCGGCTGTACTCCAATTTAGTTCACTTGGATCATAAGGGAGTGCATAGCTATTGGCCATTGTAATAGGGCGTTTAATTGCACCTGTTTCTCCATCAATGGCATTTCCAATATGTACGGCTCGTGTTTGAAATCCATATTCTTTTTCCTGTGAATTTTGTTTCATAATCAATCGGCTCCTTTTTATAATATACTGAATCGATATGTTTAATATGATTTTATATTATCACAAGATCTATCGTTTGTCAAGTAGGGAAAAGTGAAAAAATATATTGCATCCTATTCAAAAATGTGGTATAATACATATTACAATTGTTGGGAATCCAGCAGAAAACGATTTGAAAGGATTGTAAACCATGAAATTATATAAACGTTTGGCCTTAGTGGTATGCCTTGCAATGGGTTGTAGTATGATGAGTGCCTGTAAAGACAAAAACGATTCAAAAGAAACTGCGGATGGCGGCAGTTTTGTTATCACATTATATCCAGATATTGCTCCGATTACTTGTGAGAATTTCGAAGATTTGGTTTCAGAAGGCTTTTACGACGGATTGACCTTCCACCGTGTTGTAGATGGTTTTATGGCGCAGGGCGGTGATCCAAAAGGAAATGGAACAGGCGGAAGTGATAAAACCATTAAAGGTGAATTCTCATCCAACGGAGTAGAAAACACACTTTCTCATCAACGTGGTGTTGTTTCTATGGCTCGTTCGCAGGATAATGACAGCGCTTCCAGTCAGTTCTTTATTTGTTATGCAGATTGTAGTTTCTTAGACGGAAGCTATGCAGCATTTGGAGAAGTGACAGAAGGAATGGATGTTGTAGATTCGTTTCTTGATGTAGATCGCTCTTTAGGTGGAGATGGTGCCATCTCTTCTCCGAATACACCAATTGTTATTGAAAAAGCAGTGATGATCGATGCGGATGAAAACGGAAATCCTCGCGCACAGTTTACGATGAACGACTTTAAAAATCAATAAGCAATAAATAATAAGCCTGTAACAAAAGAATGTTTGAACTCTTTGTTGAAACAGGTTTTAACACCGCACAAATAAAGAGGCACGTCCAACGACAGTGCCTTTTGTGCGTTTATACTATGGAGGAATTGGCATTATGCGTAAGTTAGAACAATTTTTTGAGCAATTAAAGCAAAAAAAAGTAGCATTTATCGGAACAGGCGTTACAAACAATGATATCATGCGACTTTTTCTGAAAAAAGGAATCTCCATTACTCTGCTAGATCAAAAGCCAGCAGAGAAATTGGGAGCTATTTACACAGAACTTCAACAAGCAGGCGTACAATTTGAACTTGGCCCCACATATTTAGATCATCTGGAACGATATGATGTTGTGTTCCGTGCACCAGGCATGTACTATAATCATCCAAAATTACAGGAAGCACGACAAAATGGCGTTGTTATTACAACAGAAATGGAAGTGTTTCTAGAATTTTGTCCTTGCAGGTGTTATGCAGTAACAGGTTCTGATGGAAAAACAACCACAACAACATTGATCTCTGAATTTTTTCAAGAATCTGGTGTTACCGTTCATAAGGGCGGAAATATTGGCCGTGCATTACTTCCAATCATTGAAACCATTCAGGAAAACGATGTAGCGGTTGTAGAACTTTCCAGTTTTCAGCTTCTTTCCATGCGGCAATCTCCAGATGTTGCAGTTATCACAAACATTGCACCAAATCATTTGGATGTACATGGAACAATGGAAGAATATATTGCAGCAAAGACAAATATTATTGCACACCAAAATGCATTCTCTAGAACAGTTTTAAATCTGGATAATGCATTGACCAAAAATCTTTCTTCCATGGTACGTGGAACATTATTTTACTTTAGCAGAACACAGCAGCCAAAATGGGGAACCATGCTGCGAGAAGATGGCATGTTATGTATGTGCTGCAATGGAGTAATCACGCCAGTTATTCATAAAGATGATATCCGCATCCCGGGTATGCACAATGTAGAAAATTATTTGGCTGCTATTGCTGCTGTATGGGGAGAAGTTCCTGTTTCTGCAATTCAAAATGTTGCTCGTCAATTTGGCGGTGTAGAACATAGAATTGAGTTTGTTCGGGAACGAAATGGTGTAAAATGGTATAATGACAGCATTGCCACCAGCCCAACACGTGTATTGGCAGGATTAAATTCTTTCCAGCAAAAGCTAATTGTATTAATGGGAGGATATGATAAAAAGATTCCATTTGAACCAATGGCGGAGACTGTTTGTAAAAAAGTAAAAACGGTTATTTTAATGGGCGTTACTGCTGATAAAATTCAGCAAGCTATTACAGGTTGTGCTGCTTATCGAGAAAATGCTCCTCAAATTATCCGAGTTCAATCTATGGAAGAAGCTGTTCAAATAGCTGCGTCCATCGCAAAATCAGGCGATATTGTTACATTGTCACCTGCATGTGCAAGTTTTGACTGGTATCCCAATTTTGAGGTTAGAGGAAATCACTATAAGAAATTGGTAGAGGAATTATAAAGCTATGAACATTGCACAAACATTAGAACAACTGTGTACTGGAACAGGCGTATCCGGCTATGAAACAGCTATATCCAAACAGGTATCTGATTTATTAAAGCCGTTCTGCACAAATATACAAATCCTTCATGGCAATGTAATTGGAACTGTTGGAACACACGATCCAAAAAAGAAACATATTTTATTGGATGCACATTTGGATCAAGTTGGCATGGTAGTCACATATATCACAGAAGAAGGTTTCGTTAAAGTTGGTGCTGTTGGAGGGTTGGATTTACGATTGCTACCAGCGCAGCATGTTCGATTACATGGGACACACGCAATTCCTGGTGTAATCTGTACTGTACCACCGCATTTGATGAAGGGGGAAGAAACTGTCCCAGATTGGTCTGCGATCTATATTGACACTGGATATTCAAAAGAAGAATTGAAACATATCATTTCACTTGGAGATTGTGTTTCTTTTGATTCACCATTTCAATTGTTGACAGAACAATGCGTCTCTGCACCTTCTTTGGACGATCGCTGTGGAATTGTTGCTATTTTACAAGCAGTGGAACAACTGCAAAATGAAACACTTCCATGTAATTTAACAGTCCTATTTTCCCCTCAAGAAGAATTAGGAGAACGTGGCGCTAAAATTGCAGCTTATCAGATTCATCCAGATATTGCATTGGCTGTAGATGTTTCTTTTGCTCGTTCTCATCACGATGATCCAGTAAAATGCGGTATACTTGGGGACGGCCCAATGATCGGAATTTCTCCTTCCCTGAGCCGTTCTGTCAGTGAGGAGCTAATTGCCACTGCAAAAGCTTTGAATCTGCCATGGCAACCGGAAGTCATGGCTGGAACAACTGGAACCAATGCAGATCAATTCTCAGGGTCGCGTAATGGAATTCAAACTGGTACAGTTTCTATTCCGCTTCGATATATGCATACACCATCTGAATTGATTGCATTAAAGGACGTTCAGGCAACAGCTGATTTATTAGCCGCTTATGTAAGGGGGAGTCTATAATATGATGCTTGAACATTTAAAAGCGTTGTGTCAGTTAAATGGCATTTCTGGGCGAGAAGATGCAGTACAGCAGTATATTATCAAGCAATTGGAAACTTGGAAACTGTCTTATCAAGTCGATCCGCTTGGAAATATACTTGTAGAAAAGGATGGTCAGAAACCGGCTAAAACAAAATTAATGATTAGTGCACATATGGACGAAGTTGGCGGAATAGTAACCTATGTTCACGAAGATGGAACGCTTCAATTTGAACCGGTAGGCGGTATTCAACCATCTGTTGTAATCGGCAGACAAGTAACAGTAGGAGAAAATCCAGGACTATCTGCTGTTGTTGGCACAACACCGATCCATCTACTTTCTGCGAAACAGCGCACAACATCTGTCACATTTTCAGACTTGTTTCTCGATTATGGAGCATCCAGTCGAGAAACGGCACAAAAACTGACACCTCCTGGAACATCAGTTTATTTTCGTACTGCATTTGAACATCTTGGAAATCATTGTGTGCGTAGTAAGGCATTAGATGATCGTATCGGATGTGCTATTTTGTTGGATTTGTTGGAATCCGATTCTGTTTCTTTTACAGCAGCTTTTTTGGTGCAAGAAGAAATCGGACTTCGAGGTGCAGGTCCTGCTGCTTATCAAGTAAATCCAGATGTTGCAATTGTATTGGAAGGAACAACTGCATCGGATTGTGCCGATGCAACAGGGGCTGATCAAGTTTGCTGCCTTGGAAAAGGCCCTGTTATTTCTTTTATGGATCGTGCAACCATGTATGATCGAGAACTCTATCAACTAGCAGGCTCTATCTGTGAGCAACATGGTTTGCCATGGCAGACAAAAAATAAAATTGCAGGTGGGAATGATAGTGGTGCAATCCATATGAGTCGAAATGGTGTGCGAACATTGGCAATCTCTGCGCCATGCCGATATATTCACAGTCCATCCAGCGTTGCAAATTTAGAAGATATAATGCACTGTGAGACTTTGACAAAGTTGTTAATGGAAAAGGTTGTGCAATCATCATGATCAAACAAATACAAACAATCTCAGATTCTGCCCTGTCTTTGCTCAGTCGAAGCTGGAGAGGGAAAAAAATGCTTTCCTACTGGAAGGCATACGGCGGTTCTTATGATTTTTGTCGCTTTTTTTATTTAGAATATGAAACTGGAACTGGCTATATGCTTTTAATCAATGATACATTATTAATTTGTACAGAACAAGCTCTACCAGCAGATGAATTGATCTTATTCATTCAGATGCACTTACCATTTCGTATCGAATGTCCAGCATTTCTCTTGGAACCTCTCTCAAAAATTTCAAATTATCAAAAGCTTCGCCGTACAATGTTTGAGTTGGTTCCATCTGCACTTCCAGATGACTTTCAAGAAACAGATGTAAACTTCAATCCGCATTTGGACGATGTTTATGCAATCTTAAAAGAAGGCTTTCCAAACTTACTGGATTATGCTATTTGGCTGACAGATCTTTCTCATCGATGTCGCCATGGAATTAGTCATGTACTAACTTATAAAAACAGCACAACAGTCACTATCTTATTCGATCAAAACAATGATGTTTTAGTTGGACAGGTTGCTACCAAACGTTCTGCCAGAGGAAGTGGCTATGCCAGAACGTTTTTACAATGGCTTGCTGCATGGCTGCAAGGCTTTGGAAAACGTGCTGTTCTATATGCATTAGATATTCGAACAAGTTTTTATCAAGAAATTGGTTTTCAAGAATTAGAACAAGAATATGTACTAGAACGAAAAGATGTTGAAAAAGACAATGTAGAGAAAGGAGCTTTACAATAATGATGCAATATCAGGATTTTTTCTCACTAGATCCTCGGTTACTGCAATTGGCACAGGAGGCAGAAAAAGATTGTCAAGCTGCATTTTCTGAAATTGAACAAACTGCCGATTACAATGGCGCAAAAGTTTTGGCAGCCTTTCAAAAACATCGTGTCAGTGAGGCATGCTTTTATGGAAGCACCGGTTACGGATACGGTGATCAGGGAAGAGACACATTAGATAAAGTTTGGGCAACTGTTTTTGGCGCAGAAGATGCACTGGTACGCCATCAATTTGTTTCTGGAACACATACAATCTCTGTAGCGTTATTTGGGATTTTGCGTCCAAACGATCGAATTGTCTTTCTAACTGGAAAGCCATATGACACATTGGAAGAAGTGATCGGCATTTCAGGAACGCCAGGAAAAGGCTCTTTAACAGATTTTGGCGTGCAGTATGAATTGGTAGACTTACTTCCAAATGGAACTCCTAATTATGATGCAATTCCAGAGGCAGTAAAAGGGGCAAAAGTAGCGTATGTTCAACGTTCTCGGGGATATTCTCTTCGTCCTGCTTTAACGATTGCACAAATTGAACGCATGGTACAGCTCATCCGAAGCAGCAACCCAGATGCTATCATTATGGTAGATAACTGCTATGGAGAATTTGTAGAAATTCAGGAACCTACGCAAGTGGGATGTGATTTAATCATTGGATCGCTGATCAAAAATCCTGGTGGGGGAATTGCACGAACAGGCGGTTATATTGCGGGAAAAGCCGATCTGGTAGAGCTTTGTGCCAATCGTTTGACTTGTGTTGGTATGGGAAAAGAAGTCGGATGTTCACTTCAACAAAGTCGAGAAATGTTTTTAGGGTTATTTCATGCGCCAAGTGTAGTTGGAAATGCAAGAAAAACCATTACCTTTGCAGCTGCACTATTTGGAAGATTGGGATTTCCTTCTTATCCTGCTGTAGGAGAACCACAAGGTGATATCGTCGTAGCCATTCAATTGGGAAGCGCTGAAAATCTGATTGCCTTTTGTCAAGGAATTCAGACCGGTTCTCCAGTAGATTCCTATGTAACGCCAGAACCTTGGGATATGCCTGGCTATTCCAGTCCGGTTATTATGGCAGCAGGAACATTTACACTTGGCGCTTCCGTTGAACTATCTGCTGATGCGCCACTTCGTGAGCCTTACGCCGTTTGGATGCAGGGTGGTATTACGGAAACAAGCGGAAAAATTGGTGTTTTATTGGCAGCACAATCGATGTTAGAAAAAGGATTGCTTCCATATTTCTTGACAAATTGAGTAAATTCATTACAAAAAAGATACAATTTGATTGGGAAGTGGATACATTCTCAGAAAAAGGTTGACAATTTTCATAGTTACTGATACAATATAAATTGCAAAAATGAAGGTTTGTATCAATGAGGAGGTATCGTTTTGGGAGAACGACGTTTGTGCTATGGTTGTATGACGCTCGTAGAGTTAAAAGGCGGAATTTGCCCATTTTGTGGATACAATAATAATCAACCATCGAAAGATCCAAATTGCTTGACACCAGGCACAATTTTAAGAGATCGATACTTAATTGGAGTTCCTTGTTCGATGAATGGAGAGGGAATTTCTTATCTGGCGTATGACCATTCTGTCGGCTGTAGAGTAATTGTTCGAGAATATATGCCACGACATCTTTGTAGTCGTGTAGAAGGAAACCCTGCTATCCGTATTTCATCTGCACATTTGGCTCAGTATAAAACGCTCATGGCAGACTTTACGGAATTACATCGAGAATTGGCACGTCTACGTGGTCAAATTCAAATCAATGATGTAACGGATTTGTTTTCAGATTACAATACCACATACGTTGTAATGGAATTTCCAGAAGGTGTTCGACTGGTTGACTATTTGAAACAAAATGCGGGAGAATTAACATGGAGTCATCTTTCTACTATGTTGCCACGTTTTCTGACAACACTTAGCATTCTCCATAATGCAGGGATTGTCCATCGGGCAATTAGTCCAGAAACAATCTACATCACAGAAAGCGAAACCATGATGATTACGGGATTTGGAATTGCTTCTGTTCGAACTGCTAATACAGAATTAGAATGTCAAATTTATGGCGGATATGCAGCTCCAGAACAATATTCCGCAAATAATCGGCAAGGTACCTGGACGGATGTATATGCTGTTTGCGCAGTCATTTATCGTATTTTAACTGGCTGCATGCCGACAACTGCCATCAGTCGTATGGAAAATGACAATCTAGTGGCACCTGGATTATTAAATCCAAATGTTCCAGAACAAGTTTCTCTTACTGTAATGGCTGGACTTCGCATTCCGAGCAATGATCGAATTCAAACCATCACAGAATTGGTAACGTCGCTATTTCATCCATCTCGTATTCGTTCGAATGGACAGCAAAATCAGAATCGTTATATGCAGACGACATCTTATTCTACAAGCTCTATGCAAAATGCATCACCACAAGCAGATCCAAATTATGATCCATATTACGATCCATCTGATTATCAGCGGACAGATAATGGATATGCTGATGATTATTCCTATGATTCTTATGAAAATGATGGTAATTATGAAGCAGAACCGCCAAGCGCAGTAGATCGGCTGAAGCTTCCAATTATTGTCGGAATTATTTTATTAATCGTACTATTAGTTTGTGTGTTTGTATTTTTGAACAAACAGGGATTTGGAAAAAATGATTCTGAATCTTCCGCTGCTGTTCTGACAAGTGTTTCTTCGGAAACAAGTACAGCAGAAACTACAGCAACACAATCTTCCATTGAAAATGGCGGTGTTATGCCAAACTTAATTGGAAAAAACTATGAAAATCAAATTGCTCAGTATGATTGGATCCAGTTTAGCGTAGAAGAAGTATTTAGTGATGAATATAAAGCTGGATTAATTGTATGGCAAGAGTATGATGCTGGAACTACTTTTGATACAAAAAAACCTGTTAAATTAAAAGTGAGCAAAGGCAGTGCACACGTAGAAATTCCAAATTATTCAGGCTACAGCCTTTCTTCCTATCTTGCAAAATTGGATGAAATGAAAATTCAATATAAAACAGTGGCAGAAGAAAATTTAGACTATCAAGATGGGCAGGTTATTCGCCTTAGTGTAGAAGTTGGAAGTACATATGATTTATCAAATACAGATGCTTCCAATGCAATTACAGTGTATTATGCAGATAATCCAGAAGTAACAGAACCACCGGAAACGGAACCGCCTGTTGAAACAACAGCTGCTCCTGAAACAGAAGCACCGCAACCAACAGAAGCACCTACTGTTACAGAAGTACCAGCAGAATAAACAAAATTTTAAAGTCGTCCAGATTGATGCAACCTGGACGATTTTTTATGTGATAAAATAGCAAATTAACCAAAAATAATTGATTTCTGATTCGAAATATGATACAATAGAGAAAACACTTTTCATAAAAGAAAAAGCAAAAAAGAAAAGGTGATGAAATTGAAACATATTGTAAAATGGATCAGTATCTTGCTAACATGCATGTTATGTTGGAACTGCTTTCCAAAAACGACTTTTTTTACAGAAGCATTAACAGAACAATCGACACAAAAAGATTCTGGCATTGATTATACCGAATCTATCAAAACCATTCAAAATCCTGGTATGGGATATACCAGTACCCTTTGGTACAAATGTAAACCAAATGATACACCGATTTATGATCGAGCTGGAAGCTTGGTTTTAATGTTTATTGATATTGGCGCTTTTTCTTCTGGTGCCAATGGCACAACCGCAGAAGATGGTACATATACAGAAGGAACTGACTATGATTTAGACGACACATTTTTTACAAATGTACGTGCTACCTTTGAAAATTGCCGAAAAAATGGATGCATGATTGCAGTTCGCTTCCGATATGATGCAAATGGAAAAACCAATCCAGAGCCAGCTACCTTTGAAAAGATGCTTTCTCATATTCAGCAAATTCAGGACAATGGACTACTAGAAGATTATAAAGATATTCTTGCATTTGTAGAAAGTGGATTCGTAGGCGCATGGGGAGAGCAACATAGCGGAAAATATACTTCTTTGGAGGACAAAGCGAAATTATTGGATACTATGTTAAAAGTCGTTCCAAAAGAAGTACCTGTTACAGTTCGAACCCCAAATACATTTGCGAAGTGGGCTGGTATTTCTGTAAAAGACCTAGATACCTATACAGCAGAACCTGGAAGTGACGCCGATCGAGTGGGTCTATACAATGACGGATATATGGGATCAGATTCTGACTTAGGAACATTTTCCAATCGAGCCATTGAAACTGCCTGGATGCATCAACAAATGACACACACCTATTATGGCGGTGAATTTTCCGGAAACTTAGATTGGGCAAAAAAATATACCACATATTTGCCAGAAAATGCAATTCCTGAAATGTATTACACACACTTGAGCTATATTAACGCTAATATTTATCAACTATATAAAGATTATACGTTTGGTGAAGCATATGATGTTGAGGGTGTTGACAACTCTGCATATTATGGGCAAACTGTTTTTCAATTTATTCGAGATCATCTGGGATATCGATTTGTTCTTCGAAAGTCATCCTTAGACTCTAATGTACAGCAAGGAGATAAACTCCATTTCCAATTTTCAATTGAAAATACAGGCTTTGCAAATCCCATTCAAAAACAAAAAGCAGAAGTTATCTTAATGAAAGATGGAGATTATATTTGTACAAAAGTTGATCTGGATTCCAGGAAGTGGAAATCTTGTACAACAACAGACATTCCCATCACAGTACAATTACCAGGGGATCTGGAAATTGGCGATTGGGACGTCTATCTGCGTCTTTCTGTTGGAAATGAAGGCATTCAAGATGGGCAACTACGAACCGTTCAGTTTGCTAACAATGGTACTTGGAACGCTGCGCTTGGTGCCAATTATCTTGGTAGCACCACCATCGATTCTTCAGATCAAACCAATTCCTATCAGGAACATTGCTTTTATCAGGTAAATGAAAACAATGAACAATCTACAATGAAATCAGATGGCTCTCGATATACCATTCGTGGAAAAATGATTATAGATGGACAAAAATCCAGCCAATCAGAATGGCAAGGTACAGATTGTTATGGTACAGAAGATGAACGCTCAATTTATCTTTCCAATGATGATCAATATTTATATGTTATGGCAGAAATTCCACAAAACGCAACATCTCCAGTTTATAATCTAAAACTTACCAATGAGACAACTGGACATTCCTTCTGGATTTATTATATGTCTAATGGATACGTTTATTTTAACAATGGTTCCTATAACGGCTGTGTACAGAAACACGACGAAAATGTTGTCGAGTTTAAAATCCCATTTGGAAGTATGATGGAATTAGAACCAGGAGTTGTCCTTTCATCTGTTCGTGTTTTTGTGCAAGATAGTGCAAATGAATGGAAAAACCTAGGTGACATTTCATCAACACAGTACACCATTACCAATCAATTTTATTCAGACTCTGCATGCCGAACGATAGAATTACAAGAAAATGAATCTTTTCAAATGCATGTCCTCGTTTCCTTACAACATGCATCTTATCAATGGCTTTTTAATGATACACCCATTGAAGGCGCAACAAATTCCACTTATCAAATCGAAAAAGCTTCTTCTGATTCTGTTGGCACATACTCTGTTCGAGTTACATCCGATTCAGGGTTAGAACGAATTATTCCAATTACTATCGTTCACGCTGTACATGCATCTACTTTGATAGGAGATATCAATCAAGATAGTGCTGTTGATCTAGCAGATATCGTCTGGTTGCAAGCATACTTAATTGGAACACGAGAAGCAACTACATCTTTCTGGAATACGGCAGATATGAATCAAGATACAATCGTAAATGGATTTGATCTGTCTTGGTTAAAACGAACAGTATTAGATACAAAGTAACTATTTCTAATATAACCTTATAAGGAAATAAGAAACAAATTCTGCCGGTGTTTGCATCCACATCGGCAGAATTTGTTATATAGTTTGGTGACTTTTTTGCATGATTCTATTTACATTTTTGTTTGAGTATGATAAAATAAAAAAGGAATCTCTAATTACCGAAATAAAAGAATGAAAGGATTGATTCTTGATGAAGGACGACCAATTTGAACATTTGGAAGAACTATTTGAAGCGATTTTAAAATTGGAAACACCAGAGGAGTGCCTTGCCTTTTTTAAAGATATCTGCACCTATCAGGAATTGCGTGCAATTTCTCAACGGTTTCAAGTCGCAAAGTTATTACATCAGCATCATGTTTTTAATGATATTGTAGAAGCTACCGGCGCAAGTACTGCTACAATCAGTCGAGTTAACCGTGCATTAAAAGATGGTGCTGGCGGGTATGCAATTGCTTTCGAACGACTACAAGAAACAGAAGCAGGAAAGGAGTCGGTATGAATTTTCCAAAAGTATTCAATCGTATCGTTGCCATGCTAACGAGCGGAATTATGACAGCTAGTATCGGCACCTGCTCTGCGTTTGCGGAAGAATCTACTGCGATACAAAGCACAGCATTTTCTTCCAATTATGCCGCTGCTTTACAGGATGCACTTTACTTTTATGATGCTAATAAATGTGGAGATGGCATTACTGGCGGAAATTTAGAATGGCGTGGAGACTGCCATTTGGATGATGCTACTGTACCACTCATTCCAATGGGAGAAGATCATATTGGAACCAATCTATCACAAGATTTTATTGACCAATATCAATCTATTTTAGATCCAGACGGAGACGGAACCATGGATTTAACAGGCGGTTGGCACGATGCCGGAGACTGTGTCAAATTTGGACTACCAGGTAGTTATGCTGCCTCTACAGTTGGATGGGGATACTATGAATTTCGAGATGCTTACGAAGACACTGGTTTGCAATGGCATGTAGAAGACTTGCTTCGATGGATCAATGATTATTACTTAAAATGCACTTTTTTAGATGAAAACGGAGAAGTTGTTGCATTTTGTTATCAAGTTGGTGAAGGAGATATTGATCATAATTACTGGATCACACCAGAACTGCAATCTATGGATGCACTTCTTGACTATGCACGCCCAGCCTACTTTGCAACTGTTGATACACCTGCATCTGATATGTGTGCCGGAACAGCCGCTTCTTTGGCGATCAACTACCTAAACTTCAAAGAAACAGATCCAGATTATGCAAAACAATGTCTGGATACGGCGCTTGCTTTATACCGATTTGCAGTAAAGACACACGCAGCAGATGGAAAAAGCAGTTTAGGATATGACGGTGGATTTTATGAGTCCAGTTATGATTTTGACGAACTTGCATGGGCAGCTGTATGGTTGTATACTTGTACAGAAGATTGGAGTTATATTGATTCCATTATTTCACAATCCGATGTACAAAATGAAGATGGTTCCTATAACTATACTGGTTACTTATCTCGAATTATTGTAGACACTGGGAATGACTGGCAAAATATTTGGGTACATTGCTGGGATACTGTATGGGGCGGTGTTTTTGCTAAATTAGCGCCTATTACTAATACAGAACGAGATTGGTACATCTTCAGATGGAATCTAGAATATTGGTCTGGAATCGAACATGAAGATCCTTCTGACACAACATTTCTAGCTAAAACACCGGCTGGTTTCTCTATGCTAAACAACTATGGATCCTGTCGATATAATGCTGCTGCACAAATGTGTGCAGCTGTTTACGCAAAAGAAACAGGAGACAAGCGATTTTCTGACTGGGCGGTTACACAAATGGACTATATCCTTGGTAACAACCCAATGGGCTATTCGTATTTAGTGGGATATGGCGATCAATACGCAAGTCATCCACACCATCGTGCTTCTCATGGTTCTACCACTTTAAATATGGATGATCCTGTTGATCAAGTGCATATCTTATGGGGTGCTTTGGTTGGCGGCCCGGATGAAACAGATAAACATGTTGACTTAACAAAAGATTATATTTATAACGAAGTAGCTGTTGATTATAATGCTGCTTTTACAGGTGCATTAGCTGGATTGTATGATTTATATGGAAAAGCACGTGGTGACAAAATCTTAGAGAATTTTCCCCCATCAGAACGAGATTACAAAGAGAATATTCAAGAGTTTTCTCTGGAAGCCGCTGTAGGACAAGAAGATAACATGGCTTCTCAAGTGCAAATCAAAATCCATAACAATACAATTTTGCCGCCACGCTATTTAGATCACATTAAAGTTCGGTATTACTTCAATATTTCAGAACTACTCAAAAATGGACAAAGCTTAGAAGATATATCTGTTCGAATGGATTATGATGAGGAAAAGGCAAATTCAGATGGAAAAACCGCTGTTTCTTATCAAATGAAACAATACAACAAAACCGGAGATTGCTATATTGAATTCATGTGGGATCACTGTATATTTTATGGAAAACGCACCATTCAATTTGCTTTAATGGCAGAAGTTCAAAATGCAGACTACCAGTTTATTTGGGACGCTTCTAATGACTATAGCCGAGATGGCTTAACTTGGGCAGATGGAGAAGGAATTCTATTTGAAGAAGCATTAAAACCAACACAAAAAATCACTATGTATGTAGACGATAAATTAGTTTGGGGAATTGAACCTGCTGATTCATCTGACCCAATTGACAACAACATTTTATACGGAGATGTTAATTTAGATGGAACAGTAACATTGGCCGATATGATTCGCTTAAATCAATATCTATCCGCTCGTTTTGACTTAAATGATAGTGCACAAAAAAATGCAAATTGTGATTTAAGTGATCCAGAATTAAATGACCAAGATTTAAAAACACTGCTGTATTTTCTAATCGACCGAATCAACCAGCTTCCCGTCAAATCCTAATTTATTGCATTCGCCTGTTTTTCAAATATCAATTGAAGAACAGGCGAATTTCTATCTTTAAATCAAAAAAATTGCTCAAAGTCTTATAAAAACTTTGAGCAATTTACATAACAGAAATTGGTTGGGATAGCTGGATTCGAACCAGCGGAATGACGGAGTCAAAGTCCGTTGCCTTACCCCTTGGCTATATCCCAATTTAACATTACGACATTTATTATATCATAATTTAAAATCAGTGTCAAGTACTTTTCAAATAATTTTGCTAGCCAAATAATATTCTTGTTTTATTGAAATAATAATTGACAAAAAAAGAGATTTCCTGTATAATATGTCTATGTGTGCTTGATTATAAGGTAATAATCAAGCAATACAAATTTTATGATACAGGGAGTCGTAACAAATGACAACAGCAGTAACACTTGGTATGATTATGGTGTATATTGCCATCATGATGGGAATTGGTGTATACACATCACGGAAAACAAAATCAGTAAATGATTTTGTTTTAGGCGGACGAAATGTTGGTTCTTGGCTCACAGCCTTTGCCTATGGAACTTCTTATTTTTCCGCAGTTGTTTTTATTGGATATGCTGGACAATTTGGTTGGAATTATGGAATTGCAGCCACTTGGATTGGCATTGGAAATGCATTACTTGGCAGTGCGCTTGCCTGGATGGTTTTAGGTCGCCGAACAAGAATTATGACCAATCACCTAAATGCAAAAACTATGCCAGAATATTTTGAAAAGCGCTTTCACTCAAAAGGTTTAAAAATTGCATCTGCCTTTATTGTATTTATTTTTCTAATTCCTTACACCGCATCCGTTTATAATGGCCTTTCCAGACTATTTAACATGGCATTTGGTCTAGACTCTGATGCCTCTTATAAAATTATTATCATTGCAATGGCAATTATCACCGCAATTTATGTTATCTTAGGCGGTTATGCAGCAACTGCAATCAATGATTTTGTACAAGGCATTGTCATGTTACTTGGAATCATTGCGGTTGTTGTTTGTGCCGTAAACAGCCAGGGAGGATTTAGTCACGCTTTAAAGCAACTTGGTGAAATAGAATATCAAGGTATGACCGATCAATACAATAGTATTCTTGGACCAGACCCCATCAACTTAATCGGTGTTATTATTTTGACTTCTCTTGGAACATGGGGACTCCCACAAATGGTTCATAAATTCTACGCCGTAAAAGATGAAGCAGCAATAAAAAAAGGAACTATCATTTCTACACTATTTGCATTCATTGTTGCAGGTGGATCTTACTTCTTAGGTGGGTTCGATCGCTTATTCTGTACCGTACAAGGAGAATCAGGTAAGACTTTTATTCGAACACTTCCAAATGGTTCCCCAGAATACGATGCAATGATTCCTGCCGTATTGAAATCGGCACTTCCAGAATTATTAATTGGACTGGTTGTTGTATTGGTATTATCCGCATCCATGTCCACGCTTTCTTCTTTAGTATTAACATCTAGCTCCACTTTAACCATTGATTTTATCAAACCAAAAATGAAAAAGCAAGACGAACGAAAAGAAGTCATTATTATGCGTGCACTCATCGCAGCTTTTCTAATCATTTCGGTCATTATTGCATTTAATAAAACCGCCTCTATTTCTACATTAATGTCTTATTCTTGGGGTGCATTGGCAGGTGCTTTTTTAGGTCCTTTTCTATATGGATTATATAGTAAAAAAATTACAAAACCGGCAGTTTGGACAAGCTTTATTGTAGGCATTGGACTTACAATGGCACATATGTTCCTATTTGGTTTTGGTTGGTTCCCAGAACTGCGCAAAGCTGCCGCTTCTTTTCCACTGAATTTAGCATCTCCAATCAATGCAGGCGCAATTGTTATGATTCTATCCTTGATTCTTGTGCCGCTTGTCAGTTTGTTTACAAAGCCTTCTAATGAAAAAGAAGTGGAAGAAGTATTTTCTTGTTACCAATCATAATCATCACACAAAAATACCGTCTGATCGCATATCATCAGACGGTATTTTTCAATTATTTATAATTAAATTACATAACTAGAAGATTGAGAATCCGCATGATTTACAATATCTTCCAGTGTGATATGATCTACCACATCACAAATTGCCTGATACAATTTTTCCCACACAAAAAGGGTTGTACAGTCTGATGCACGTTCACATTGATTGACCTCATCTTCTAAGCAAGCTATCGGAGCAAGACTTCCTTCTGTCAAGCGAAGTACCATACCAACTGTATAAAACTTCGGTGGGTTGGTTAACTTATAGCCGCCTTGTGCACCCCGGACACTTTTTACAAAGCCTGCACGATTTAATAAAATAACAATTTGCTCCAAATATTTAATGCTAATATTTTGACGTTTTGCAATTTCTCGCAATGGAATCGCAACGCCTTGATCATGCATTGCCATGTCGCACATCATACGCAATGCATAACGACCTTTCGTAGAAATTTTCAATGAAGGAACATCCTTTCCATATACTACAAAACATAGTAATTTTATATACTTATTATATCCTGCTTTTCCAAAAAAGTCAACTACAATTTAGTATTTTTCTACAAGGCATGGAAAAAAGTAGACAAAGTGCTTATTCTATGCTATAATAAATTTTAAAGTTCATAGAAAATAAAAAGGGAGGGGAGATGCAGTGCGTCTATTTTCTTGTTCTTTTCCAAAAAAGCGAGCAGAAGAAACATTCGAACTATATTTTCGATGTACAGAACCCGGAACTGAAAAAGTACGCCTACTTTCCGATCAAACTTTATGCTTACCACCAGGTTCTAAATTAACAACAGATACATACTTGAATAGTTTTTCGGAATCATCATATTATAAATACTGCGCTTGTATGGATTATCATACTGAATTGCTATGCAGTGGACATGGCATTGCATCTTTGTTCTATTGTGGGGCAGATCAACAAAGGCAGCAAATTGGAAAATCTGTTTCTTTTCACTCGGAGCAACCAATATCCATTCATTTACCAATAAGGCCAATTCAAAATTCAATGAAAAATGGCATTTACTATATTCAATTGGAAGCGCTAGAAGAAAATGTCATATGGTATCAAGGTGCCTATTATGCGGATGCTACTCCTCAACAACATACTCGGCTTGCAATTGTAACTTGCACATATCATAGAGAATCATGGATTCAAAAAAACATACAGGTATTTCTTACGTTTTTGAAACAATCTAATTTACCAGCTAGCATTTTTATTGTAGACAATGGTCAAACACTCTCTAGCATAGAACAAAGTCATTCTCAAATTCAAATTATTTTAAATGCTAACACAGGCGGATCCGGTGGATTTACAAGAGGAATGCAAGAGGTTCTTGCTTCTTCCAATTCCTATACACATGTTTTATTAATGGATGATGATATTAATATCTTACCTGTGTTATACGAAAAAATAATCACATTTCTAATGTTTTGCAAAACATCATATTCTAATCTTGTACTGGGTGGTTCCATGTTAGATATGGAACGTCCTTATTTGCAATTTGAATCTGGAGCCTACTGCCGGAATAGGCAATTGATCGGAATTCATCCTAACTTAGATATGCGACAATTGACTCACGTTTTACAAAATGAATCTGCACCAAAACCAGACTATAATTCTTGGTGGTGCTGCTGCATTCCAGTACAGCTGATTCGTAAAACTGGAAAGCCACTTCCCATGTTTATCAAATTCGATGATGTAGAATATGCATTACGTGGAAAATTTTCCATTTTGGTTCCAAATGGTATTTGTGTTTGGCATGAAAATTTTGATAAAAAATACAATCCTGCACTGGAATATTACATCAAACGAAACAGTTTAATTACATATGCCATTCATGATGCACCTTGTTCAAGATTGAATATGCTCAGAGAGCTTTGGGCAGATGGAATGCGCCAAATTTTTTTACAGCGTTATTTTTGTGCCGATCTAATACTTCGTGCTTATGAAGACTTCCTAAAAGGGCCGTCTTTTTTAGAAAATACAAACAGCGAACAGCTCAATCAAGACATTCTATCCGTACAGCCGAAACAGATTCTAATTGAACATCCTCTTACATCGGAGACTGCCAATCTTTCTAAATGGAAACAAGTATTATTTTTAGGTGGATTGCTACTTCCCAATCGCTATCAGCAAAAAGAGCCAATTACTTTGCCATTGCAAAGCGCATGCACAGCACAATGTTTTGGCAAAAAGCATATTTTTCATCAAAATCCATATACCCATTATGGATTTGAAACCACATTGAAAAAGAAAACCGCCTTTCAATTAATAGGAAAGTTATTCAAAACCACATGGCACTGTATCTGGAAAAAGAGGAAGGTCGAACAAGCCTATCGAAAAAAAGTACAAGATAAAAGCATGTCATTCGATTGACAAAATATGCATACTTTGTTATAATTAAAAAGAAAGCCAATTCTATAAGGGAAAGTACACGTTCCATTATGATAAGACGATTATCTTATCCAAATGGAACGCAATTCAAGAAACAGAAAGGACATACCATGAACCAATACGATTATTTAGTTGTAGGAGCCGGATTATTCGGTGCTGTTTTTGCATACGAAGCAACCAAGCGAGGAAAAAAATGCTTGGTAATTGATAAAAGAGATCACATTGGCGGAAATATTTACTGTAAAACAATTGAGGGCATTCACGTTCACCAGTATGGTGCACATATTTTCCACACCAGCAACCAAGAGGTTTGGGACTATATCAATCAGTTTGCAACATTCAATCATTATATCAATTCACCTGTTGCCATTTATCATGATGAATTATATAATTTGCCGTTCAATATGAACACCTTTAGCAAAATGTGGAACATTAAAACACCAGCAGAGGCAAAAGAAAAAATCGCACAACAAATTGCGGAACTGAATATTGAAGAACCAAAGAATCTGGAAGAACAAGCACTTTCGTTAGTCGGAAAGGATGTATACTACAAGTTAATTAAAGAATATACAGAAAAACAGTGGGGACGTCCTTGTACAGAATTGCCTGCTTTTATCATTCGTCGTTTGCCGCTACGATTCATTTATGACAATAACTATTTCAATGACCGTTATCAAGGCATTCCAATTGGCGGATATACACCGATTATTGAAAAAATGTTAGCTGGTTGTGATGTTTTAACGGAAACAGATTACTTTACATGGATTCAGGATCACAAAGACATTGCAAAAAAAACTGTATTCACCGGTCAAATTGATGCATTTTTCAACTATCAACTGGGTGTGTTGGAATATCGTAGTGTTCGTTTTGAAACAGAAGTACTGGACTGTGAGAACTACCAAGGAAATGCTGTAGTCAATTATACTTCTCATGACCAACCGTATACACGAATTATCGAGCACAAGCATTTTGAATTTGGCAAGCAGCCAAAAACTGTCATCTCAAAGGAATATTCATCAGAATGGACCAAGGGATGTGAGCCCTATTATCCTGTTAATAATGCGCGAAATAACACGCTATATCTTGCTTATGAAGAACTTGCCAAAAAAACAGAAAATGTAATTTTTGGTGGTCGTTTGGGTCAATATAAGTATTATGATATGGATAAAGTTATTCTAGCAGCATTAGAGGCTGTACAATTAGAATTTGGAGATTAATAATATTTTCAATATCTATTTCTAGTTTGTTCATTGCATTCTATTGCTTGCCATGCTATAATAATTAAGCAATTGGATGCAAAATAAGCTTATTTTTAATATTTGAATATACGGAACAAAGATGTCCCATTTCGCTGTGAAGCGAGAAGGGGCATCTTTTTTGTTTAAATGCAAATACATTTATGCATTTCAGTTGTTCAAAAGCAGTTTTTTTCAAACAAGTTGAGGAGGGCAATTTCACTATGGACGGAAATATTGCATTTGTTATCATTTGTGCAGCATTAGTTTTTTTCATGACACCTGGTTTATCGTGCTTTTATGGCGGACTGGTACGAAGAAAAAACGCCATTAACACGATGTTCGCATCTGTTGTTTCCATTGGAATCGGAATTGTAATGTGGGTATTGTTTGGTTATTCACTTTCTTTTGGAACCAATCATTTTGGTATAATTGGTGATCTCAATTGGATCGGTTTAGAAGGCGTGTCTTTAACTGAGCCATATGTAGAAGGACAACAAATTCCTAATATGGTATTTTGTTTGTTTCAAATGATGTTTGCAGTTATTACACCAGCATTGATTACAGGTGCAGTTGCAGGCAGAATGAAGTTTAAAGCATTATTTGTATTTCTAATCTTATGGAGTATTGTGGTCTATTATCCATTGGCACATATGGTTTGGGGAGATGGCGGATTTTTAGCAGAAATTGGTTCTATTGACTTTGCCGGCGGTAATGTTGTGCATATCAGTTCTGGCGTGACTGCATTAATCTTATGCATCCTATTGGGCAAGCGTCATAATTATAGCTATGCAAATTATAGAATCCACAATATTCCCATGGTAGCAATTGGTGCATTTATTTTGCTGTTCGGTTGGTTTGGATTCAATGCCGGTTCTGCATTAGCAGCAGATGGACTGGCAGCACATGCTTTTGTTACAACTGCAGTTTCTTCTGCAGCAGCTATGCTCTCTTGGATGCTTTGTGATGTTATTTTCAATAAAAAGCCGACTTTTGTAGGTGCAGTAACTGGTATTGTTGCAGGATTGGTTGGTATTACACCTGGTGCAGGCTTTGTTCCAATTTGGGCTGCAATTATTATTGGATTTACAACTTCTCCAATTTGCTATTTTATGATTTCCTGGGCAAAGAAAAAATTCGGATATGATGACGCACTAGATGCATTTGGCTGTCATGGGATTGGTGGTATTTGGGGCGGTATTTGTACTGGATTATTTGCAAAGTCTTCTATCAATGCAACTGCAAGATGGGATGGCCTTGTATTTGGAGAAAGCAAATTATTCCTGATGCAACTGGCAAGTATTGGCATTACTATCATAATTGCCATTGTTGGTACGCTTATTTGTACTGGTATTACCAAATTAATTTGTAAAGACTTGCGCGTTTCTGTTCGAGATGAAAAGGTTGGCTTGGATTTGTCCGAGCACGGAGAATCTGCATATCCGTCCTTTACTGGACTTGACTAATTAGAAGGAGACAGAATGATGATTAAAATTGAAGCAATTATTCGAGAGGAAAAGTTTGAAGAAGTCAAGGATGCCCTTGCAGCATTAGATGTACATGGTATTACCTGTTATCAAGTCATGGGATGTGGCACACAGCGTGGCTTAAAGGAATATGTACGTGGACATCAGGAAATCGAAATTCAGATGCTACCTAAAATTAAGTTTGAAATTGTAGTTTCTTCTGAAGAATGGGAACAAAAAACAATTGATGCAATTCGAAAAGCTGCATATACGGGAAACATTGGAGACGGAAAAATTTTCAGCTATGAGCTCCGTACTGCTACTCGTATTCGCACCAATGAAACTGGTTACGATGCTATTCAACCAGAATAATTTGTAGAAGTCATTTCTACTTGTTTTCAAGACCCCATCAAGAATTTCAAAATGAGATTCTTGATGGGGTCTTTTGATATAGACATTAGATTTCATAGAATTTTTTCATAAATCTCTTTACATTTTTTGATAAATAGTGTAAAATAGAAAAAGAGAATTTTTCAGTGCATGACAACAAATTGGCATGACCGAAAAATTGGAAAGGATGAAACAATAAATGGAACCAAAATATAAACGTGTTGTTTTAAAATTAAGTGGAGAAGCCCTTGCTGGTGAAAAGAAAATGGGCTTGGATATGGACGTAATCAATAACATCTGTGTAAGCATTAAGAAATGTGTCGATGCAGGTGCACAAATTGGAATTGTAGTCGGGGGTGGAAACTTCTGGCGTGGCAGAAGCAGTCAAAATATGGATCGTACTCGTGCTGATCATATTGGAATGCTTGCAACTACAATGAATGCACTGGCAATTGCAGATGCATTAGAAGCACTCGGTGTTGTAGTACGTGTGCAAACTGCAATCAGCATGCAGCAAATCGCAGAACCATATATCCGAAATCGAGCAATCAATCATTTGAACAAAGGACGTGTGGTTATTTTTGGATGCGGAACAGGCAGCCCATTTTTCTCAACTGATACCGCTGCTACTTTACGTGCGGTAGAAATTGAAGCAGATATTTTGCTGAAAGCTACTATGGTTGATGGTGTATATGATAAAGATCCACACAAGTTTGAGGATGCCGTTCGATATGAACGTATTTCCTTTAGTGATGTATTAAATAGTGCACTTTCTGTTATGGATAGCACAGCAGCTTCCATGTGCAGAGACAATAAAATGCCAATGTTGGTGTTTGATCTGAGCCGTCCTGATAATATCTATGATGCTATTATGGGAAAACAAGTTGGTACTGTCGTAGAAGAATAAATAATCAAATATAAAAAAGGAGTAATTACAATGAAAGCGTTATTGAAAGATGCAGAAGATAAAATGGGAAAAGCAATTGGCCGTTTGGAACATGAATTTACTACCATTCGTGCAGGACGTGCAAACCCAGCTGTTTTGGATAAAGTAATGGTTGACTATTATGGAGCGCCCACTCCAATTAATCAAATGGCAGCTGTTTCTGTTTCCGAAGCACGAATTTTGGTTATTCAGCCGTGGGATATGACAACTTTAAAAGCAATTGAAAAGGCAATTTTGGCTTCTGATGTTGGGATTACACCCACAAACGATGGAAAAGTGCTCCGTCTCGTATTTCCACAATTAACAGAAGACAGAAGAAAAGAACTTTGCAAGACCATTAAAAAGTACGGAGAGGAAAGTAAAGTTGCTGTTCGAAATGTACGCCGTGATGCAATGGAAAAGATGAAATCCATGAAGAAAAATTCTGAACTAACAGAAGATGAAATGAAAAATGGTGAAAAGGATGTACAAAAATTAACTGATCGTTTCTGTGATGACATTGACAAGTTGGTTACAGAAAAAGAAAAGGAAGTTATGAGTCTCTAAAAAGAGGGGAGCCGATGACATGGCACTGCCGTTTTTTAATAAAAAAAGCACATCTACTCCTGCTACACTTCCAGAACAATTGCCAACACATGTTGCATTTATTATGGATGGAAATGGTCGATGGGCTACACGTCGTGGCCTTCCTCGAAAAATGGGGCATCGTGAAGGCGCAAAAAACTTTCATGATTTAACGCGATACTGTCGCTCTATTGGAATTCGCTATGTATCTTACTACGTTTTTTCAACAGAAAATTGGAAGCGACCAAAAGACGAAGTAGATGCCATCATGAATTTACTATGGGAATATTTAAACGATTGTGATGAATATCTTGAACAAGAAGTTCGAATGATCTTTATTGGTGATAAGCGGCGTTTACCGGAACATATTCAAAAGCGAATGATCGAATTAGAAGAAGATTCTGCTAAGTATGATAAAATGACCATGCTGCTTGCAATCAACTATGGTGGTCGTGATGAAATTGTACATGCGGCACAATTGATCGCACAAGAAGTGCAAAATGGCGTTCGCAATCCATCGGATATCACAGAACAAACGATTCAAGACCATTTATACACAAAAGAAATTCCGGATGTAGATTTATTAATTCGTCCAAGTGGAGAATTGCGTCTATCAAACTTCCTAATTTGGCAATGTGCTTATGCGGAATTTTATTTTACGAACTTAATGTGGCCAGAATTTTCCAGAGAAGCATTGAATGAAGCATTGATCGCGTATTCTAAACGTGGCAGAAGATTTGGAGGCGTATGAGTTCTATGAAAACACGAATCATTTCTGGTGCAATTGGTGTTGCTATTTTAATCATTGTTTTAATTCTTCATCAAACATTTGTATTTCCACTTGCACTGGCTTTCATTTCCACTGTTGCATTATTAGAATTGTTCCGTGCGGCAGATTGCATGATGTATTACATTTCCATGGCTGCTGCAGCGGTATATAGCATATCAGTTCCATTCTTTACCTATTATGGCGGAACAAGAATTGCCAATTCCATTATGATTTTGTGTATACTTGTTCTATTTTTGGATTTTATTCTGCATCACAATACCATGTCCTACACAAAACTAACATTCATGTTAGCTGTTACCATTTTGGTATCAAAATCCTTGAATCTTTTGATTGTCTTGCTGAAAATGAATGATCAATTTGGAATTGTTTATGTCATTTTGGCACTTTCTTTAGCATGGATTGCAGATACTGGAGCTTACTTTTCCGGCACACTTATGGGAAATAAAAAATTATGTCCCTCTATTAGCCCCAAAAAAACAGTAGAAGGATTTTTGGGTGGAATGATTACCAGTATTCTTATTCCAATGTTATTTAGTTTTATTTACGGAAAAGTTGCAGATCTTTCTGTTAACTTTCTATGGCTTGCATGTACTTCTATTCTATGTGCAGCAGTTAGCGTACTGGGTGATTTAAGTGCATCTGTTTTAAAACGGCAACGAGGCATCAAAGATTATGGTCGTATCATGCCTGGTCATGGTGGTGTAATGGATCGATTTGATAGTGTATTATTTACCATTCCATTGTTTTATGCAATGGTAAATCTCTTTGCAATTTATCAATAATAACAAATCGCAATTTTTCATATAAAAATCTGGTTCATGAACTTTTATGTAAATCAGTTTGAAATGAAATAGCATAATTCTTTGATTAAACAATTACTACACATACAATACCCCTCATATTTTGTGAGGGGTACTGCCGCATTTTCATCCGAATTATAGAATATTGTACCTGTATTGATTTGCGCCAAAGTTCAGAAAGGAATCCTTATGAATAAATGTATTTCAATTCTAGGCTCTACTGGTTCCATCGGAACACAAGCATTAGAAGTGGCAGAAGCACATCAAATCTCAATTCATGCATTAGCTGCCGGATCAAATATAGAGTTACTAGAAAAACAAGTACGCAAATATCGTCCAAAATTGGTGTGCATTTACAATGAAAAATGTTTTCCCATTTTAAAGGAACGCTTGAATGATCTCCCTGTTACTATTCTTTGTGGAATGGAAGGTCTCTGTACCATTGCATCTGATCGCTCTGCTAATATTGTACTAAATGCAGTAGTTGGCATGGTTGGATTGCTTCCGACTTTAACGGCAATTGAAGCTGGAATTGATGTTGCACTTGCCAATAAAGAAACCTTAGTAGCTGGTGGAGAATTGGTTATGAAACGTGCAGCAGAAAAAAACGTGACCATTTTTCCAGTAGACAGCGAACACTCTGCCATTTTTCAGTGCTTACAAGGAAATCGGCGTAGTCAGTTACGTCGTATTTTACTAACAGCATCCGGTGGACCATTTTATGGCTTTCAAAAAGAACAATTACAACATGTTACCTTGCAAGATGCACTTAAGCATCCAAATTGGAGCATGGGACATAAAATCACTATTGATTCCGCAACATTGATGAATAAAGGATTGGAATTTATTGAAGCGAAATGGTTATTTGATGTAACACCTGATCAAATTGAAATCCTTGTTCATCGTCAAAGTGTTTTGCATTCTGCTGTCGAATATCAAGACTATGCAGTAATTGGTCAAATGGGTGTTCCAGATATGAAAATTCCAATTCAATATGCATTGCTTTATCCGGAACGTCTTCCATGTCCAACCAAGCCACTATCCTTGACTGAATATGGAACGCTCACATTTGAAAAGCCAGACTATGAGACGTTTTCCTGTTTAAAAACTGCTATTCAAGCAATTCGTTTAGGTGGTGCTTATCCATGTCGAGTAAATAGCGCAAACGAAGAAGCAGTTGTAGCATTTCTGAACGGACAAATTTCTTTTTTAGAAATTTCAGAATTGGTGCAATCCGTCTTGCAGGAATTTTCTCCTTCTGAAATTCATACTTATGAAGATGTAGTGCGTGCAGATCAGCAGACACGTGCCTTTATACGCAGTCAAATTCAGGCAAAGAAAGGATAATTATGCAGCATCTTTGGATCATTCTTATTGCAATTTTTGTTTTCGGATTAATTATAGGGATTCATGAATTTGGGCACTTTCTTGCAGCAAAATTAAATGGAATTCAAGTAAATGAATTCTCCATTGGTATGGGGCCAAAATTGTTGCAAAAGCAAAAAGGGGAGACGCTATATACATTACGCCTCCTTCCAATTGGTGGATTTTGTGCAATGGAAGGGGAAGAAGATGCCAGTGATAATCCACGTGCATTTGACCGCAAGCCAGTTTGGCGCAGAATGATCGTCATTGTTGCTGGAGCCGCCATGAATATTTTATTGGGTTTTGTTTTAATTGCTGTCACAACAGTTGGAAATGATATTGTTCCAACATTAACTATCCGATCTTTTCACGAAACAACAACTAATTCTGGAGAAACTATCAGTATGGCTTCTAGTCAGCAAGATGGTCTGCAAGTAGGAGATCGCATTCTTTCTTTAGATGGATCTCACGTTTTTTCCACAACAGATTTTGCCTATCAATTGCAAATGGCTGAGAAAACTGATTTTTCCATTAAAGTAAAGCGTGATGGAAAAATTATTAATTTGGAACATGTGACATTTCAGGATCAGGAAACAGGAGATTTGATCGATTTTCGCTTAAAGGGCGAAAAGCCAAATCCAATCAATACAATTGCTTATGCTGCAAAAGATACTGTAGCAACGTCAAAATTGATTTGGATGTCTTTGGTTGATCTAATTTCTGGAAAGTTCAGTGTACAGGATATGTCCGGACCAGTTGGAGTTGTCAGTGTAATCGATCAGGCTGCAACAGCAGGAAAAACAATTGGAGAAAAGCTTTCTTCTGTAGCCAGCCTGACTGTTTTTATTACAATTAATATTGGTGTTTTCAATATGTTGCCTATTCCAGGATTAGATGGGAGTCGATTTGTATTCCTTCTTTTAGAAGCGATTCGCCGAAAGCCTGTAAAAAAAGAACATGAGGCATTGGTTCATTTTGTTGGCATGGCATGTCTATTTTTATTTATGATTTTCATTACCATTCAGGATGTAACAAAATTTTTTGTAAAATAATTAGAACATGCTGGTGTTAGAAAGGAGCAATTTTGTGAGAACAGTAAAACCGGTTAAAGTAGGAAATGCTTGTTTAGACGGAGCACATATCTATATTCAATCTATGTTGAATGCAAGATCAGATGATATTTCTGGAAGCGTTGCACAGGCCGTTGCATTGGAACAGGCAGGATGTGAAATTTTACGTGCTGCAATTCCAAATCAAGAAGCAATTGCACTTATTCCAGCTATTAAACAAGCAACACACATTCCATTGGTTGCAGACATTCATTTTGATTACCGCCTGGCACTAGAAGCAGTGGCTGCCGGAATCGATAAAATTCGAATTAATCCTGGCAACATTGGTGGATTGGATCGTGTCAAGCAAGTGGTACACGCATGTCAAGCAAAAAACATTCCTATTCGAATTGGTGTAAATTCTGGTTCCTTGGAAAAAGAAATTTTGGCAAAATATGGTGCACCAACACCAGAAGCTTTAGTAGAAAGCGCAATGGGACATGTTCAACTACTGGAACAATGTGATTTCGAAGATATTGTAATTTCCATGAAATCTTCCAATGTACATACGATGATTGAGGCATACCGTCTTGCTGCACAGCGTTGTTCCTATCCACTTCATTTAGGTGTTACCGAAGCTGGAACAGCCCATGTGGGAATCATTAAATCGGCAATCGGAATTGGTTCTTTGCTGCATGATGGAATCGGAGAAACCATTCGAGTATCTTTAACAGATGATCCGATCAAAGAAATTGCAGCTGCAAAAGATATTTTGCGTTGCCTTGGAAAACGAGAAGGACCAGATTTAATTGCATGTCCAACTTGTGGCAGAACACGAATTGATCTGGTAAAAACAGCAAAAGAAGTAGAAGCAGCACTTTCTTCTGTTGAAAAAAACATTAAAGTAGCAGTAATGGGTTGTGTTGTAAATGGTCCTGGGGAAGCACGAGAAGCTGATATTGGTGTTGCTGGCGGTGATGGCTGCGCTGTGCTATTCAAAAAAGGAACTGTTTTACGAAAAGTAAAAGAAGAAGACATTGTAAAAGAATTATTGCTGGAAATTGAAAAGCTGTAGAGGTGTTTCATGGAAATTCAACTTACCTCTTTTTTAGAGGAATATATTTCTGATCTTCCTGTGTCTATGCAAGAAGGAAAAATTCAAAAGTTGACCTATTCGGATAATTTGACAAAAATCTCTTTTTACTTAACTTTTCCTAATTTGGTTTCAGCAGAAGAAGTGTTCCAATTAGAGCACAAATTAGAACATGTTTTAGAAATTGAAACCGTTCGCTTTCATCCTAAATTTCCAAAAGAAGCGTTTCAAATTTCTTATTTTTCCGATATTTTTGCATTTTTAAAACGAGAATTGACAATCGTCAACGGCTTTTTTGATGGTGCTGATGTCACTTTAGAAAATTCTATTCTACACATTCAACTTAAAAATGGCGGTTATCAAATTCTAATGCGATACCATGTAACAGAATACTTACAACAATTGTTGAATCGTCTTTTCCAGCTTTCTCTGCAAGTAAAAATAGACGGAGAAGATGAAGTGCCTGCTGATGACTTTGCCGCCATGATTCAAGCAGCAGAGCAAAATATTGCACGTACGCCAATTCCAGAGACAGTACAACCAACTGCACAAGTTTCACCAAAGCAAATGGATACACCAAAGGCGCAAACAATTTCACTTACAATGGAACTGCCACAAGTTGTTCCAGATAGTGCTGTTCTAATCAAAGGACGTGCCATTCGAGATTTACCGATTTCAATCAAAGAAGCAGTATCGGAACATGGTCGCCGTGTTGTGGTTATGGGTGATGTATTTGCAATGGATCGACGAGAAGTTCGAGGAGAACGAACCGTTGTTACTTACCAAATTACAGATCGAACTTATTCTGTTTTGGTAAAATTATTTGATACAACAGAAAATATAAACCAATTACCACTACAGGAAATCAAAAAAGGATCCACTTTATTGATCCTTGGGAAACTGGATTATGACCAATTTGCGAGAGAAGAAGTATTGAAGCCGGACTCCATTATGATGGTAAAAAGAATTCAGAAAATGGATACGGCTCCTGTAAAACGTGTGGAATTACATTTTCATACTTCCATGTCTCAAATGGATGCGGTAACGGAAGCTTCTAAATTGGTACAACGTGCACATGATTGGGGACATCCTGCCATCGCTATTACCGACCATGGCATCGCACAAGCATTTCCGGATGCAATGAACACTTGGAATCAGCTAAAAGATGAAAATTTCAAAATTTTGTATGGTTGCGAAGCTTATGTGGTTAACGACTTGCAGCAACAAGCAATTATTGATCGTCCAGATTCCCGCTCTGTTCAGGATGAAATTATTATTTTTGATGTGGAAACAACCGGATTAAGTCCAGGAAGTGATCGCTTAACAGAAATTGGAGCTGTTAAGCTTCGCAATATGCAGATTGTAGACAGTTTTAATACGATGGTAAATCCAGAAAAACCAATTCCACCTAAAATTGTCGGATTAACTGGTATTACAGATGAAATGGTAGCCGATGCACCAAAAGAAAAAGAAGCTGTAGAAGCATTTATGAAATTTTGCGGAGAAAATCCAGTCTTAACTGCACATAATGCTCGTTTTGATACATCATTTATTCGCAATGTTTGTAAACGACAAAACTTACAGTTTTCTTTTACTACAATTGATACACTTGTTCTTTGTCAATCTATGTTGCCTAATCTGGCAAGACATAGATTAAACTTGGTTGCAAAAGCATTAAAACTTGGAAAATTCGATCATCATCGTGCTTCTGATGATGCAAGAATGCTTGCAAAGATTTATATCGAATTAGTCGGTCGATTAATTCATGATAAAAAATTAGAAACTCTAGCAGAGTTAAATACAAAAACGCAAGATGTTGATGTGAAAAAATTAAAATCCTATCATCAAATCATTCTAGTCCGAAATCAAGCAGGATTGAAAAATTTATATAAGTTGATTTCTTACGGACATACGCAATGCTTTTATCGAAAGCCTCTGATTCCAAAATCTGTATTGATGCAACATCGAGAGGGTCTCATCTTCGGAAGTGCCTGCGAAGCCGGGGAATTATTTCAGGCATTGGTAGAACATCGCTCTCATGATGAAGTGGTGAGACTTGCAAAATTTTATGACTACTTGGAAATCCAGCCAATAGAGAATAACGCTTTTATGTTACGTACTGGGACTGCATCTAGTTGGGATGAACTGCGAGATTACAATCGAAAAATCGTAGCATTGGGCGAAGAGTTGAATATTCCAGTTTGTGCAACTTGTGACGTACATTTCATGGATCCAGAAGATGCTATTTTCAGAGAAATCTTACAAGCCGGACAGGGGTATGAAGATGCAGCACAGCAGCCGCCTCTATATTTCCGTACAACAGAAGAAATGTTAGAGGCATTCTCTTACTTGGGAGAAGAGAAAGCATATGAAATTGTCGTTACAAATACCAATGCAATCGCTGACCAAATTGAACATATTCGTCCAATTCCAAAGGGAACATTTACACCGACAATTGAAGGTGCTGAAGAAGATCTTGTACGCATCACACATGATAAAGCACGAGAAATTTATGGTGATCCTTTACCGGAATTAGTAGAGAAACGACTAGATCGAGAATTATCTTCTATCATCAAACATGGATTTTCAGTGCTCTATATCATTGCACAAAAATTAGTATGGGACAGTGTTGCACACGGTTATCAGGTTGGATCAAGAGGATCGGTTGGTTCCTCATTTGTTGCCTCTATGGCAGGTATTTCAGAAGTAAATCCACTTGCACCACACTATGTTTGCCCAAAATGTAAACATAGCGAATTTATCACAGATGGAAGTGTTGGTTCTGGATTTGATTTACCACCAAAGCAATGCCCAAACTGTCAGACAGAAATGAATCGAGACGGTCACGATATTCCATTTGAAACATTTTTAGGATTTGATGGAGACAAAGCGCCAGATATTGACTTGAATTTTTCAGGAGAATATCAAACCTCTGCACATCGATACACAGAAGAATTATTTGGTCGAGATAACGTATTTAAAGCAGGAACCATTGCAGCTGTTGCAGATAAAACAGCTTATGGTTATGTAAAAAAATATTTGGAAGAACGTGGTTTACACTACAGTGCTACAGAAATCAATCGGCTTTCTATTGGTTGTACTGGCATCAAGCGAACAACTGGACAACATCCTGGTGGAATGGTCGTTGTTCCAAGCGATTATGATGTATATGATTTTACACCCGTCCAACATCCAGCAGATTCTGCTGATTCAGATGTTATTACCACGCACTTCGACTTCCACTCTTTGCATGATACCATCTTGAAACTAGATGAACTTGGACACGTAGTCCCGACTATGTACAAACACTTGGAAGACATGACGGGTATTTCCATTCAAGATGTTCCGACTACTGATCCCGATGTTATTCGAATGTGCACAGATGCTTCTATTCTTGGTGTAACAGCAGAAGAAATTTATTGTAAGACAGGAAGTCTTGGCATTCCAGAAATGGGAACTGGCTTTACCATTCAGATGCTTCTAGATTCTAAGCCAACAAAATTTAGTGACTTTTTACAGGTTTCTGGTTTATCTCATGGTACAGATGTATGGCTTGGAAACGCCAAAGATTTAATTGATCAAAAAATCTGTACCATTTCTGATGTAATTGGAACACGTGACAGCATTATGACTTATCTCCTACACAAAGGAGTCGAGCCAAAACAAGCATTCCAAATCATGGAAGATACACGAAAAGGAAAAGCTCCTAAAACTTTTACCCCGGAACGAATCGCTATGTTAAAGGAACACCATGTTCCAGATTGGTACATTGAAAGTTGTCTGAAAATCAAGTATATGTTTCCGAAAGCACATGCAGCAGCTTATGTTACAGCGGCAATTAAACTGGGGTGGTTTAAATTATACCATCCGCTTGCGTTTTATGCTGTTTTCTTCAGCACACGTGGAGATGATTTTGATGCCGAGCTTGCATTGCAAGGAAAAGATGCTGTTCGC
>OLRA01000356.1_pt1 | contig 63198 bp, 42 predicted proteins | sample 1673011 | NCBI WGS metagenome assembly OLRA01 (sample SAMEA3136746, study PRJEB25190) | human gut metagenome | reverse complement strand
AATTTTAGCATTAACATATATTTCTCTAATTTTGTTAACTTATCGTTATTATAATGTTTTTCTTTTATATTTTCAAGATATATATCATATTAATCCTATTTCATCTTCTTCTTTTGGTATTCCTGTTACTTCATATATTATATCCGCTAAAAATTCTTTTACGTTTTTAAATATTACCTTAAATATTGGGTCAAATGTTTCTGGGATTACTTCATATTTTTGTCTTACAATATCTTCTTGGTAACTTTTTACATATTTAATATATAAACACCTTCCTTCTTTATTTTTTCTGAGGTTCTCATATATTATTTACTCCATCTAAAACCTAAATTTCCCTAAAAAATAGAAGAAAATTGATATTTCTATCAATTTTCCATATTAAAATCATCTAAAAAATCATCTATAGTCATAATCTTATCATCTATTTCTTTTAATGATACATCTGTTTTTGGAATACTTTCTACTTCTTCTTCCTCTTCTAACACTTCAAGTTCTTCTTTTGATATTAATTCTTTTACTTCAAATACATCTAATACTTTTTTCTTAGATATAGATGATCCTGTTGAATATCTATCATTTATTGATATTTCTGCGCTTCTTATATAATCAATATCAAAACTTGTCATAAACCCTAATTTACTCTTACCGTTTATTACAAAAGTTTTAACTATTTTATATGGATTAGTTTTAACTTCTCTAATTAATAATAATCCTCTTCTAGCTCTTGATGATTTTTCCATTTCTTCTAATTTTATTCTTTTAGCAGTTCCTTTATTTGTAAATACTGCAATATATTCATCATTTTTATTAAATAAGCATCCTGATACTACTATATCATCTTTTAAATTAATAGACTTAACACCTGATGCTTTTATTCCAGAAATAGGAACTTCTTCTATATCATACCATAATCCATAACCATTTTCTGTTGAAATTAATACCTCTTTATTTTTAGAATTAATAGCATTTACAACTTCATCATCATCTTTTAATTTAATGCATGTTACTGCCTTTGAATATCTTTGAAGTTTAAACTCTGATAAATTAGTTCTTTTTATCATACCATTTTTAGTAAATATAGTAATAATATCACTTGTTTCAAAATTAGTTACTGGTATGCATCCAATTATTTTTTCTTCTGATTTTATAGTTCTAATATTACTTATATGTTTTCCTAAATCCTTCCATTTTGCATCTGGAATTTCATGAACTGGTATATATAAATAATTACCTAAATTAGTAAATAAAAGTACTGTATCTAATGTATTTAGTTCATATAAACCAAGTACATAATCATTATCTTTTAATAAAGTATCTTCATTCTTACTAGATTGATAACTTCTACTTGATACTCTTTTTATGTATCCTTCTTTTGTTATAACTACTATTACATCTTCTTTTTGAATCATATCTATTGCATCTATTTTTATTTCAGATACTTCATCTTTAATAACTGTTTTTCTTTCTATAGCATATTCTTTCTTTATATCTAATAATTCTTTTTTCATTTGTTTAAATAATACCTTTTCATTAGATAAAACAGAGTTTAAGAATTCTATTATCTGCTTTAATTTTGCTCTTTCTTCTTCTAGAGCTACTACATCTGTATTAGTTAAACGATATAATTTCATATCTACTATTGCAGTTGCTTGTTCTATAGTAAACTCAAATTCTTTTACTAAGTTATTTATAGCATCTATTCTATTATTACTTTTTCTAATGCAAGCAATTACTTCATCTAATATACTCATTGCTTTTAAATAACCATCTACTATATGCATTCTTGCTTTAGCATGTTCTAAATCAAATTTACTTTTTCTTATTGTAACTTCTTTTTGATGAGCAATATATGCATCAATTATATCAACAAGTCCAACCAGTTTTGGTCTTCTATTAACTATAGCAATCATATTAAAACTATATGATATTTGCATATCTGTATTTTTAAGTAAATAATTTAAGATAAGTTCACTATTAGCGTCTTTCTTTAAATCAATTGCAATTCTAAGATCTCCTCTTGCTGTTTCATCTCTAGCATCTACTATTCCATCTATTTTCTTTTCTATTCTAATATCATTTATTTTCTTAACTAAATTTGCTTTATTTACTTCATATGGAATTTCTGTAATAAGTATTTGATGAACTCCCTTTTCCTTTATGATTTCATATTTACATTTTACATTTATTTTTCCTTTACCAGTTCTATATGCTTCTTCTATATTTTTCTTTCCTTCAATTGTTCCACCTGTTGGAAAGTCTGGTCCTTTTACTATATTAAATATTTCTTCAAAAGAACATTTTGGTTTATCTATTCTATAAACTGTTGCATCTATTACTTCACCTAAATTATGTGTTGGTATATTAGTTGCATATCCAGCACTTATACCTGTTGAACCATTTACAAGTAAATTAGGAAACTTACAAGGAAGTACTGTTGGCTCTACTCTTGTATCATCATAGTTAGGAGCCATATTAACAGTTCCTTTTTCTATATCTTTAAGTAGTTCACCTGCTATTTTAGATAATCTTGCTTCTGTATAACGCATAGCAGCTGCTGAATCACCATCCATAGATCCATTATTACCATGCATATCAATATATGGAGTCATCATTTTCCAATCTTGACTCATTCTAACCATTGCATCATATATAGATGAATCACCATGTGGATGGTAATTACCCATTATTTCTCCGACTGCTTTGGCACTTTTTCTATATTTTTTATCATATGTATTTTTACTTTCATACATTCCATAAAGTATTCTTCTTTGAACAGGTTTAAGTCCATCTCTTACATCAGGAAGGGCTCTATCTTGAATTATTTCTTTAGCATATGATGCGAATCTGTCCCCCATTATTTCTTCAAGGGCATAATCATGTATTCTTTGTATTACTTCTTTTGTTTCATCATTTTTCTTTTTCATTTAAAGCACCTCCTATATCTTATAATCATCTTCCAAAGAAAATTCTACATTTTCTTCTATCCATTCTTTTCTAGGATCAACGTTATCACCCATAAGTACTGATACTCTTTTTTCTGCAAGAGCTGCATCAGTTATCTTAACTCTAATTAATAATCTATGTTCTGGATCCATTGTTGTTTCCCATAACTGTTCAGCATCCATTTCACCAAGACCTTTGTATCTTTGTGTATCAATTGGTTTTCTATTTTTTGTATATTCTTTTAATTCTTCATCATTATAAGCATACACTACTTCATTTTTAGCAAACTCTATTTTATAAAGTGGTGGTGTTGCGATATAAAGTCTTCCTTCTTCTATAAGTGGTCTCATATATCTATAGAAGAATGTTATTAAAAGAACTTGTATATGTGACCCATCAACATCGGCATCGGTCATTATTATTACTTTATCATAATTACAATCTTTAATATCAAAGTCTGTTCCAACACCCGCACCTATTGTATAAATAAGTGTATTAATTTCTGCATTTTTATATGCTTCTTCTATTTTTGCTTTTTCTGTATTAAGTACTTTACCACGAAGAGGTAATATTGCTTGATATCTTCTATCTCTTCCTGTTTTAGCAGAACCTCCTGCTGAATCACCCTCTACTATAAATAACTCATTTTTAGATGAATCTTTCTTTTGTGCAGGAGCAAGTTTATCACTAATATTTTTTTCTTTTTTTGTTCCACTTGCTTTTCTAGCAGCCTCTCTTGCCTTTCTAGCAGCTTCTCTTGCAGCTTTTCCTTTTAATGCTTTATTTAATATTGTAACTGCTACTTCTTTATTTTCTTCTAAATAAAATCCAAATTTTTCAGAAACTACGTTTTCTACTACAGTTTTAGCAAGTGGTGTACCTAGTTTACCTTTTGTTTGTCCTTCAAACTGAAGTAATGCTTCTGGAATTCTAAGTGATATAACTGCGGTTAAACCTTCTCTTACATCAGGGCCTTCTAAGTTTTTATCTTTTGCTTTTAAGTATCCATTATTTCTAGCATATTCATTAAATACTTTTGTTAATGCTGTTTTAAATCCTACTTCGTGTGAACCACCATCACTTGTTTTAACATTATTAACAAATGAAATAATGTTTTCATTATATGTATCTGTATACTGCATTGCAATTTCTACTTCAATTTTATCTTTTTCTCCAGTAAAATGTAATACATTATGAAGTGTATTTTTTCCTTCATTCATATATTCTGCGAATGATTTAATACCATTTTCATAATGATATTTTACTTCTTTTTTATATTCTTCATCTATTACTTCTACTGAAAGACCTTTAAGTAAGAAGGCAGATTCTTGCATTCTTTCACATATAGTTGTAAATGAGAAGTTTGTAGTAGAAAATATTTTATCATCTGGCATAAATCTAACAGTAGTACCAGTTTTATTAGTAGGACCAACCTTTTTTAAAGGACTATCTACTTCTCCACCATTTTTAAAACTGATTGTATATTCTGCTCCATCTCTTTTAGATGTTACTATCATCCATTTTGAAAGTGCATTTACAACAGAAGCACCTACACCATGAAGACCACCAGATACTTTATAGTTTCCTTCTTCAAACTTACCACCAGCATGAAGTATTGTATAAATTACTTCTACTGTACTTTTACCTGATTCATGCTTTCCAACAGGAACACCACGTCCATCATCTGAAACACTAACTGAACCATCTGAATGAAGAATTATCTTAATATTTTTACCATATCCATTCATTACTTCATCTATTGAATTATCTACTATTTCCCATACAAGATGGTGAAGTCCTCTTTTATCTGTTGAACCAATATACATACCTGGTCTTTTTCTTACTGCTTCAAGACCCTCTAGTATTTTAATTGATTTTTCATTATATTCTGCCATAAATAAAACTCCTTTACTTTTCACTATAAGTGATTATAACACATTTTTCCCTTTAAATTCAAGGTATTTTACATTTTGTTTATGTAAAGAAAAAAGGTTTATTATTAAACCTCTCTTATTATTCTCCGATATTTGTATAACTAATATTTATATTAACTTCATCAGATGAATAACTCACTATATACACATTATTGTCTTCAGTTACATATGCATATCCTGTTCCATCATTTTTTACAGTTATATTAAATGGTTTTAAAATTTCATTTAATGTTGTCGCTTTTACTTTAAAACTATATTTTATATATTTTTTGTCATCTAACATTTCTTCAGTTTTGACAGTATTTTTATCATCTATATTTATGCCTTTTAAGAATAAATCTGTATTAGTATAATCATATTTTAATTTCAAATTAACTGTTTTACCTAAAACATCAGTTACTTCTGTTTTATTATCTTTTATTTTAGCGACATATGATGCATTATTATCATTAAAGCTTATATTATATTCTTTGTTTTCTTTATTTAAAACAACATAGTTTTCATTAAATGAATCTGTATATATTGATACCTTTGCTCTATAACTTTTTACTTTATTTATCTTTGTATTATCTGCTGCAGTGTTTAAATTATCTACCTTACCATTTCCTAAAGTTATCAAAAGTAATATACATAAAAATAAACACGCTATTAATATAATTATTCTTTTCGTTGGTATTTTTTTCATTTTTACCTCCATTAATTTGCACTACAAGTTAAACTTGTATTAGTCTTTTTATTATTTATGGTTGTATTAGAAGAAACCATGCTACATGTTGATAATCCTGAATTATCATCTATTGTAGTAAGATTTGAGTTATTATAAAATGCGTAATTGCCAATAGATGTTACTGTACTTGGTATTGTTATACTTTTAAGATTCATATTACCAAGTGAAAATCTTCCAATACTAATAAGACCATTAGGTAATTCAACGTTACTTAAAGCAAAACACTTATTAAATGCATAATCACCAATATTTTCTATTGTACTTGGTAAAGTAACTGTTGTTAATGCTGAATCTAATTCAAATAACTGAGTACTCAATGTCTTAACATTTTTTCTAATTGTTAAAGTTTCTAACATTGTAAAATTTTGAAATGCTGCATCTTCAAAAGTTTGTTCTGTTTGAAGTGTATCGCTGCCTATAGCTAGATTTTTTAAAGATGATTTAAGACTAAGAAAAGCATCAACAGTAATTTTAAATCCTCCACCTGTGTCTAACGTTTCAATTGGTGTACCATTAAATGCAATTCCAACAGTTGTTAAACTATCTGGAAGCTTAACACTTTTAAATGCATTATTCGCAAAGCAATAATCATTAAGAGTTTTTATACCTTCATTTAATGTTAATTTACGAATATTGTTTGAATTAAATGCATTACTACCTATAGTTTCTACCGAACCTGGAATATTTAATGTTGATATACTATTACCAGTAAAAGATACCTCTCCAATACTTGTAACTGAATCTGGTAATGCTAATGCCAAAATAGAATTACTTACAAAAGAATTACTATCTATAATCTTTATTGTAGGAGAAATTATTAGTTTAGATGATATACCCTTTTGTGCAAAACTACCTGTTGAGATACCAGTAACTGTCTTACCATCTATTTTTGTTGGAAGAGCCCATACATTATCTTTATATGATGATGGTGCTGAAGATTTAAATCCACTTATATTTACTGTACCATCTGAATTTGCTGATGTTGAATATAAGCTTTCATCTATATAATCTTTACATACCTTGTTATATTCTGATTCACTTATTGTTCCATTATCATATATATGTTCATCACATACATATTTAACACTTCCATCATCTATATAATCCTTTATATTTTCTACTGTTGTTAAATCAACTCTAATTACTGGATTTATATGAAATGGAGCTGAAGCACCACTAAATCCAAATGTTTGTCCTAAATTTCCATTAAGAATATAATAATATGTACTTTCACCCATTATTAAACATGGCAAATTTGCTGATGCTGGACAAATGCTTAACTTATTTAATAATGCATTATCATTTTCACTAAGTTCAGTTGTATTCATTATTCTTGCCTTTAATCCTGTAAAATCGAATGTTGAATTTATATTATACTTTGCTTCTGGTTTTGGAATTTTATCACTCCAAGTTTCAGTTATTTTGCTAATGTAATTTACTAAAACTCCATCATATGAACCACCATTATTTTCTAGTGCTTTATTATAATCATATACACCAGTATTTTTATATACTAACTCATACTTACCTTCATCAGTATTTCCATGAAGTACAAGCCATGCATAGCATGTATCCGATTCATTATCACACAATTTATAATTAATTGGATCAAAATATACTACTTCATTTTCTTCATATTTTGGTAGTTTACTTGGATCTATAGATACGGATGGATTAGATGGTGTTGTTGATGAACTATTACCTTTTATCATGGTATAATTTATTATAGATGTTATATCTGATAATATTATTGGTGATGTTGGTAATGATGTTAAATCTCTATTCTTATCATATGTTATTACTAGATTTAATGTTTTTTCCTCTTTACCTAATAATTTATCACCTTTTGCTACTGGAGTCTTTGTATCTTTATAGAATAATTCAAACTCTATTTTATTGCAAAAACTCGTCACATCAGTTCCATTTTCTGCTCTGCAATTTTCCATTTGTGTTGAAGTTAATTCTACTTCTGCATCTATATCCCCTTCGTTTATTACATCAAATTCATATGTAATTTTATCTCCAGGTGCAGATAAAATACCATTTGATATTGTTATTACAGTACTATCACCATTTAATACTGCTTTACCTGCAGTTGCATCACCCTCTGACTTTGGTGTTAGTAATTTAGTAAAATGTATATTCCATTCTCCTTTTTTTACTGTTGCAACTCCACTAATATCCAAATTTTGTGACAAAGTTGCATATGCTATCGTTATACCTATTAAACATATAGCAAGAACCGATAGTATTATGTTTTCTAAATTTTTGACTTTCATTCTATGCATACTTATTCTCCCCTATTCTACAATTACTATTTTACAAATATAATAATATTTTGTCAACAGACTTTTTTGTTTTGTTAATCCTTTTTTAAAATGTATACACATCATTAGTTAAAATGTATACATTAATAATGTTATACTATACCTTGTAAGGAGGTATATTTTATTATGCATAATAAAGAATATGCATTAAAACTTGTTCAAGACAAAATAAATGGTTTAAATAATTATTCTTATTCTCAAATCGGTTCTCTTACTGGATATACAAAAACTCAAATTTATAGGATGTCTGTTACATTAAACAAAAAGGATATCGATTCTATTTTAGTTCATGGTTTAACTAATAAACCTTCTAATAATTTACCTTCACCCAAAGAAATTGAATTTATTAAGAACTTTAAGAATAAATATCCAGTTATTAGTATAACACAATTTCAAGATATTTATCATGAAGATGTTATTTGGAATTCTAAGATGGCTAAAATAGTAAAAGAAAACAATCTTAAAGTAAGAAGTTATTCTTTCTATGAATCTTTATTTGAAAGATTTCATTAGATCAAACCTATCAAACATAGATGTTTTAATAAGGAGTATGATAGTCATCCTTTAAGAGAACCATCTCCACAAAGAGGCATCTTAATTATGATTGATGGTACTCCTCACGATTGGTTTCTAAATGGTAAAAAATATTCATTACATCTAGCTATTGATGATGCTACTGGTGAAGCATTATGTGGTTGGTTTATGCCCACTGAATATTTAGAAGGCTATGTTCATATGATAGAAATACTTGTCACTAAATATGGTATCCCAGAAAATATTTACTGCGATAAACACACTATTTTAATTAGTCCTATTGATGGTAATTTAACTCAATTTGGTCATATGTGTGAAGATTTAGGTATCAATATAATTGCTGCTAACTCACCACAAGCTAAAGGTAAAGTTAAAAAATGGAATAATACTATTCAAAATAGATTAATTAATGATATTAAAAGATATAACATTGAATCTATCGATGAATTAAACAAATTTTTCAATGATTATTATTGTAATTATCTTAATCAAAAATATGCTTATGAGCCTAAAGATAATAATTCAGCATTTGTTCCTTTAGATAATATAGATTTATCTAATATTCTATGTATAAGAGATACAAGAACTATACTTAATGGTAATATGATTTCTTGGAATAATAATTATTATCAAATATTAGATAAAGATAATTCTATTAAACAAATATATAAAGGTACTGAAGTTAAAGTTTTTGAAAATGTATTAACTAAAAAGGTTAAAATTAAATATTACAATATATTCTATAATACTAATCAAATTGAAGGACACTTCAAAGATCCAGTAAAAAGAGAACAAATGAGAATAGATAATCAAAAACAGCTGGAACAAGTTTTAAAAGAAAGAGATGAAAGATTAAAAGCAAGGGCGAACAAAGTGAGTTCATAATACCCCTGCTTTTTAAATTTCATCGATTATAATTTTAAGCCAACCAAAGTTCACCTTTGTTTGTTATCTATATTATAAATCGTATACATTTTAACTAATGTTTAACACATAAAAAGAGTTCATATGAACTCTTTTTACACTTTTCTTGATAGTTTTTTTTGCTCTTTAAATGCGAAGTATAAACCAAGTATTATTGATACTATCGCGACTATATAAATTATATATTTGATTTGATTTACTCCTGTTTGGATTGTTATTATTAAATACGCGAATGCTGTTTCTATTGCTTTTCTCTTTTCATTAGTATTTTCTAAGATATTTCCATTTAATTTTCCATCTTCTGTTATTGTAAATTCTATATCTTTATTATCATTACTTACTAGTTTATAACTTCCTTCTTCAAGATTATTTAAATATATTCTTCCTTTTATTGAAGTCATTTCACTATTATTTGATCCTGTAATATATCTACCTACTTCTTCATCCTTTTCCATATTTAATAATTTATATTCATTATCTACTTTCTTATACAAATTATATGTATTTTCTGTAGATAATTTACTTCCATCGCTCATTTCATATACAATTATATTTTTTCCATTTTGATTTATATTTAATACTTTTTCTATTGTATTTATTATACTTGCACCTATACTATCTGATGGAGCTGAATCAAGTATAGTAAGTGTTCCATTCTTAACAAAACTATAATCTCCATATGTTATTGTATGTCCATTTAGATATAGATTTATAATTTTGTTTTCTGGTACTATTATATCCTCTGTTAATTCTATATCTTTATATATTACTATATTTGATTCTGTATTATCTTTAACAGAATTAATTGCTGTTTGTAAATCAGTAAAGTTTATTCCATTTACCATTGCAACTCTTTCATCATCAGCAATAATAGAAAGTGTAGCACTTGTAATTTCATCTTGTATTGATGTAACTATTTTATATCCAGGAGCGACTTCACTTATAGTACCAGATATTGCACCATTTTCTCCTTTAATTATACCATCATAGAAGTTTACAATTCCTTCATTATAAACTCCATAATTTTTACCATGTAATAATGGAATTGATGTACTTACCATTCCATCATTTGATCCAATATTAATTTTTGATACGCTTGATGTATTATATACTGCGTATCCTTCAGATATAATTGTTCCTCCATTTATATTAATAGTTCCTCCACCTGCTGTAACTTTAAATCCGCTACCTGATGATGCTGATACGTTTATAGTACCACTATTAAAATTAATTACACCCATACCTGAATTATAAATTCCTGTATTTTGCACTTGTATATTAATGTCATTAATATTAGTAATAGCAGAAGAACCAATATTTGAAATTCCATTTTTACCTGTTATAGTAGTTGTATTTACATTTGATTCTCCATAGTTGTTTATAGCAATATTATCTCCGTTTATAGTACCACTATTAATATTTAAAGTACCATTATTATAAATTGTTGAATCACCTTTACTTGATAAATTTGAATTTGTAATGCCAAGAGTACCATCATTATTTATCAATATTGAATTATTATTTAATAATTTTCCATTGCCTAATGTATCAATTATTTTTAAAATTCCATTATTATTAATCATTTTTGCATTATTACCTTCAATTAATTTACCATTAATATCAATAATTATATTTTTAGAAGAACTAATTTCTATAGTTTCACTACTTTTTACAAAAGATTTATCTCTAATAAATTGAATAGTATCACCATTTGCTGATTGATCTATTGCCGTTTGTAAATCATAGTATTCTTGATTAGTTGTTAAATTTTTAACAACTGGTATTTTTTCAAGATAAGATACCTCATTATTATCTAAATCCGTTGTTGTAAAAATATCGTAGTTTTCTTCTATATCATTTAATACACCATCAATGCTCTTTTTTCCTATTATTTTACCATCATAGAAATTTACTGAACCTCTATTATTAATTGATATTCCAGAATTTTTTCCTTTTATTATAGGTAATTCTTTTGAAACAATTAAATTACCACTTTCATCAGTATCACCTTTAATACCAATATTAATTATAGAATAAGAAGAAATCCCAGTTGAATAAGTAGACTCAATAGTACCACCATATAAATTAACTATACCATTATCATTATTAAATAACCCAGTTGATGATGTTGATGTTATAGAGCCACTATACATATTAATTTCTCCAGTATTAGTTACACTACCAGATATAATAGAATTCCTTATATTAGAAGTACCAGAATTAATAATTGATATAATATTACCACCATATAATTCAAGTATTCCACGATTATCTATATAATAATCATCTTCATTTGATGTAATATTTCCATCATATATATTAACAGTACCATTTACATTATGTAAAATAGTGTTATTAATTGTTCCATAATACATATTAATAATACCATCTAATTCATTATTAATACTACCATTTATAGTAATTAAATTATTTGAACTATTTTCGTTACTTTCACCTATATTTATTGTTCCTGTTGATTTATTATTAATACTACTTGTTATATTTCCATAATATATATTAATAATACCTGTTGATTTATTATTTATTCCACCTTGAATAGTAATTAAATTATTTGAACCATTTTCATTACTTTCACCTATATTTATTGTTCCTGTTGATTCATTATATATATTGTCTAAACTATTGTCTGAATTTATAATACTACCACTTTTTATATTAATATTACCTGTTGATTCATTATATATTGATTTTATTTTATTTCCACTAGTGTTAATGGATAAATCATCAATATTTATATTACCTGTTGAACCATTATATATAACTGTATTATTTCCATAAGTATCATAATTTACATAGTTTAAACTTCCTCCATTTATATTAACATTACCTGATGATTTGTTAGATAACATTGCAAATGAACAATCTACTAAATTAATATCTCTAGAAGAATTATTTACAAAATCATATAAGATATTACTATTGTTTATATCTATTTCTGCACTATTATCATTATAAATTGGAACTCTACTTTCACCTTCAAAATTACTATTATTTATAATAATTTTACCAAGTCCATTGTATATTGAATATCCAGTAGCAAAACCATCTGTTGAACTATTAGAAAATTTTGAATTGCTTATAATAATATCACCATCTGAATTATTATATATTCCATTAAAATTATCTCGTTGATTTGTTCCTAATGATAAATCATGAGAATTTCCTCTAATATTAATATTAAATTTTGAATTTTTTATTATTAAATTACCTGATTCATTATTTGATATTATATTACCAATGTTTCTATTACCATCAATTATTACAGAATCAATTTCTAATGTACCAGTATTTTCAATAAGTGAACTTCCTGTTGTTTCCAATTTACCAGTTCCATAATTTATACTTTCATCTTCATTTTTAGTATTAATGCTATCAATGATTTTTAAATTACCATTATTTTTAATAAATAGTTCATTACTTGCTGAAATATTATTACCATTAATATCTATTGTTATATCTTTATCAGGTGTAATTTCAACAGTTTTTGTACTTGGAATTAAATTTGAAGATTCTATGTATTGAAGTGTATCACCATTGGATGCATTATCTATGGCATCACTTAATGACTGATATTTTTCATTAGTTGTTAAATTTTTAATTATAAACTTTCTTTCTAAATATTTAGTTTCACTACCGTCTGAATTTGCATCCCTAACAATATTATAACCATCTTCTATATCATTTACTGGACCATTAATTGCAGTTACTGCTTTAATTATTCCATCGTAGAAGTTAAAAATGTTATCATCATTGTTAATACCTACTAAGGATGATTCTATAATAGGATTATTTACTGATACAATTAAATTACCCTCAGAATCTAAATCACCTTTTGTTCCTAAATTAACAACACCGAAATCATTTACTGCTATACTATTTGATCCTTTAGAATAAATCTCTCCACCATATATATTAGTTGTACCCCAACTTGTTATTGCAATACTACTATCAAAATCTGAAGTTGTTATTATACCACCATATATATTAGTTGTACCATCGTTTTCTGTTTCAAGTGCAGTTCCTCTTTTACTATGTGAACTTAATGTTCCACTATTCATTGTAAATATTCCTTCATTTACAATTACATTAGCAATAGCTGAGATTTCTCCACTTTCTATTAATAAAGTGTCCTTATTGTAAATACCTTTACTTTTTTCTTGTGTTGTATTAATTGTTGAATTAACAAAAGTAACATTCCCTGCTTTATTATATAATGCAGTACCACTAGAACAATCATTATTAATTGTAGTATCTGATATATTAATTATTCCACTTTCATTATAAATACTATATGAATTATTACTATAAATTTTACTTTCTTCAGATACTATATTTCCATCCTTGTTATTAATCATACCATATATCTTAGAATTATTTAAATTTAAACTACCTGAATTATCTATTGAATATTTACTGAAATAACTGCTTACTCCACTATTAATATTAGCTTCAGAATCAGTATGATTTATTACAACATATTTCGAATCATTACTAGTACTTTGTAAGTATAAATAATTACTGAAATAACTTTGTGTATTTAATATACCATAATTATCTATAATTGTTGCATAATTAGTTACAATACCTGCACATGAATTATTTTCATCTCCATCATAAATTTTTAAATTATTTCTATTTATTATATATGTTTCATCACTAATATAGTCTATATAATTTCCATTTGTATTAATAGAAATATCTTTATTTGATTCACCTAAATTTACTACTGTTTTAATAGTTTTTAATAATTTTATTTCTTTTTTCTCTGTTTCTGGTATTGAATCAAAAGCCGATTTAACGCTTGGATAGTTAATTCCATCAACTTGAGCTACTGCACCAAATTTTTCAATTGAAGGTATTTCAAGTGTCATATCTGTTAATAAAGTGTTCTCATTATTATCTTTCATATATATATCATAATTATCTTCATAATCAAATATTGGTGCATTTATAAGATAATCTTTTACTCCTGTAATAACTCCATCATAATAATTTAATTGTAAATCTCCACCATTATATATTCCATACATGTTACTAATAATTTTTGGTGAAGTTTTATCAACAATTTGATCTTTTACTCCGAGATTAATTGTACTTATATATTTATCTCCATTTTTTATACCGAAGTTATTACCTTTTATCGTTCCACCACTTATATTTGCCGTACCATTATATGCATAAATTCCTGTATCTGCTTCAATACTTCCAGAATACATATTTAAATTACCAATAGAGGTATTTAAATATATTCCATTACCACTAGTTGATGATATGGATGCGTCAGACAAATTCAAATTCCTATTTAATACAATTGCATTACTATTAGTTCCTGATACTTTAATTGTTCCACCTGTTATATTAGCTGTATAATTATCAAGAGATAATCCAGTACCTTTTGATAGAGATGAAGTAATAATTCCTCCTGTCATATTAAAAGTTCCTTTATTAACATCCCCATTACTTAATACACCGATATTCTTTCCGTTAATTGTTCCACCATTTATATTTAAATTGTTACAATCATTTTGGATTCCAATATTACCATTTATTGTTCCACCATTTATATTAATATCAGCACTATTTATTGTACGATTAGAACTATATATTCCTGTTCCGTCAGAAGATATTTCTCCATTATTTAAATTAAGAGTTCCTTTAAAATTGTATATTCCATATGTTGTTCCACTTATTTTAGGTACAACTCCATCAATTATATCTATATCAATTTGACCATTACTATTGTTATATATTCCTGTATTGGTTGCTGATATTGTTCCTGATTGTAAATTAATAGGAGTATCTGCATTATTATATATACCATATTGATATCCTGTTATATTTGATTTCATTAAATTTAAATTACTACTTGCATTTTCATATATACCATAATAATTATATGAAGAATTTAATGTACCTGAAATCAAAATATTTGTAGAATTTAAACTAATATTACCTGTTGAATTATTGTAAATTCCATAATTTGATGCTGGAGAATTAGTAGTTTTTAATGTTATTTTTGAAGATATTAAATTTATTTCACCACTATCTTTATTATATATACCATAACCAGTAGATGTCATATTACTATTTTTTAATATTACATTACCTGTTGAATTATTATATAAAGCATAACTTGTTCCAGATGATAATGTAAGTGTTGGTATAGTCGCATCAATATTACCAGAACCTTGGTTATATATCCCATATGAATTTGATGAATTTGATATTAATTTTGTTGCATTAACATTAATGTTTCCAGAATCTAAATTATATATTCCATATTTATTAGATGTTAAATTTTCTACATTAATATTCATATTTCCTAAATTTTCATTATATATTCCAGAATTTATTGCAACAATTTCGTTAACATTTATTGTACTATCATTTATAGAATTATTCCATATTCCATATTTATATCCATATATGTATGAACTATTTATATCCACACTTCCTGTTTCATCATTATATATTGCAGAATTATTATTTTGATTGGCATATAATTTTGTATTATCACCTGTTTCTAGATTTCCTAAATTTGTAATTACATTATAATATCCAGATTTATCTAATTTTAATATTCCTTCTTTAATATTTAAATTTGCATTTTCATCATTATATATAACAGAATTTGTTGTGCTTGTTATACTTCCAGAAACAGAAATTGATGAACTATTTACTTCTTTTCTTATAGTATCATTTAAAATTAATTCTATTTCTCCAATTGATATAGTATTATTTGAATTTTTGAATTTCCATTTCAAATATTTATAAGAATCATATATATCATTACTTATTTTTATTTCATTATATTCATTTATTCCTTTTTGTTCTAACGATTTAGATAAAATAGAATTATAAGTTATTCCATCTTTACTTGCTAATAATTCAACTTCTTTTGGATATTTATTTATATCATATCCATATATTTTAAATCCAAGTAAAGTTTTTTGATTATACATTTGATATTCAATATAACTTTCATCTAAACTTTCACTTTCCCACGCTGTATTAAAATCTCCATCAAAAACTTGATATGGATTTTCACCACTTTCACTTGTTACTGTTCCAAATGAAGAATTTGATGTTAATTTTTGATTTGTAATATTATATCTTTTTGTGTCTACTAAATAATTATTTATTATTTCTTCTTCTGTTAATGCCTTACTATAAATTCTTGTTGAATATATATTACCTTTATATAAATATCTTAAACTATTACCATTTTTACCAGTACCAAGTAATAGATGATTATTATTAGTATTATCTGAATATATCTTACCAGAAATAGGTTGACTAGAAATTAAAATACCATTCAAATATGACTTAGCATATTCTCCATCAAATGTAACAGCATAATAAATTTTATCTGTTGATTTTGTAAATGTAGAATTTAAAGATTTTAAAGTACTAGCTGAATCAAGGTAAAAACTAAATAACATTCTATTAGAAGATGATAATCTAAGCTCATATCCTCCATTATATTTATTATAAAGGATTGTCCTATTAATACCTGAATAATTAGAAAGAACTGTTTCTATTGTCATATATTCATAATTTTGTTCTCCCAAATCAACATAATCATCGATACCATCAAAATATAGATAATTATTTTCAAAACTTGCTGAACCATTTATTGTTCCATTATTTCCTTTACCACTTGAATCAATCCAAACTGATGAATCTTCTCCATGTTGTATACCATCTAAATTCATTTCAAGTCCATCTTTGATATAATCATCTAAAGTATATGAATCATTTTTTTCGTTATATTTTAAAATATTATTTTCATATTCTTTATCATATACATTTTGTGCTTCATTAATTTCATTTTGATATTTTCCATCAATTATTGTTAAATCACCACTATTTTTTAAAACATAATCATTAGCTGTTGTTGTAATAGTATGACCATTTAAATCAAGTATCATGCTTTTTGTATTTTCTATATTTATTGAATTAACTAAAGATATATCCTTTAAAGCTTGAACTGTATCTGGTTCTTTATTTAAAGTTACAGTAACACCATCATATCTTGTATATTCTTCAGTTATATCTTTATCTTCAGTATAACTAATACTTATATCAAAACTATCTTTATTATCTTCTGATACTGACGTATTTACTTTTTTATAATAAGCAAATTGTAAATAATATATATTACCTTTTTCAAGTGTTTTTGTAATATTAGATGATACTTTACGACTATCTGTATATAATATATTATCAGTATAAAAACTATTTTCATTATAACTATTACTATTATCATAATCAATTTGTTTTAAATTTCCTTTAAATAAATTAATATACGCTGCTGAAGAATAATCCGATTTAGAAATATCATATTTTATATTTATTGGAATATCATAATTTTTATCTGTTAAATCAATTTTTATATAAGAAATTGCTTTTGAATATGGTATACCTTTATTATCATTAGTAAATACACCTGTACTATTATCAAAACTAAATCCATATATTTTTTCATTTTTTAATAGTGCATAATCATTTGTTTCTAAACTATCAGTTATTTGTGTTTCCTCTTCTTCTACTTTATCTAATAATTCTGGAACTAATCCATAATATAATGTAGTATTATCTTTTTCACCAAGTTCTAGTATAAATGGATCATTATTAGTTCCACTTCCACTCTTTACTCTTGTTTTAGGATTTAAATATACAGAAGGTTTAATTGTATAATTATTAACTGCTGCAGGCATTGAACCAGGTGTTACTATTGTGTAACTTGTATAACTTGGATCTGCTGCTCCATACACTGGACTTAAAGATACAAGTGGAGTACTAATTCCAACATTCATCCAGTTATTATTTGATGAACAATCTCCATATACATTAGAAGGGGAATTCATACATTGTTCTCTATTATTACTACTGCCATCACTAGAAGCCATTATATAATCGCTTGCATATGGAAGAGCTACTTTACCAGTCCATGTTGTTGTTCTTTCTACTGAATCAACAGTTGGATAATTTGACGAATCAAAATCAGTCTTTCCATTTTTATCTCCTCTTTCATATGTATATAGTTCCTTTGGTGTAAGAGAATTCATATTAGATGGAAGAGCGCCTGTATTCCATACAACAGAATCTATCATAGATTTTGCAGTGGTATTTAAACCAATTGATGTAAAGTCACAATTATTTCTATTATTATTAGGAGCTGCTAAACAATAACCGCTTTTTCTATTCCAATATAAGCTATTATTTAAAAGATTTTCATTGCCACTACTATCAATCACTTTATTTTCATCATAGCCTTCATTTAATAATTTCATCATTGCTGAATTTGACCACTCGTTAACGCCATATCCTTGATTTACAGTAGGAAGACTTGAATCCCATGATATAGAAGTTCCGATTGATTCATTTCTAATTATTTTTATTCTTTTAGAAAAATTACCATATGAATCTGTTGTATTAAATATTCCTAATACTCTCCATAATTCATTATTAAATTTAACATAATTTTTTGCATCTTTTCCTATAAATCTGAAATTAGCATCACTAGTACCATCATCAGTAATATAATCTTTACTAGATGAGTCAGAATTTTTGTCTATTGTTCCATTCATATGAGGTAACATTCCTATTTTTAATTCATTATCAATTATTGGAACTAATTTAATTGATTTAATATATGATGGATATGAATTAGAACTAGTTGAATCATTATAGGCACTATAATGAATATAATATACACTACCTTTTGGCAATACATATTTATAATTATGGAAATCATAATATACTGAACTACCTTCAATACTATAATTACTATATTTATAACTAAATGATAATAAATTTTTTGAATAAATTGAGTTTAAATAATTAGGTTCTACATTTTTTGAATTATTAGTTATATACATATAATTTATAATAGATGAAGAACTTGATAAATAGGCATTAATATCTATTAATTTATCAGTAATAGAATTTGTTAAATCTACTTTTACATATGAATCGTACATATTTTTTGAAGATGCTGAACTAACTGTATAAGCATTATAAGATGAATAATAATCAGTAAATCCGACATTATTAGTTTTCAAATTTGTAGATAAATCAATATTCATTTCATTTAATATTTTTGCTTCATACAAGTAAGTATAGTAACTTGAATCTTTTGAAACAAAATGAATATAATTTATTTTACCAGGAATTAATAATCCATAATAATAATCACTACTACTTATACTATTATTATTTGCATCCATAAATGCATCTATATTTTCTGGCATATCAGCACTATCATTTATAACTGCATAAAAATTTTGTTGATAAGATGATGCTCTTAAAGCAAATGTTTTATAATCTGTTTCATTTGTTAAATCTACTTTTATATAAGAATGAGCTGGAGTTACAGAAGTATCACCTGCATAAATATAATTAGAATCAATATTAGTAAATCCATTTTCACCATCAGTAATTATATCTTTTGATAAATCAAATACTTTATCTACATTTTTTACGGAAACTATATCTATTGAATTTATTATAAATTGATCTTTAGAATTACTATTATCATAATCCTCTTTACTGTTTGAATCATTATTCTTAAAATAGTAAAATTGAATATAGTATTTTTTCCCATGAGTTAATATTTTTGTATAATTATATGGTCCTATAAATGTAGTATCTGAACTATTAATATTCATATTTACAAGAGCATCACTTTGATAAGAAGAATATTTTTTATTATCTTCATTTATTATTACATTACCATAATTATTATAATATAAAGTATCAAGTGAAGCATTTATAATAACTTCCTTATCTTCATTTTCATTTGTTAAATCAACTTCAAAATATGAAAATGCAATTGAAGAATTTGTATATTGATTATTAGATCTAAGTGTTTTTGTATCTTCATCATATTCAAAACCATATGTTGATGTTATTGTTTGAAATTCAGTATTTTCATTTACTTCATAAGAATTTATCTTTTGTAAAGAAATGTTAGTAATTACAAACATATTAATATCAGATGCATCTGATTTCGAAAAAGAAAGTTCAACATAATATTTTTTACCTTTTTCTAAATTATAAATAATCGTTCTTGATGCACCTGTTTCTATTTTATTATTTGATTTTGAAGTTAATATTTCACCTTTTGAATTATTTTCTTTTATTATTACTGATGCAGAACTATTAATATTAGTTTTGTATCCTGTTAATAAGAATTGTTGATTATTTTCATAACCTGTTAAATCAATTATTGTATATGCTTTAGAGTTATTACTATCACTTGAAGTTAAAATTTTATTTTCTTCATCATAAATAAATCCATTATTGCCAATAGTTTTAAACCCTTGAAGCAATGTTGTATTAGTATAATTTTCAGTAGATGTACCACTATAAGTATCATTAATAGCATTATTAATATCTGTATAATAAACTCCTGTTCTGATAATTCTTGCTTCTGCATCTTCTAGTATTTTTAGTGTTGCGACTTGTCTATTATCACTTGTTACTACACTCGCATTATATAGATATGGTTTATCATTTACTTCCCCTTCTATTGCAACGTTTCCTGCAATCATTCCATCATAGAAGTTAAATCTTCCTTTTGTATTTGTATCTATATATTCATTTACAACTCCAAATGTTCCTCCATTTATATATGGCTTTGTTGTTGATACTACTAATTCTTCTTCTAACTCACCGAGTGTTAGTACACCTGTTGTCTCATTTTTTAATGCTACTCCAGTATCATTTACTATACTTCCTGCTTCTTCCGCATTATCTTTTATTATTAAATTTCCACCATTATTTATTGTATATGTATCTTTTACTCCTGTTATTGTTTTTCCATTTATTTCAAGTGTTATATCTTGTCCTTCTAATACTTCTACACTTTCTTTTGTATCTGTTACCATTTCTATTGTACATTGATTACTTGGACAAGCTTTTATTGCTTTTTCAAGTGAACTAAAGTTTTCATATAAATTTTCATCTTCAAATAATTTATTTTCTCTTCCAATTATTCTTGCAACTATTTTTAATTCTGTTGTTATTGTTATCTCTTTTGCATCACTTAAATTTCCAGCTACATCTTCTGCGATTACTTTTATTTTATAATCATTTCCTGATATTAAATCATTAAATGTATATGTACTATTTTTTTCTTCATTATAGTTTTCATTATATACTATAGTTGTTTCTAATAAATCATCTTTATATATATGTATTTGTTTCATTCCTGATTCATTATCTATTGTACTTGCATTTATATCAAAGCTTGTTCCTGATACATTTGTTTCATTTAATGAATTTATTATTGGCTTTATTTTGTCTATATTTGTTATATCATGTGACTCTGTTATACTATCTACATTTTCTTTTACCGATTTTGCCACTACTGTACAGTTATAATCTATATCAAATGGTCCTGTATATTCTTTATATTCTCCTGTGTCTATTTTATATAGATATTTATAATCTTCATGACTTGATGTTATTGTTACTGTTACTTTATTATTTGTCCACTCTGTTGGTACATGTCTTATACTTGGTTTTTCTATTTCTTCATATGAACTATGTAATACTAAATTATCTGTTACTGGTAAATTAAAGTCATATTCTTTATCATTTAGTGTCCATGTTTTAAATAAATTATGTTCTTTTGTTGGATTTTCACTTGGTTTATTTACCTTTAATCCATATTTAACTTGTTCTTGTTTAAACAAGTTATCTCCATCCATGAACTTAACTGTATATTCATTTGCTTCATATACCGAATAAAGTGTTGTATCTTTCGTTATTTTTGTACTAAAGTCATAGGCTGTACCATTTTCTTCTAATGACCAATATTTAAATGTATGTCCTTCTTTACTTGGATCTGTTTCTGGTTTTATAGCGACTTTATTATATTCTATAGTTTCATCTTCTATATATTTAGTGCCATTATCTATAAATGATACTTTATAATTATTTACACTATATACTGAGTAAAGTGTTATATCTTTTGTTATCTTTGTATTAAAGTCATAAGCTGTACCATTTTCTTCTAGTGACCAATATTTAAATGTATAGCCTTCTTTTATTGGATCTGTTTCTGGTTTTACTGCCACTTTATTATATTCTATAGTTTCATCTTCTATATATTTAGTGCCATTATCTACAAATGATACTTTATAATTATTTACACTATATACTGAGTAAAGTGTTATATCTTTTGTTATCTTTGTATTAAAGTCATAAGCTGTACCATTTTCTTCTAGTGACCAATATTTAAATGTATAGCCTTCTTTTGTTGGATCTGTTTCTGGTTTTACTGCAACATTATTATATTTAACTTTTTGCGTATCACCATATACATTACCTTCATCTATAAAATTAACATTATATTCATTTATATTATATACTGCATATAGTGTTATACTTTCAGTTATCAATGTATTAAAATCAAATTCTTCTCCATCTTGTGTTAGTGACCAATATTTAAATGTATAGCCTGTTTTTCCTTGGCTTTCTATTTTTTCAACTTTGTTATTATAATCTACCTTTTTAGTTGTTATTCTATTTTCATCATTAAACATTACTGCATTTTTTATAATTTCATATTTTGAATATAATTTTTTATTTTCTTTTATTTTAGTTGTAAAATCAAAATTTTTGTTATTTTCTGTCCATCCTGTAAATGTATAGCCTATTTTACTTACAGTAGGAACTTCATTACTATTTATTGTATTATCATAATCTACTTTTATTGTTTTTATTAGTTTATCATTATCATAAAATTCTACATTATATTTATTTATTTCATATACTGAGTATAATGTTAAATTTCTTGTTATAGGTAAATTTAAATTATATTCTTTTCCATTTTCTTTTTCTGACCAATATTTAAATGTATAGCCTTCCATTGATACTTTTGGTGCGATTACTAGTGATCCTGCTTCTAGTTCTTGTTTATCTATTTCTTTTCCTTTGTCAATAAAAGTTACTGTATATTTATTAATATCGTACACTGAATAAAGTGTTATATCTTTTGTTACTTTTGTACTTAAATCATAACTATCACCATTTTCTTCTAGTGACCAATATTTAAATGTATAATATTCTTTTGATGGACTTGTTGGAATTTTTATATTTCCTCCATATTCAACTTGTTGTTCATCATATTTTTCTTTTCCATTTATAAATGTTACTGTATATTTATTGATATCATATACTGAATAAAGTGTTATATCCTTTGTTACTTTCGTATTTAAATCATATTCTTTTCCATTTGGTTCTTCTGACCAATATTTAAATGTATGGCCTTCTTTTGATACTTTTGGAGCATTTAAGCTTCCATTTTCTTTTACTTTTTCTGTTTTAACTATTTTTTCATTATCTACATATGTTACTGTATATTCTTTTATTTCTTCTGTTTGTCCATATAATACCAAATCTTTTGTTACTTCATTATTAAAGTTATATTTATTTGTATATTTCTTATCTGTGTACCATCCCTTAAAGTTTTTGTTATTTACTTTTGGTTCTTTTATTTTTTCTCCTTCTAGTACAGTATCTTCTTTATATGTTTTTCCATCTAAGATATATACTATATTTTCATATATTTCCCCTTTTGCAGTTACTTTGTTTATATATGTTTTTGCTTCACTTGTACTTTCTATATCTAAAGTTAAGCCTTCTTCTCTTTTTTCTCCAGCATTTAATGTTATTCCTTCTAAACTTCTATTATATAAAACTCCATTCTTTTCTTCCCATGATGTATTCTTTTCTTTATTGAATGTTAAGCCTTCTGGCACTTCATCTTTTACTACTGTTACTATGCCTGATTTCTTTCCTGTATTTTGAACAGTTATTTTATATTTTACTTCACCAGTCATATTTTTAACATTTCTTAATGCTTGTTGTACTTTATCTAAGTTTCCATATTTATATGTTGTTGTTTTTCCGCCATTTACTATTGTCATTTCTGTTATTTGTTTTTTTAATTCTATTTTATATGGCTCTACTTCTTTTACTATTATATTTAATTTTGATGATCCTGATATATTTACTTTTTCTTCATTTACTTTTTCATATATATCTTCATCTATTTCTAAGTCGTATTCTCCTTCTTCTATATCACTAAATACATAATTTCCATCTTCGTCTGTATATGTTTTCTTTATTGTTTCTCCATCTTTTTTAAGAGCTAATTCTATATTTGATACATTCATTGATTGTTCATCTTGTACATTTCCTGTTAAACTGTTATTTTTTACTTCTACATTTTGTACATTTAAATTTGTATATTTTTCTTCACTTACTTCTTTTATTTTGATTTTAGGAGTTACTTTGTATCCATTTGGTGCCCCCTCTAATTTCATAACAAGTTTTAATTCATTTTCTTTATTTACTTTTGCATTTTTTACTGTTATCTTTATATTTTTTCTATTTTCAGAAATAGTACTTGTTACATCACCATTTGTTATATCTTTGAAACTTGCGTACTTTTCATTATCATCTAAACTAGCTTCAATTATAACATCTCTTTCTTTTATATTTTCATCAGTTGATAATGAATATTTAATTACATAGTCTATTTCATCATAGCCTTTACTTGTAATTAAGTTATCTACTGCCGCTTCATTTATATTCGCACTTAAAGAAGACGTAACATTATTTATTACAGCCTTAGACACTTTTACCTTTCCTTTATCAAAATCCATATTTCCTATTTTTAATATTCCTACAATTGCCCCTATAATTACTATCATCATTATTAAAGCAACATATTTTTTTGATCTTAACTCTTTTAACTTCATATACAAACTCTCCTATTTTTACGTCTAAAATAAGTATACCAAATTATGACATTTTTTTCTATATTTTCCTTTATATTTATTAAAAAAATCAAGATTTTTAAATCTTGATTTTACTTTGCTAAATATAGTCCAAAATTAGTACCATTTTTGTCTTCTTTCTTAGCAATTATATATACATTTTTTTCTTTATTTTGATAAATACTTTCAACAGTTGAATTTTTAATTTTTCTTATTTTCATTCCATCAAAATTAACTATTTTTATATATTTTTCTTTAGTATTATTTATGAATATTGCACCCTTATATGGTAATATATCGTTTGTATTATTATTTATTAATTCTTCATTTTTTTCTAAAGAATAATTCTTTGCTTTAAAGTCATCACTAAACATTTTTACTTTTTTGTTATCAATATATATTAACGAATCATCACTATTTTTTAAATTTTGTGACATTTTTACTTTTAACATTTCTTTTCCATTAGAATCTAAAAGTATAGTATTATTCTTTTCATCTTGATATTTATAATATTCTTTATTTTTTATCTTAATTATATTTGCACCTGTATTATTTAAACTTTTCTTATTTTTTATAGAATACAATGTTACTGTTTCATTTTTAACAGGTCCAAATACTACCTTTTGTCCTAAAATAAGTATTTCATTTTCTGAAATTGATACTTCTTCATTTTTATTATTATAAAGAACATACTTTCCTTTGTATTTTTCGTCTTCTGATTTATTAGAGTATTTTATCATTTTATATCCATTTTCATACTGAGTATAATTTTGAAGAACAACCTTTTCATTTTCGTTGTAAAACTCTGTTTTTTTATCCTTTATATTAATTACATATAATAAATTTTTGCCACATAATTTACTTGAGCAAGATACTTCTAAATAATTATTATCATTATCTGAATTTAATTTTGTAACTGAAGAATATATATTATCTTCTTTTGTATTATATGAATATATCTTATTAAATTTTTTATTTTTTAAATTATAGAAGCCAAATTCTTTACTTTTTTTATTGTCAACAAGAACTATATTTTGGCTAGATTCATATACACTTATTGAATATAAATAATATTCATCATCACTTATTTTTTTAGATATATTATTAATTTTTTCTACCTTTGAAAATGATTTATCTAATTTTGTTTGTTCACCTTTTATATTTATTTTATAATCTACCTTTGCACCATTTTCTCTTTTTGAAACAATTAATCCATTATCATTAGTGACTGTATAATTTTCAAAAGAATCACCAATCATTTTGTAATTATTGCAGTCATAATATTGATATACTCCTGTTTTTACATTTTTTATAACTAAATATAATGTATTACTTTCACTATCAGTAACCTCTTTATCAATCTTATATCCATCTAATATTTTATTTTTTACTTCATCATATATTACATATTTATTTTCTGTTACTATTTCAATTATTTTTTGATTATTATACAAATTATATTCTGAAATATTTTCGAATAATTTTTCACCTTTATTGTTTAAAAGTGTAAACTTTTCACCTTTTTCCAATATATATTTTTGATTTAAAGAAATTAATGCATTATTTGTTTTATAAAGTTCTTTAAAAGATTTATTAAAAATATAATATTTATTATTTTCATTCACAATAAAATAATCATCTTTAATAGAAATAATTTGTTTTTTATCTTCTTTTCCATCTTTTACTATATATGATCCAACTTTTTTAATCTTATCATTATATAGTTCTACTGTCTTATCACCTTTTTTATTTTCTTTAGTTGCTTTTATTGATGAACAATTATCATCTATGCATGTTATATCACTATAAACAGGTTTAAGTATATTTCTAACCATTTTAATATTTTTAGAAGAAAAGTATTTTACTAAAAACACAATCGCAACAATTACAAAGATAGAAACAATAACATATATAATTTTATTTATAATATTTTTTTTCATTTTTATTTCCTCCATTAGTTTGCTAAATAAAGACCAAAATAATCTTTATTATCAATTGTATTTTTAGTAAATATTAACACATTTGTTTTGTCTATTTGTTTAACACTAACAACTTCAGCATTATTTATCTTTTTTATTACTCTTCCAGTATTTGAAACAACTTTTATATAATCATTTGCGCTATTGTTTACAAATAGTGTATTTCTATATAAAGGTATTAAATCGCCTTTTATGTCATTTATTTTTTCATTTTTTTCTAAATTATATTTATTTTTCTTTGAATTTTGAGCATTAATCATAACTATTTTATCATTATTTAAATAGTAAACTAAATCATCACTATATGATAACTTTATATCATCTTTTGTGCATTCTATTTTTTTACCTTTATTATTTAAGATGCATGTCTTATCATCTGTTTTATATTTATATAAAGTATAGTTAGAAATGTCTATTATATTTGCTTCTTCATTTTCTTTATTGTAAGTCTTATTTTTCTTAAAAGAATATAGTAAAATATCATCTTCTGTTTTATCATTTGTGTATGATATTTCATCATCTACTACAATAATCTGTTTGCTTGAATCAATTACTTTTTTATTATTGTTATCATATAAAATATATTTCGAATTATTGTTATCATTATATTTTACATTTTTATATCCATTTTCATATAAAGTATAGTTTAAAATAGATAAATTGTTATCCTTAATATCAAATACTTTTTTCATATTATTTAAGGCATATACTAAATTTTCATTAGTTTTACAATTATCTTTTTTACATGATATTTGGTAAATTCCATTTTTATTTACTTCTGTTATATTTGATTTTGAATTTTCTTTTGAATAATCATATAATTTTTTATATTTATTATCTTTTACATTATATATACCAAAAGTATTATCATCTTTTTTATTTACAAATACATTATTTTGATTTTCTTTATATACAGAATTATCATAAACATAATATTTTGAACTATCTATAATCATTTTTATATCATTCGCATATTTTTGTGTATTTTTTTCTGTATATTTCTTTTGGTTACCATTTTTATCTAAAATAAATTTGTTCAATACGTTATTTTTTACTTTTGTAATTATTAAATTACCTTTATCATCTTTTTCACTATAATTTTGAAAATTATCACCAATTATTTCTTTTTTATCTATATCAAAGTAATAAAATAAATTATTTTTTACGTCTTTAATTACTAAATATAGTGTATCACCATCATTATTTTTAATTTCTTTTAATACAGTATAATCTTCAAGAATCTTTTCTCCCTTGTTATCTAATATAACACTAGTATTATTTACATTTATTAATACTATTTTGTCATTATTAAATGTTTTAGCACTATCGATATTAGAATATTTTTCTTTACCATCTTTTGTTATAATTTCATAACCATCTTGTTTTTTCATTAATAGTAAATTATCTGTTAAATATTTTAATTCATTACTAGTACTATATTTTTTATTATTTTTTAAATCTGTTAAATAATATCCTGTTATATCATTATTACTTCTATTAACTTTTTTAAATATTAAATAGTTTTCTGATACTTCACTTATTTCATTTGATGTTTTTGAATTAATATTAAAGTTTTCTTTATAACTTGATATTTTTTTACCATTATAATTATAAATATATTTTTTTGATGTTTTACTTTCATCACCACTTGATGCGATTATATAATCACATTTTTCACTTATACATTTTACATCATAATATTTTTCATCAAATATCTTATTTACTTTTGTTATACCATCTATTTTTTTATTTGTTAAAATTAAATACACCATTAAAACAATTATTATTAATGCAACAATAAATAATATTTTTTGTTTTTTGGTTATTGATACTACTTCTTTACTATTTTTACCCATTTTATTACTCCTATTATCATTCTATATATATTATAGAATACATGTTTGATTAAGTCAATTAAGCAAAAGAAAAAAAAAGCTATATAAATAGCTTAATTTAATTCTGATAATATTGCTGGTAAAATTTGTTTCTTTCTTGAAACAAGTCCGTCAACATAATATCCTTGTTTTATATCATCTAATTTATAAATACTTTCTAAAACACTCTTAGCATTTTCTGTAAATATCAAATATGATCCATTTTTAAGTATATCAGTAATAGCAATTATTATAAATTTATATCCTTCTTTATTATTTATTTCTTCTAATTTTTCTATATAAGTATCAAGTTCATCAAATATTCTATCAACATCTAATGTAAACACTTGACCTATAGCCATTTTTTCATCACCAATTGGGAATGATTTAAAATCACTTTTAATTACTTCTTCTTTTGTTAATCCTTCTAAAGATGTTCCTGCTTTAAACATATCAAGTGCATATTTTTTATAATCAACACCTGCGATTAATGCTAAATCTTCAGCAACTTTTTTATCTATTTCAGTAGTTGTTGGGCTTTGTAAGCATAATGTATCTGATAATAATCCAGAAAGCATTATTCCCGCAATTTCCTTTGGAATTTCTACATTATTTTCTTTATACATAAAGTAAACTATTGTATTAGTAGATCCTACTGTCATATTTCTAAAATTAATTGGATTTGTTGTATTAATGTTACCAATTTTATGGTGGTCAACAATTTCTAATATATTTGCTTCATCTAAACCTATTACACTTTGTTCTTTTTCTTGATGATCTACAAGCATAACTTTTTTATTATTTTTATTTATTATTTCTGTAATTCTTATTAATCCTAAACATACACCATCATTATTTAAAATTGGATAGTTGTTATGTTTTAATTTTTTAGTTGCTTCAACAAAATCAGTATAGTAATCATTTTCTCTAAATATTTTAGATGTATCTTCTACAAGTAATGTTCCGATTTTATTTGATAAACAAATTAATTTAGATGTATGAAATGAATCTATATTTGTTTTTATTACATTAACTTTATTATTTTCAGCAAGTTTTAAATTTTCTTCTGTTATTTTTTCTGGCCCTGTTACTACAATTAATTTTACATTATCATCAATTGCTTTTTTTATAATATCTTGTCTATCCCCAACTATTAGGATGCTGTCAGAGTTTAAATTTACATTACTTGTAAATGTATCACTATCATATGATGCAACAAGTACATTACCTTTTATTTCATCATCAAATTTAAGTACTTCTTCACCGCTAACAGTTTCAAGTATATTACTATAATTTGAATCTATTTTATCAAAATCATTACTAATTAATTTTTTAGCAATATCTTTAATTGTTATTATTCCTTTGTATTTATTTCCATTTGTTACAACTGGAGTACCTGTTACTCCTTTTTCTGTTAAGAATTTATAAACATAATCTATTGATTTATTTTCATCAACAAATAATCCTTTATGATAATCTAAATCTTTTAATTGTAATTTAACATCATTTAAATATTTTGGTTCTTTAACAACAAATTTATCTAGTACATATTTTGTTTCTTTATTAATATGACCAAGTACTCTTGGTTCTGTATCCATTCCTAATTTATTTTTTAAATAAGATAAACTTATTGCAGATGTTACTGCATCAGTATCTGGACTTTGATGTCCAAATATATAAACTTTATTCATTTTATTATTACTCCTCCTTTTAACAATATTATTTTATTACTTTTTTTACTATTTTTCAATCTCTTTATTCTTATATGTGTAAATATAAGCCATATCATTATTCACACTTGGGTTACTCTTGTATTCAATCTTATCAAATGAAGTATCTTTTTCTTCGTCAGAATAAAAACACTGAATCTTACCTCTTTCTGATAACATATTTCTAAATGATTCTAATATTAATTTTTCTCTTTTTTTAATTTCTTTTTCGCTCATATTTGTTATATCATGTGATAAATATATAAAATCATATAGTTCTTTTACTTTACTTTCTATTTTTTCATCTTTTGAATAAATAAATTTTACATTTTTTTCTTTAATATTTTTTGCAAGTTCTCCATAATCTTTACTTAATGTATATCTAACTAAAGTTGTTAATTCTTCAAAACTATATCTATCAGATTCTATTAATTTTGATCTTCTAATTCTTTTACCTATATAACTTTTATATAATTCATCAAAAAAATATCTTGTTTTATCATCTAAATTATCTCTTATAGATTTATATACATCATAATTAAATGTATAACTATATCTTCCGTGTGTATTCATAAGAAAACTATAGTAATCTTTAAATCTTAAATCTAAAGCAGCAATTTTTAACTTCATAAAATATTCATCAAACCTGTTATCACTAAATGCTGTAACATTTCCACCGTAAGATATTATATCAAATATTTCGTCTGAAGAATTGATTTTACATATTGCATTTTTATCTTTTAATTTTACTTTCTTAAATGATTTTAATGATTGATCTGAAAATAATTTTACTGGTCTATAACCTGTTTTTTCATAAACATTTCCTTCTATAAAATCACGAGCTACTACTATATCTTTTTCTACTTGCATAAAAAAACTCTCCTTTTTTTGTTTTCGGAGAGTTATTATATCATAAAAATTAATATTATTCACTATATTTTGATGTTATATTTAAATATTCTTCTAGTGTTTTACCTGTATTATATACTTTTTCTGCAAGTTCCTTACCTAAATATCTTACATGCCATGGTTCATATTTATAACCTGTTATTTCTTCTTTACCTTTTGGATACCTTATTATAAATCCATATTTATAACAATTTTTTTCTATCCATATTGCTTCAGGAGTACCTTCAAATGATGAATCTATTATATTTAAATCCATTGCAAATCCTGTTTGATGTTCAGAATGTCCTGGTCTTGCTGAATATGTATCAGCTTTTGTTTTACCATCTTTTAAAACATAACTATTATATAAGTTTGTTTGAAGTGAATATGATCTATAACCAGACGCAATCCATAATTTTATATTATCATTTTTAGCAGCATTTTGCATTTCATCAAATGCATTTTTAGCATCCACCGAAAGTGATCCAGGATCATAGTCCTTTGGCAAAGAATATGTTTTATTAACAATAAGTATTCCATTTACATATGTTAAACCATCTATATTTTTTATTTCTGGTTCATTATTTGAAGTATTTTCTTCTTTTACATCATTATTTTCTTTTTTGTTTTCTTCTTTTTTCTTAGCATCTACTTTTATTACAATAGATTTTATTAATTTTTGTGTCTTATGTTTTATAGTTATTTTTGAAATACCATCTTTTTTAGCAATTATATTACCTTTTTTATCTTTCATGAATATATCACCTATTTTAGTATATTCATATTCTTTTAAAGTTGCATTCTCTGGTTCATATGTTACATTTAATTTTATAGTATCCCAAGTTTCTGCTTTTAAGTCTTGTATATTCATTTTACTTACACTTATATAAGTTACAAAATATCTTTTATATTTTTTATTTTGGGAAATAGTTATATTTTTACTTGCTTTATTTTTTAATTTAATTGCTTCAACATTACCCTCTTTTGTAACTCCATATATATCAACATATTTATTTTTTAATAAATAATTTGGTAAAGATATGTTAAATTTATCAGAGTTTTTAATTATATTACTATTTTCTATTACAAACGATTTATCATTACTATAATTTTTGTATGCTAATTTTTTGTTAGATTTTTCTATTTTTAAGCTCATATTTTTACTTATATTTTTGCTTGGTAAAATAACATAAGCATTTTTATATTGTATTTTTAAGTTTAAATTATTTTCTTTTATATAGCTTATTGTCTTATTATATAATTTTAATTTACTATATTTCTTTTTTATTACAACCGTATTATTTTTGGCGTTTGGAAGACTATTATATATATTACTATTATATATAACATATGGTATAAAGTTTGCTAAAAAGATTATTAAAGCAAAAACAACTAATGCCATAATTATTCTATCTACTCTAAGTTTTCTTTTTTTCTTTCTTTTCCTACTCATAAGCGTTTACCTTCAGTAATATTATAGCATATTTCAAAAAATTAATGTAAACTAAAAAGCCATAAATGTAAAATTTATGACTATTAATTAATATAAAAGACTTAAAAGCGTATTAAAATCAACTCTTGTTAAAAATAATATTAAAGCAGAAATAGCTAAATATGGACCAAAGGCAAGCATATGCTCATTTTTTCTATAAACATTTATTATTGCGACTGGAAGCGCTAAAAATGACGCTAAAAAGACTACTACAATTGATAATCTCCATCCTAAAACAAAACCAATTAGGGCCATCATTTTTATGTCTCCGCCACCCATTGAATCTTTTTTAAACAAAGCATTTCCTATCATTCTTATTAAATACATTATTAGGAACATTGCCATTCCATCCATAAGTATAAATAAAAGTTCATATCCAAAGCTTAATAAACTAGTTATAACTTCAGTTTTATATAATATTATTAATTTTATTATTATAAGTACTACCGAAAAAAATATATTAACTTCATCTGGTATTATCATATATTTTATATCACTAATCATTATTATTACCATTGCTGATATAAACGTTAATGAATAAATAATATTAATTATTTCTGGATACACATCTTTGTATGCTAAATAACCAAGTACAAAAAGCACACCAGTTAAAAGTTCAAACATAGGATAAAAAAGTGATATCTTTTCATGACAATGTTTGCACCTTCCTTTTTGAAATATATAAGATAGTATTGGTATTAATTCTAGTGCACCAAGTTTACGATTACAATTAGTACAATGTGATGGTGGATATACAATAGACATATCATTTGGAAGTCTATATCCTACTACATTAAAAAATGATCCAAAGCAAATACCAATTATAAATATCATTATACTGTAAACTATTATTTCCATCATGTTCTCCTTCTATAATATGTTTTCATACATACTAAACATTGGTATTATTACTGCAAGTAATATTCCACCTACTACAACTGCTAAGAATATAATCATAAGTGGCTCAATTAAAGCCTTAATTCTTGTTATTGCATTAATATGTTCTTCTGCATAATAATCTGCTACCTTCTCCATCATTAAACCTAATTGCCCTGTTTTTTCACCCGTAACAATCATTTGGTATGCTATATTTGGAAAAGCCCAATTATCTTTAAACGCTACTGATATATTTTCACCCTTTGAAAGAGCTATAACAGCATCATATATTATTGATTTATATATTTCATTATCTGTAATTCTACCTAATATATCCATACTATCTGTTATAAATATATTATTATTAATAAGAGTCGCAAATGTTTTAGAAAACATTGTCATTTCATTATAAATAATTATATTACCTACAACAGGTATATGCATAATCATATACTGAATATTTGATTTAAATGAAACACTTTTTTTAAACAATATAACAAATGTAGATACTATTAAAAGTATTACAAGTATTATTATTAAATACTTTGATCTAACAAAATTACTTACATTTATTATTGCTTTTGTAATACCTGGAAGTTCCGCGCCTAGATTTTTATAAATATTTACAAATTGTGGAACCACCGAAACAATAATATAAATAATTATTATAATTGCAAATATAAATACAAATAATGGATACATCATTGCATTTACCATTTCTTTTCTTGATTTCTCAACTGATTTATAATATTCTGCCTGTTCATCTAATACTTCTGGCAAATCACCTGTCATTTCTGCTGCCTTTACCATATTTATTAAAAGTTTTGGAAATATTACACCCATTCTAATCATTGCTTCAGATAAAGTTGCTCCCATAGATAGTTCATATACAACTGATTTCCATATTGTTTTATCTGATTCTGTTTTAGATTGTGTTGATAATATTTTTATTGAATCTACTATTGGAATACCTGCTTTTAAATAAGTTGATAATTGTGTTAAATAAAATACTAATATAGACTTTTTCATTGGTCTATTAAGTGCAATATCTGTATTAAACATATTTGCTTTAGCAACTGCTTTTATTTCATATACTTTATAACCTTCTGATAATAAATATGAATGAACATCAAGTTTTGAGTATCCTAAAAATGATCCTTTTTCTATTTTACCTTCTGGATTTAATGCAGAATACTTAAATATTAACTTTTCTGTACTTCTTTTAGCATCTTCTGAATTAATATCAAGTGCAACAATTTGTTTTTTTCTATCTTGTCTTTTATTTTTTTCAAATATATCTTTTTCTTTTATTTTTTGAAACAAACTTTTTTTGTTTTGTTTTTGAAGTTCTTTTTGTCTTAACTTTTCTTTTTTCATTTCTTCTTTTGCTTTTTTATGTTCTTCTTTTGTTATAATAAATTCTTTAGCATTATCACTAGATTCATCATTTTTAAATTTTAACGTTTCACTTTTTACTTCTTCATCTCTAATATTTTTACTTAAATCTACTTTTTCTTTTGTGCTATGAGTATCTTTTTTCATAAGTTTATTAACTCCTAAATTTATACTTTTTACTATATTAAAAGGAAGTAAAATAATAAATAATAATATTTTACCAATATAACTAAAAATTGAAGTTTTATTATCTTTATCCATAATACCACCCATTATTCTATTTTCTATATTAGTATTATAACACACTAAAAATTTTTTTTAAACTATTTTTTCCTCATTCATATAATATACAAGAAGGAGGTATACTTTTATGTTTAATCCAAATCTACTTTATATGCCTGGAAGAAGTATTTTACCTATTGCTAGAAAAACAATAAATTGGGCTGGACTACTTAGTAATACACAAAAAACACTTAATATTGTTAATCAAGCAATACCCATTGTTTATCAAGTAAAACCTATGATTAATAATGCTAAAACAATGTTTAAGATTGCTAGTGAATTAACTAAATCAAATACAAATGAGAACTCAAATGTTCAAAATAATGTAAATGAAAGTAATAGTACTCAAAATAATAGTTATAGTGTAAATGATAGTTCATCAAATAATGATGGTCCTTCCTTCTTCATTTAAAAAAGACAAAACTAATTGTCTTTTTCTAATTCTTCTTTTATTATTTTTATAAGTCTCATATGATGAATTCTACTCATAACATTATTTTTTGGAAGTTGCAATAATAAATTTTCATATTTTAATAACTTTTTAGAGTAATAATCTTTAAATAATTCATCTTTATTTTCCATTAATCTAGGTCCAAAATATATTTGATTATAATTATATTTTTCTACTCCTCTTTTGAATTCTATAATTGTATAAATTATATCTTTATCAAGGACAAGTTTTTCTCTTGTTATTTTAAAACCTAACTTAATTACAGATTTTCTAAGTTTTACAACATCTGTATTAGATTGAACTATTATTTTATTTATATCTTTTAATTTTTCAGAATTACTTAAAATCTTTTCAATATTATTATATCCCATTCCTGCGATAATAATAGTATCTACTTCGCCTTCTTTAATAACATCAAGTCCATCACCAAGTCTTAAGGAAATTTTTCTTTCCATAGAATATTTTTCTATGTTTTTTTTAGCTTGCTTAATTGCCCCTTCATGTATATCAGAAGCAACTATTTTTCTATTTTTTATATTTTCTTTTATGTAAATATCAAGTAGTGCATGATCACACCCAATATCTATAATTCTATCTTCTTTATCTACAAATTCTGTTATTGCTTTTAATCTTTTTGATAATCTCATTTTAATCAACCAAATAATCCTTTAACTTTTTACTTCTTGATGGATGACGTAATTTTCTAAGTGCTTTTGCTTCTATTTGTCTAATTCTTTCTCTTGTAACACCGAATATAGTTCCAACTTCTTCAAGTGTTCTACAAGTTCCATCTATTAAACCAAATCTAAGTTTTATAACCTGTTCTTCTCTTTCTGTTAATGTTAATAATAATTCTGAAATTTCATCTTTAAGTACTTCGTTAATTGCATATTCTTCTGGGCTCAAACTACTATCATCTTTTACGAAATCACCTAAGTGTGAATCATCTTCTTCACCAATTGGAGTTTCAAGTGATAGTGGATCAAGAGATATTTTAATTATTTCTCTTACTTTATCTTCTGTTGTATTAAGTGCCTTGGCAAGTTCTTCTTCTGTTGGTTCTCTATCAAGTTCTAAAGTCATTTGTCTTTGAACTCTTTTTAATTTATTAATAGTTTCTACCATATGAACTGGTACTCTTATTGTTTTTGCTTGGTCAGCAATTGCCCTTGTTATTGCTTGACGAATCCACCATGTTGCATATGTTGAAAATCTATATCCTTTAGATGAATCAAACTTATCTACTGCTTTCATAAGCCCAATGTTACCTTCTTGTATTAAATCTAGAAATGATAAATTTCTACCTACATATCTTTTAGCAATTGAAACAACAAGTCTAAGATTAGATTCAGCTAGAATTGCTTTTGCTTCTTCATCACCATCATCTATTCTTTTAGAAAGTTTTAATTCTTCATCAAGTGATAGAAGGCTTATTTTACCTATTTCTTTTAAATACATCCTAACAGGATCATTAATACTTAAATTTTTAGGTATTTCAATATCTTCTAAAAGTAAATCTTCTTCAGATCCACCTTCTCCACCGTCATCTATTTCAGAATCCGCAACTACTTCTATATTATTTTCATTTAAGAAATTATATAAATCATCTAAAGATTCAGCGTCCATATCTAAACCTTTTAGGGCTGCTGCTAGTTCTTCAAATGTTAAGAAGCCTTTCTCTTTCCCTTTCTTTAATAGTTCTTCTTTTCTTTCTTCAAATGTTTTTATCTCATTCATCTTTATTACTCTCCTTTATTTTTAAATCTACTATTTTTTGCGCTATTTCCATTCTTTTAACACTATTTGATTCGTTTTTTAACTCACTTGTAAGTTTTACAATTTGATTATTATACAAGCTTTCTTTAATTACGTCAAAATAATTGTCAATATTATCATTTAATTCATCTTCTGTATACTTTAAATCTGATATATCAACTACTAAATTTATTAATTCTTTTTTATCTTCTAAATATATTATAAAGTCACTTAAGTTAAAACTATTAAACTTCTTATAAAAAAGTACTATTTCACTCGCAAGTTTTCTTTCTATATCATTTGGTAAATATGATAAATTGTTAAAATAATAAAGTATCATATTATTATCATTTATCATTCTATACAAAATATACTTAGATGCTTTTTCATATTTATTTATTTTTATATTTTTTGGTTTATGAGTTATAATTACTTTTTTTTCTGAATCTTTTAATTTTGATTTTATTAAATCATATGAAACATTAGTTGATTCTGATAATTTTTTTATTTCTATTTCTCTTACTATATCATCATCTATTTTTTCAAATTCTTTTATCATAACATTTATATAGTTAGATACTTCTTTACTATCATTAAAGTCAATATTTTCTTTATAACTAGATAATTTATAATCATATACACTTTGTGCATGAGACAAATTATAAATCATTTTGTCTTTTCCATTTGTAAGTATATATTCATCTGGATCTAAATTATCTTCTAGTCTTACTACCTTTATATTACTATCGTTTCCATTAGCAAGTTCAATAAATGCATTAGTTGCTTTTTCTCCTGCTTTATCTCCATCAAACATAAGTGTTATATTAGGCGCTAGTTTTTGAATTAAATTAAGCTGATATTTTGTAACTGCTGTACCCATTGTTGCAACAACATTTACAATTCCAATAGTGCTTAATCTTATTACATCCATGAAACCTTCTACAACAATTATATTTTTTTCTTTTCGTGCTTCTTTTTTTGCAATATGGTAGTTATATAAAAGTTCACCCTTTTTAAATATTTCTGTTTCTTTTGTATTAATATATTTGCTTTCGCTTTTTTGATTATATATTCTACCTGAAAAACCTACTACATTTCCTTCTAAATCATAAAGTGGAAACATTATTCTATTTTTATAAATATCATATATATTATTTCCATTTTGAACAGCAACTCCAGATGATACTATATCATCATCTTTAAACCCTTTTGCTTTTAGGGCATTACATAATTCAGAATCAGAAAGCGAAAGCCCTATATTAAAGTTTTTAATAACATCTTCATCTATTTTTCTGTTTAACAAATATTTTTTTGCATCTTTACCATAAACAGTATTTAAGTTGTTTTGATAAAATTTATAAGCAATATTATAAATATCATATAATGGTGACTTTTTAGTATTTTCTTTTTTACTTGTACTTATATCAATACTAACACCTATTTTATCCGCAACTATTTTTACTGCTTCATAAAATGAAACTTTTTCATATTCCATTACAAAATTAAATACATTACCAGCATTACCACAAACAAAGCATTTGTATACTCCCTTTTCAGGTGATACACTCATACTAGGATTATGATCATCATGAAATGGACATATTCCAAAATAATTTTTACCCCTTTGTGTTAAAGGTACATAATCTCTAATAATATCTACTATATTTGCTTTTCTTTGTATGCTAAGTATTTCTTCATAAGAAATGTTAGCCATTTAATCACTCCAAACCACTCAATTATTATATTCTCCGTTTCTCCCTCAAATTCCCCTAAAAAATTGAAAAAAATTTAATTTTTTTGCATATTTTACACTTTTTTTACATATTTTTTGATAGAAAGGGCATAATATGAGCAAAAAAAAATTAAAAATTATTTCTACAATTTTAGTGATTTTATTTAGTTTTTTATTCCATAGTATCTATGATAAATTTCCAAATTTTATTACTTCCCTATTCTTTCCAGTAAATGAATCAATATGGGAACATATGAAAATGGTATATTTAAGTTATGTTGCAGCTTATATAATTGAACTTATTATTATTCATAAAACTAACATGCATAGTTTTAATCAAAAAGCATCTATAGTAATAAGTATTTTATTTAATATTGTAATTTATTTAGCGTTCTATATACCATTATATAATATTTTTGGATTTAATGAATTTGTTACTATTTTCTCTTATATAATTAGTATTATTATTACAGAAATAGTATCATATAAAGTAATTACTAGTGATAAAAATTATAGTTTTTTAAATAAATATTCTTATCTTATACTATTTATAATAGAACTTATATTTATATATTTAACTTATTTTCCATTAAAATCAGATATTTTTGTTGATGAACTAAATAAAAAAACAGGAATTAGTAATGTATACTAGTTCCCGTTTTAATTATTCAAACATATATATTTTATATGTATTATATACTTTTTTAAATATTATGTATAACGGATATTCATCCTCTAATTTCTAAATTAATCATAAACAATCGAAAATATATTATCAATAAAAAACATAATTCTTAACATATATTTTTACATTCATTATTTTATCTAGAATTTAAATAATTATATAAAAACGAACTTTTTGCAATATATTTATAATCAATTTTATTAATTTTTTCCAATTCTTCTTTTAATTCATCATTAGGTATACCTTCTTCATTAATCATAGTTAAATTTAAAAATTCTTCATCTGTATATGTTCCCCAATTTGAAATACTTGAAAAATTTACATAATCAAATTTAAATTTTTTTAATAATGAAATAAAATCATTAATTTCTTTATAATTAATTCTTTGTATAACAAAATTTAATTCTACAAGTTTTATTTTATTATTATTTCTTAATTGTGACAAATATTCTAAATTCTTTATCAAAAATTCATAGTTTCCACCTTTTCTTATCTTGCTGTATATTTCTTTTGTCGCAGCATCTATACTCACATATATTGAAATGTTTGGTACATTATTACATAACTTGTCTAACTTTTCCTTAGTCATAAAAATTCCATTTGTAAGAATTTCAATTGAATTTCTTTTTTTTACTGCATCACTATATAAAATTCTTTGATAAATAGGACTAAAGAAAACTTCTCCATCACCTGCTAAACACAATCTATTTGCTTTTTTCAACCAATTCGACTCATTTAAAACACGTTCACAAGCTAAATCAATTTCATTTTGGATTTCATTTTTAATATAATAATTAATTCTACAACTTGAACATTTTAAATTACATGTTTTATCAAAAGAAATGTATAACTCATTAGGATAATCTGTTAAATATAAATCATCAAACCTTGACTCAGTACACTCTACATGTCTTTTCAAATAAGGACACTTGCTTCTATCACAAAAAGCATATGTTTTATTAATAATTGACAATCTAAATATTTTTGCTGCATTTGAACTCCATATTTTATCTAATGAATTATTAATTACATTTCCTATACAATTATATCCATATCCTGGGCAACAACAATGTACAAAACCATTTGGTTCAATATTAGCATATGTAAATGGATATTGACATGCAACATCATCATATGAATCTGTATATATCATTTTTTTTAACAAATAATCATTAGAGTACTTCAATAATTCATCATAATCACTGTTTAATAGAATCCCAAAATCCTCAAACCAATAATAGTCTTTTTCATATATTAACCCATAAGAATTAAATAAATAATTATCATTATCATTAAATCTATCACAAATTACAATTATATTATCATGTACTTTTAAATAATCATTTAATGTAATATATTTTTCATTTAAACATTCATCGTTACTATTAACAACATAATTAATAACATTAATATTATCAAATAAATATTCAAAATCTTTTTGAAATCTACCAATTTTATACAAATAAACCTTTTGATAATTTTTCATATTTTAACTCCTAATTATAAAATAGAATGAATATAAATTCATCCTATTTCTTATCATTTTTCTCTTTTACTTTTCCTTTTTTTATTGATTCTATTTCAATTGTATTTGATAATGTATCTATTGCTTCTGGTTTTTCTTCTTTATTCTTTTTATGAAATATCTTTTTTAATACTTCTTTTTTACATAAAAAATATCCAAGAACTATACCTAAAGTAAATGTTAGAAGCATACTTACTGTAAACATTATCCATTCATGAGTACTTGTTTCATCTGGACAAGTTTGTACTACTTTTTGTTCTTCTTTTTCTCTTGTTACTGAAAGTACATAAGTATCTTTGTTTTCAGTATCTTCACTTGTTACTACTATATTAATTACATTTCTACCTACTTTTAAAGTAGTATTCCCTTCCATATTTATTGTTGCATTTGGATTTTCAGCCTCAGCAAGTATATTTAATTTTTTTGTTTTATATGGAACAGATAATGTATATTTTTTAGTATCCGCATTAAAATCTATTTTAAATTTATCAACTTTTAAACTTTTTAATTTAGTATTTGCTTTTACAAGTTCTTCTTCTGTTGGTGTCATTTTAAGTGTTACTTTTATAACATATGTCTTAGTAGTTACTCCATCTTCAGCAGTAACTGCTATTTTTATATCATTATCACCTTTAACTAAGTTTTTATAATTATCAGAAATCATTATTTTAGATCCAGAATTACTAGCAACTGCATTTACAGTTAATTCTGTTATATCAGTAATAGTTGTTGTATACTCTAATGTATTTTTATCAAACTTAGGACTTAATGTTGTATTTGGTATTTTTAATGAACTTAGTGTTGCATCATTACTAAGTGATACTATTTTTACCATTGAACTTGTGTTAGTAGCATTTGTAGTTTTACCTGAAATAAGTACAACTCCAGAACTATCAATGGTTAGGTTACAATCACCTGTTTTTGCATTATTTTTTACTCCAAACACAATAGCTGCTAAAGTAGTATTTGTATTAATTGGTGCACCACTTGCTTTTTTCGTAATTATAATTGGATTACCATTTACACCTATATCTGATACATCACTATTAGATGATTTATATTCTAATTTTGTTGTATCATATGATAAATTAATGCTGTAACCTTGAACTGAATCTTCTGTTACATCAGAAGCTTTTACATATACTGTAACCTCACTACCAGGTTTTGCAGTATCTACTGATTTTTCCACTTTAAATGTTAATGCACTTACCTTAATAGGTAAAAATATACTAAAAAGTGCAATAACAAAAGCAAATCTTAAAAACCCTTTTTTCATTCTTTTTCCCTCTTTCCTAAATTAATGATTTTCTTTTATAAATTCCTACACCTTTAGGAGCATATACATTAATAACCGCATCCTTTGTAATCTTTATAAAACATAAACCATTCACTATAACATCTTCTCCCTTATTAACATTTAGAGTAATCTTTTCTAAATCTTTACCCCTCTTGTTGGTTATAGTGTTTATTCTATTAATTATTATATCATTGGAAATATAAAATGTAAAACTATTTATTTCACCCTTTACATATTCTAGACGCAAATACTTTTCTACCAATAAAGTTTTACCCATAGAAAGTTGATATGTTATTGGTCTTATTTCACTATTTGGCATTATTTTTTTAAGTTCTTTACCACTTACAAAGTTTGAAATATTATCTTTTTCTATAAAACCTGGAGTATCTATAAAAGTTAAATCATCATTTATTTTTATTTCGTTTATATTAATTGTTGTAGATGGTAATATACTTGTTGTTATTTCAAAGTCATTATCTGAATAATTTTTTATAAATTTATTTATTAGTGTACTCTTACCAGCATTTGTATTTCCACATACATAAACATTATTACTAGTTTTATTTTCATCTATTTTTTCTTTTAATAAGTCTAAATTATAATTTGTTTTACTACTTATTAAAACTATATCTACTATATTTTTATTTAGTTTTAATTCATTCAATTTTGATTTAATTTTATTTGGATTAACGCTTTTTGGAATAATATCGTATTTTGTAATTACAAGTATAATATTATTATCAATATATTTATTTACCATATCAATTGATGAATTCAAATTAAATATATCTACTAAAAACAATACTAAATCATTTGTTTTATTTATATTTTTATAGATATCAATATATTCTTCACCTGTTGATACTACACTTTTATATTCCCCATAATTAATTAATTTGAAACATCTTTCACAGTATTTGGCATCCGTATATTTTTCTTCATTTATATAACCAATTTTATTTTTATCTTGTGTTTGCATTATAGCGCCACAACCTAAACATTTTTTAATCATAATATTTTCCTTTTTCTAGTATTTTATTTTTATTAAAATTTCTTAATACAAATCCTTCAAAAAATCTACAAAATTTTGTACGAATAGGTTCATATTCATCAAGTTTATCAACAAATATAACAAATAAATTATTTCTTTTTGCTCCTATTACATCTGTCATTATTTGATCACCTATAAAAGCACATTCTTCTTTTTTATATTTATTTAAGACTTTTTTATAATTTTTCTTAAATGGTTTCATAGAACTAAAATATATTTCTACATTTAACTTTTCTTTAAATGGTAATAATCTTTTTTCATATGAATTTGAAAATATAAAAAGTTTAAAGCCAATTTCTTCTAATCTAAAAAATAATGTCATTATTTTATCATTTGGCATATTTTCTTTATATGTAATAATTGTATTATCTAAATCAAAAAATAGGTATTTAATGCCTAGATCTTGTAACTTTTCATAATTTATTTCATATATATCTTTTTTATACATATCCGGTTTAAATTTAAACATATTAATCACCTTTTATAGATTATACTTTTAATAAGTGTTAAAATCAATACCTTTCTTCTTCTAATTTTTCATATTCTTTATTTGTTAAAAGACCAAATGGACTTTTATTACTCATAAATTTATCATTTACATTTTTAATTCTTTTTACATACACTATACCTGTTATATAAAGAGGTATAAAGAATACTAATATAAGTATTATAAACAAAAAGTCTGATGTTACAAAAGCTAATATTTTTGTTAAATAATAGTTATATACTGTATGAATTAATGTTGGTAAAAGTAATGAATTAAATAATTTAAACATTTTCATAGAATTCTTTTTAGTAAATTTTTCTGTTCCAACATAATATCCCATAACAATACCACATATTAAATGAAGTGGAATTGATGTTATCCCTCTTATAATTCCAAGATGTATCATAGAACTAAACTCTGTTTCTGTAAATACATACATTACTGTTTCAAATGCTGCGAAAGAAAGCGCAATTAAAGATGAATATACAAAACCATCATATACATCATCAAAATTACTATTTTTTTGAATAAAGAAATATAATACTGTTAATTTTGCTGATTCTTCTACAAATGCGAATATTAATACCTTTACAAAAGTATATGATTCATAATTTAAATAATTCAAATGTGGTAATATTACTTTACCAACAAGAAGAGATACAGCAATTGTAAATACACCTGATAAAAGTGCAAGTGCAATCATATAACTAGGTTCTTTACTTTTTCTATCTGAATATAAAATTGCTGATATAAATATTATAGAACTAAGCACTGATATAAATATTACAAATAAATAACTTAATGTTCCCATTTTACACACTTCCCTACTTTATTACATATTTAGTATATCAGTTTTTTTTAAAGAAAAAAAGTTACAAACATGTAACTTTACACTATTTAGCATTATTCATTGCTTTCATCATTTGATTAATTTGTTTTTGAGTTGGTGTTCTCCCCATTTGACTCATCATAATTTTTATCATTTGTTCATTAATTGGTGGATTTTTCTTTAAATATTTTTCCATATATTTTTTACATACAAAGAATCCAATAACTGCTCCAATTACTAAACCTATTACTACTAATAATATATCTTGTAACATTTATTATTCCTCCTTAATTAATATTATAATAAATTTAAATATTTTATACAAGTGTTTAAATAAGAAAAGAAAAAAGTTACAAGCTTACAACTCCATACAAATTATACTAGTAACTTTGTTTTTGTTTCATTTATCCAAAAATAATCTTTACTCTTAAAATCAATTACAAATAAACATTCTCTTGAATCAACTATATCTCTTATAAATGTATTAATATTTTTATTAGATTTTATCTTTAAAAAAGTATTATTTATAGTAAGTCTACTTATTTCACTATCACTTTCTATAATATGTACATTATCTGTTTTAGTATAATATATATCATCTCTATGTTTAAGCATAACATAATTATTAAATATTCTTTTATTAAATGGTATAGTAATTTGTTCAAACAATCTAAATTTATTAATCAAATCTTCATCATTAGATGAATAAATATCATAAAACATTTTAAATAAAATATTTGCTTTATCATTATAAAAAGTCTGAAACATATTATTAATTTTAAATATATAAAAAGTTCTCATATAGTATCACCAGATATATTATATATTTTTATTTTTAAATAATTTGTCAAAAAAAGAATTAAATAAGTGATTTAATTCTTTCTAATATTGAATCTAGGTCTAATTTATAATATTTAAGTATTTCTTCCTTTGATGCACTTTTCCCAAACTCACTTATCGTTAATAAATAGTCCGTACTAGTTACAAATTTTTCCCAACCAAATGAACTTTCATATTCAAGTACAAATATTTTAGCACCTGCTGGGAATAAACTATCTTTATAAGAATCAGTTTGTTCTAAGAATTTTTCCATACATGGCATACTTACAACCCTAACCCCTATTCCTTCTGCTTTAAGTTTTTCTTTTATTGAGTTTGCAACTTGAACCTCTGCTCCTGTTGCTATTATAACAACATTTATAATATCTCCTGGGTCTGCTTCTATATATGCACCTTTTGATACAGATAACATATTTGTACCATCTTGAACCTTTACTTCAGTTTTTGCAAGTGAAATAACAGCTGGTTTTCTCTCTTTTAATATACAATTCCATGCCCCAATTATTTCTACCATATCAGCTGGTCTATATACATATAAATTTGGAGTTGCTCTTAAAGATGCTAATTGCTCTATAGGTTGATGTGTTGGTCCATCTGCACCTACTGTAATTGAATCATGTGTAAATATATATGTTACAGGTAAATTCATTAAAGATGTCATTCTAATAGATGGTTTCATATAATCAGAAAATGCCATAAATGTTGATGCAAATGGTCTAAATCCTGATAAAGCAAGACCATTACTTATTGCTCCACTAGCATTTTCTCTTACACCATATAATATATTTCTTCCATCAAAATTTTTATAATCAATATCTCCCTTACCATTTAAATATGTAAGTGTCGCACTTGCAACATCTGCTGCTCCACCAATAAAATTCCACATAGAATCAGCAATTACATTCATAACTTTTGAATTACTTTCTCTTAATGTTTCTTTTAAATCATAATTAATACCAAAGTCAACTTTTGTTAAATCTATCTCTGTATTATTATAAGCTAAATTTTGAAATTCATTGTATTTATCAGTTGTCATTTCTTTTTTATACTCATCAAGAATTTTCTCCCATTCATCATATAAAGTAGAACCTCTTTGAACGACTTGATTTCTTATATTTTCAGCTGGTTCCTTTAAAAGTGTAAATGGAAGTCCTTCAACACCTAATCCTCTTTTTAATTGTTCATAATCTTCCTTTGTAAGTTCACCTGAATGGATTTTAGGAGTACCTTCTAATTTAGAACCATCACCTATTGTCGTATTTACAATTATTAAACTTGGATTAATAGTATTTTTTTTAGCTTTTACTATAGCTTTATTTATTTCAGAAATTGATTTGCCATTTTTTACTATTTCTACATGCCAACCTTGTGACATAAATCTTGATGATATACTTTCTGTAAAGTTTTTATTAGTATTTGTATCCATAGATGATTTATTTGCATCATATAATACAATTAATTTACCCAGTTTTAAGTTACCTGCAAACGATGCTGCTTCATAGGATATTCCTTCCATTAAGTCACCATCAGACGCTAAAACATAAGTATAATAATCTACTAATTTTTTAGTTTTTTTATCAAATGCATTTTTTGGCTTCTTATTAAATCTTTCTTCTAATATTCTTTCACCAAGAGCCATACCTACAGCTGTTGCAAATCCTTCTCCAAGCATACCAGTACTTGCATCTACTCCAATAGTTCCAATTTCTGGATGAGATGGTGTTTTACTACTTAATCTTCTATAATTTTTTAAATCTTCTACTGTAAACTGGTAACCACTTAAAAATAACATCGCATAAAGAAGTGCTGAAGCATGTCCTGCACTTAAAACAAATCTATCTCTATTTATCCAATCATACATAGATGGATTAACTTTAATATGTTTTGTATATAATGTATAAATAATTGGCGCAGCACTTAATGTTGAACCAGGATGTCCTCCTTTTGCATTTTGTATTATATCAAGTGCTAAACCTTTTAATACTGCTAGTGATCTATTATCCACTTTTCTTCACCCAATCCCTTACTATAGATAATTATAACAAAAAAAGTTACTATTTAAAAGTAACTTTTTATATTTGTTCAATAAATTTGACATAAACCGGTATTCCTCTTCTTATAACAAATCCAAAGTTATAAGGAACATCTTCTTTCATTTCAGGAACACGTTTACTTGTATTAATTAAAATTTGTTCTCCAAGTCCATTTCCTAAGTAAATACCATTACTTGAATTATAGTTGTCCTTAAACCAAGAATCATATGTAAATTTCTTTATTTTGTCTAAAGTATCAATTATTACAAAATTAATAACTCCAAGATCTGATAGATTTGCGAATAATGTATTCATCTCATTTTTTCTATCAGGACTAATTTTATTAATAAATGATGATATACCAATTATTACACAATTAACTTTATTTTTCCCATTAAACACATTTTTGTTTCCATTGTTTGAATTATATAATGTTAATGAATCATTAATATACTTTTTAATAGCATCAAATACATTATTAAAATTACCTTCAAAATAATTTGAATATTTTTTAATTTCATCATTTAAAATAAAATTCTCCGCATTAATAATTATATTTGTTAATGATTTTTTATATAAAAATTGATTAATAAGTGGAGTTGCTATAGTTTCAAGTAAAGTAATATCTTGTGATGTTATTATATTTATAATATCTTTTGAAAAATCATATGATGCAACTGATAAATCAAGTTTATTAATACCCAGTGCAAGTAAATTGTTATTTTCTACTACTCCCCTGCAATCTTCATAACTTACGATTTCAGGAAGAATTGGTACTCTTCTAGCAATATAATTATATTTATTTTTAACTTTATTACAATAATCTTTTATATAATTTGGTATTTCAGATTTTTCAGCAGCAAGTGCTGTCTGGAATTCATATATATCGTCTTCTTTAATAAGACCTCTACCAAATAATTTTGATGGATATGTCTTATGTACATTACCAAGTACAGAACTATAATCATCTTCACTATTAAGTTGAAGTGTAAATACTTGTCCAAAATTTTGCTTTAATTTAAATCTAACGCCATTAACTGTATTAGCAGCAAGTACAAAGAAAATACCATATTTCGTACAATCTCTTGTTAATATATTAAGAATATCTTCATGATTTTGGAAATTTTCAACATATGCTTCATAGTTATTTATTATAATAACTAAATTTGGAATTATATTTCCACTATCTTTACAATAAGAAACAAAATTACCATTATAATTTGAAAACAAACTTTTCCTTTCATCAATTTCAGTTTGAATCATCTTATATAAGTTTTCTATTTTTTCATCATCACTTGGATACATTATATCTCCAACATATGGAGAATTATTAAAGCATCTTAAGCTTTCTGATCCAAAATCAACAACATAATAGTTTACTTCATTTGGAGTATATGTAACCATCGATGAATAAATCATGGTTGTTATAAAATTTTCTTTACCAGAACCAGCAGAACCATATATAATTGAATTACCTTTTTCTGTTAAATTAATTGTTAACAATCTTTGTTCTTGATTTGCTGGAACATCATATTCACCAACAACTGGATTTAAAACATAATTTTTCTTAACATAATTATATTTTTTAATAAGATTATCAACGAATATACATTCTGGAATTTTACTAAGCCATAATGGTCTTGTAACTATATTCTCTTCTTTTGCTATATTTGATAAATATTTAACAATATTTATTAATTCTTCTCCAAAATTTGCTGTAGATTTTTGTTCTACTCTAGTTTGTACAGTTCTAATTTTATAACCCATATTGTTTATAAAATCAATTGATGTATCTGATTGTCTTTTTAATGCATCTGTTGGAATATATTTTGTACCTGTATAAGCAGATTGTCCAAGTACAAATATTTCATTAAATCCAACTTGTAAATAAAATCTACCAGTTTGAGTTAAGAATGCTGCATCTGGTTGTTTTATTACCTCTGCCGAATCACTCTTATCTTGAACTCTTAAACATACTCTAAATCTTGTATTACTCCATATTTGTGAATCAACTACACCACTTGGTTTTTGAGTTGCTAGTATTAAATGTACTCCTAAACTACGTCCGATTCTCGCAGTACTTATTAATTGATCCATAAACTCTGGTTGTTGATTTTTAAGTTCTGCAAATTCATCTGCAATTATAAGTAAGTGAGATATTGGTTCATCTACAACATGATTTCTATACATTTCCTGATATTTATAAATATCTACTGTACTTTCTTCTGATATTTCTCTTGCTTTATTAAATAGTGCCTGTCTTCTTTTAAGTTCACTTTCTATTGACGCAAGTGATCTATTAATTTCATTTTTATCTAAGTTTGTAATTGTTCCAACCAAATGTGGTAATTTTATTCCCAGATTTTGATTTTCAAATGCACCAGCAAGTCCCCCACCTTTATAGTCTATTAATATAAACTGTACTTCATCAGGATGATAATTAACTGCAAGTGATAATATATATGTAATGATAAATTCTGATTTACCTGAACCTGTCATACCAGCAATAAGTCCATGTGGTCCATGATATTTTTCATGCAAATCTAGACTAATTTTTTCACCATTTTTTCCAACACCTACTGGTACTGACATACTAAGAATTGGAACATTATCAATCCATCTTTGTTTTGAATTAAATGACTCAATCTTACCTATATTATACATTTCAAGAAAGCCAAGTTTTTTAGGTATTATTCCTTCACCTTCATCTTTTATTTCTATTGGAATATTTGATAATGTTTTAAAGCATTTATAAAAATTACAATCACTTAAATCTAAGCTAAATTCTTGAACTAAACTATTTGATATATTTCTTGATATAGTTGATTTTTCTTTTGATACTTCAATAAATGTTTGACATTGATCTGGCAAATTTGAAATTCTATCATTTAAAATAATTACACTAAATCCAATATAATTTTTGTTATTTATAATATTATTTATTAAATCTATATTTCTAACAGAATTAATTGAATCTATTATTAATACATATAATGAATCAAAATCTTCTGTACCTGACATGCTATTATTAAGTACTTCCATTCTTTTATTATAAATTTTATCTAATTGATATGATACTTCTTTATATTCTTTTTCATTACTCGAAAAGTATCTCACAGATTTATCATTACTCCATAAATGAGGTATTGATCTTACTACTTCATAATTACTTTTATTCTCTTCTGTTGTAAATATTACAAATTTTAAATCATCATAACTATGAAATGTTGAAAGTTGAAGTAAAATATTTTTTATAATTCTATTTTGATAAATTTTATCTCCAATAATAGCAGATATATAATTTTCTCTAAATGAGAATGGAATAGGAACATTTTCTAATAGTGTTTTACTTGCTTTCAATTCTTTTACTTTATCTAAAAGTACATCTTCAGTCATAGAAAAATGTTCTTCAGGATAAACAACATTTATATCAAGAGGTAATTTACCACTTCCTAAGCTAACACTTAAAAAGTCATCATCTTCTATTCTTCTTTCCCAAAGTCTATCTTCTCTATTTAAAATTACTTTTTCACATTCAGATAAATTCAAAAATCTTTTATGCATTATATCTTGTTGATTTTGTTTTTCGTTTTCTATCTGTTTTTTTATTGAATCAATATATGCTGAATATTTCTTTTTTCTTTCTTTTTCTTTTTTCTTTTCTAATCTTTTTTGAAATCTGTTTGTCAAAAGTGGCCACATTAAGAAACTTAACATCATTGCACCACTCATAACAAGTGATGGAAGTGCAGCATTCATTGATTGACCACCACTATTAACATTATTCATTGTTGTATAAAATGTCATAACAGATGTCATACTCATAGTTAGCATAGGACCTATCGTTAATATTGCAGGCATCTCATTTTTTTCTCCACTACCTCCTGGAGGATTATCTACTCTTATCGAAATACTATTTATAGAATACATAAATCTTGGTTTTCTATAAAAGTAATCCTCTTTTGAATAAAGTTCCATATCTTTTTCTTCTTGTGGTTCATCTATTCTATTTTGAGATAAATCGCCTGACATTTCCACACTTTTCATAAAGGTTTGAACGTTATTATAATTATTAGAAATACCTAAAACATAATTACCATCTTTTTTTAGAAGTAATAACTCTAACCCAAGAATGAAAATTACATCACCTATTTCTATTTTTGTACCGCTATTAACCTTTAATCCATTTATAAAAATATTTGTTTGATTATCATTATTTGTAATTATTATATTAGGGCCTTCTTGTTTTATAGTAATAGCATTAGATTGAATAGCATTAAAATTATAAGAAATTGTACAGCTACTATCTGATCCTATTGTAATACCCATAGGTAATTCAGTACTACATGAATAAAAATGCATTTTTTCATATGTGCTTGGCATAAATAAATATACTTTATCATATGAATATGCATAAGTTATCTCATAGTAAGAATTTTCTTTAGCAACAACAAAAGGAACTCTTTTAGAGTTCTCAACGATATAATAATCACTATTACTTACTATTTTCCATTCACCATCCGAATTAGCCTCTAAATTAATGATATTTTTTTCTATTCCATTCTCATCAATCTCAGAAAGCCATATATTACCAGTTACTTTATTAGGTAACATATAATTTAACAATTTATCATTTTTGGCTAAAACTACTTTCATATGTCTTTTCCCTTTCATTCTTTATATCAATATAAATTCAGTACCATTAACTATTCCAGAACCTTTAACATAAACATTAAGATCATAAACAATACAACCATCTTTATCATATAAATTTAATTTATCAATATTCACTAACGAATTATCAGATAGTTCATTTATTACATCAATACAATATTTTCTTATAGTTCCAACTTTTTTATTTATAGGTATGAACAAATCATAACTTTTACTTAAAAGTGGAACATTTACCGTTATTAAAATTTTATTATTCATTTTGTATTTTCCTTTTTATATTAATGACCTGATGTACTTCTATAATTTACACGTTGTGATGCAATACTATCATAAGTTTTCTTAGCGTCAACAGCATTTTTATATGATATTCCTGTTGAAGAATCAGTAATATCAATCGGATTACCGTCATTAATATTAGTTTGATAAATTTTTCCATCTTTTTCATATATATGTCCATACGCAAAAGGATCATTCTGAAGGTCATTTAAACTTTTTTTCATTTGTTTTGCTGCTTCTTTTAACGCTTTATTATATTCTTCAGTAGCAGTATAATTTACACTAGATGTTTTTTGAGTATTTGATTTTAAACCTGGAGTAGTAGATGTATGATAACCGCTTGTTGATCTTGATGAAAAACTTCTTGAAGGTGAAGTTGTTGATGTATTACTTCCACTACCATCTCCACCTGAATAATTACTCGATGAATTAGTACCATTTTGAACATCTCTAACAAGTGAATTAACAATTGACTGAACTGCAGCATAATCGTATCCAGCAGCAGTTAATGCTTTTTTTCTTGCTTCATCATTGCCCCATTTACCAGCAAGTACTTCTGATGCAATTTGAATATTACTTTTTAATATCTTCTTAGTAGCACCTTTTTTAGCATATTCTGATAAACTTGGTTTTTTTGCATTTAAACTTTGGAAAGAACTACTTCCAGCATATTTTTTTGAAGTAACCGTTTTTATTGAAAATTTTGTATTATCAGGTAATTGATTTTCGATATTTTTTAAATTATACATATAATTTGTCCACCAATTATCTAAATTATCTCTTTTTTTCATTACTTTTTGGAACATACATATAACTTTATACCATCCATAATTTAAATAACCATCCTTGCTTACTGTTGATTTCAAAGAATAAAAATCTCTGTAAGCACTACATAATGATACTCCAAAAGAATCAAAATCTGATTTTAAAGATTTTAATTTGGTATAATTTATTTTTAATGTTCCTCCAACTTGAATTGATGAAAAAGTGTATAATGATTTCGTTGAAGACGACGACGTTACTGGTGCAAGTGCAGAAATCACACCGTTTGAAGCAGACGCACTCGATGCCATTTGTAGATTATCAACAAGAGTAGCAATTATCTTTAACTCTGATGATATTTTTTTAGCATATGCTTCTTTTACTGAATAATCTGTAGTATCATTCATTTTTAATTGTTGTTTTTTTATTAAATCAGCATAACTTAATACACGAACATATCCTTTTATATATGTAATAACTGTATCTATTTGTGAATAATTTTTTCTAAGTTCATCACCAAGTTTATCTATTGATGGTGCACTGCAACATGTATTAACCTTATAAAATGTATTTGTTTTTAAATTTCTAAGTTTTTTTATACAATCAGTGCATTGCATACTTATATTCTCTATTTTAATTCCCGAAAAATAATTTGTATAATTCATGTTTTTCCCTACTTTCTTATTTCTTTATAAATTTTAAAAGTTCGCTTAATGATATCGAGCCTGTATTTGATGTTGTATTATTTGAAATACTTGTAGATGTCGTAGTTTTTACTTTATCTGATTCAATTTGATTTATATTTTTCTTGCTATTATCAGTATTTGACTTAACATTATCATTTGCTTTTGTATCTGTTTTTATTTCTGATGATTTTTTTGCACCTGTTGATGTTGTAGTTTTCGATGAAACAGTTGGATTTGCTTTACCACCAGATGTAATTTTTGCAATTCTTGTTATAACTTTAGTACTTGCAGTTATTTTAACAATTGAATTTGCACTTATTATATCTGTAGCACTTATTTGACCATCTGTTTTTCTATTATATTCTACAATAGTTTTAATTTGTTCAAGATAAGTAGGTATTATTTTGTCTGTCATTTCCGAAACATTATCATATTTTTTTCTAACTTCTGTAGAAAACTTACTTGCGGCTATTCCTTGCCAAAAATTATTGTTATTAGTAATTCTATTAACTTGTTCTATCTGCTCATTCAAATCACGAATAACTTTAGTAATTTCATCACAAATACTAAGTACAGCATCATATTTAATCGTTATATTATCCATATGTTACACTCCCATCTACATATTTTTACTTAAAAAATAAGCTTCAAATTTTTGATAAACATTTTTTGAACCTTTTACAGTACTTGCATCATCTTCAACTTCATTCTGAATACGTTGAAAATATTCAATTATATCTTCTAATTTACTACGAAATGCATTTGAAGCAGTACCTGTCCAATAACGGCTTATTTCTTCTGCATATTGATTTAATTTAACACTATCACTTTTTATTGCTGCTGAACATTCTCTAAGTTCATCTTCAACCCTATCAAATTCAGCATAATTTACATATATATCTTCCATATTTTACCCTCCATACTTTCGTCAGTAAATACTAACAATTTAATATTCACTGACAAAAGTCTCTATTAATAATAGAGATCTTTTTTAACCCATAATTTGACTATCTGCCTTTTTATAATTTTCTACTACTGATGACAAATGAGCAGCTTCATCTGTTACCGCTTTATAAAAATCAGCAAATTTAGCACTTACAGCATTAAATTTTTGTTTAGATTCCATTGCGGCATTACCAGCCCAAACATCTTCATTTCCTAATCTTGATGCTAAAGATGTTATCTCATCTAAAATTGCTTGCATTTCTCTTGCATAGCTATTCAAATTAGAACTTACACTTATAATTTGTGAATATGTTAATGTAGATCCGTTCATCTTTTATTCCTCCTATCTGATTCCATCTTGGTTTGTTTCATTTACTCTTTGATATGCACTTGCAGCACTTATAAGAAACTCACCCATTTCATTAATTGTTTTATTTAAGACTTTCATATTTTCTATTTCAGCAGCAACAGCACCTGTATATTTATCAGCATCGCTACCTTTCCAAGAATTCTTAAGATTATCATTTTCACTAGTTATTTTATTTAGTACTTCTGAAAAATCATTTGCTTTTTCCAAAATACTATTTCCTAATTGTCTTGTTTGATTATAATCAATACTTAAATCCACAACCTTCACCTCCCTCCACTATTTTATACGTATATAATACCACTTATTTTTACATTATGTCAATTATTAGATTATTTTTTTGATAAATTAAAAAATATATATTCAATCATATTTAAAACATCATTCCCTGCAATATTTCCAAAAACAATTTCATTTTTATCAGTACTTTCTAATTCTATACCATATTCGCGCATTTTATCATAAAGTTTCGTAAAACTATCTTCTAGTTTTACTATATCATTTTTTATTTTGAAATACTTTGTATACATATTTGAAAAATGAACTAACTCATTATATAATTCATATACAATTTTATATTTATTGAAACCCCTTTTATCCGCTTCTTCTGCCATCCATAACATATTCTTACATAATATTGGAACTTCATTATAACAATAATCTTCTATATTATTAGTTATACTTTCTTTTGTACAAGAATAAAGTAATACATCACTATTAATATATGAATATTTATCTGTACCAATTTTCAAAAGCCTATTAAAACAATTATCCTCGCCATTTCTACTATTATTAAAATGAAAATTATTTTTATCAATATATTCTCTTTTATATAATTTACCATGCAACTGAAAACTATAATTATTTGAAATAGTTAGTACTGTGTTATCATAATCTTCATAATAAACATTTCCACAAATAATATCATTATTACTAATATTTTTTAAAAGTGTTTCTAAAGAATAAATATCAATAAACATATCATCTGCATCTAAAAAATAAATATATTCACCATTTGAATGGTCTAAACCATATTGTCTAGCAACTCCTGGTCCACTGTTTTTATCAAGTTTATATTGTGTTATGTTAATTCTATCTTTAAATTTATTTATAATTTTTTTATAATCATGATCTGAACAATCATCAATTATATATACATTAATCTTATCCTTAATTGTTTGCATGCATATACTCAATAATGCTTTAGAAATTGTTTTATGCGCATTATACGCTGGAATAATTATATCTACCATACTATATCTCCTCCATTTTTATTTCATTTAAAAATTCGTCAAATGTGATTAATGGATTAAGTACATTATCGATATATCCCTCTGATACTGCACATTTCATTTTATATTGTAAAATATTAAATTTATCTACATCTGATATTTCAAGAATATAATTGTCATATATTTTTTTAATCTTTTTTATATTCTTTATTAGTTTTTTTATTTTTATTTAAAAAATCAAATCCATAATAAATAGTTAAAAGTGATTCGTATGATAAGGATGCTAAATTTTTTTCTGAACATTTTCCTTTTATTCCACACTCTAATGCATAAAGCATTGATTTAGAATAATTATATATAGAATTTTCTCTATAATTTCCTTTTCTAGTTAATGAGTTTTCATTATTCATCCATATATATGTTTTTTCACTAACAATATCCATCTTAGGATTATATAATAAAACCAAATGATTGAATGCGTTATCTTCTTCTGCATAGTAATTTGGAAATCTAATATTATTATCCTCTAGAAATTTTCTTCTGTAAATTTTACCATGCAATGCTATATCATCATTATTAAAAATATTAAATTTATTATCACTAGTTTCTTCTAAAAAAGTACTAAAAACAACATCCAAAGACTCTTGTTCTATCTTTTTATACAATGTAATTACGGATAGTGGTGTTGCAAAAATGTCATCAGAATCTATAAAAACAACATATTCACTGTTTGACTGATCAAATCCATATTGTCTCGCATAACCAGGGCCTTTATTTTCATTTAATTTTAATTCTTTTATGTTAATAAAATCTTTAAAAAAATCTATTTCTTTACTATAATCCTTTGCAGAATTATCATTTATAATATACACACTAAAATCTTCTGAATTTCTTTGATACGCTATAGAATATAATGTTCTTTCAATTGTTTTATGAGCATTATATGCTGGAATAATTACATCTATCATATTTTACATCTCCTAGTATTTTAATATTAACACAAAAGGAAATAAAAAAAAACCAGGATTTGAGTTTTTATGAATATATTTCCTCATAAATTTCCTGTTTTGATAGATTATTATCTATATTACTTGCTCTTTCCATCATAAGTAAGAATCCTAAAACTCCAACAACAATAACTACTAAATAACCAAAATATTTTTTCATACTAACCCTTCTTTCTGACTAAATTCTATCACGAACAAATATTCGTGTCAATAATATTTCGAACAATTGTTTGACATTTTACATTTTGTATGTTAAAATGAAATTGTTATAAGGAGAGATATAATGGAAAAGTTAACAAGTAAGCAAAATAATGTATTAGATTATTTAAAACAATTCCTTGCTAAAAAAGGATATCCACCTACTGTAAGAGAAATATGTGCTGCACTTAATTTATCTTCACCAGCAACTGTTCATGCACATTTAAATACATTAGAAGAAAAGGGATATATTTCAAAAGGTAATTCAAAAAATAGAGCTATTGAATTACTTGTAAAAAATGAATATGAAGAAGCAGATAGCGTAGATATTCCGCTTTTAGGTAAGGTTGCTGCTGGTAATCCTATTGAAGCAATTGAAATGCCTGATGAATATTTTACTGTGCCATCTTACCTAATCCCTGCAAGAAGAGAAGTATTTGCTCTTAGAGTAAATGGTGAATCAATGATCAATGCTGGTATTCATGATAATGATATAGTTATAATTCAAAGACAACAAACTGCAAACAATGGCGATATGGTAGTTGCTATGACTGATGACTATGGTGTTACATTAAAAACATTTTATAAAGAAAATGGATATTTCCGTCTTCAACCAGAAAATGATACAATGGCTCCAATAATATTAGATAGTGTTACTATAGTTGGAAAAGCAATTGGATTATATAGAAAAATATAAAAAAGGAATTTTTATAAAATCCCTTTAATCTATATAAACGCTTGCTAAAGAAGCAGTAGCGTATAATAATTACAGGTTAATAAATAACCTGTTTTTATTTTCCAACACTAATAATATATTATTCAAATTAATTTATATTATTCATTAATAGTATATTTTGGTTTTTAAATTCTGTGTAGACTTTTATATTAATTCATATTTTCTTGCTATTATCTGAACAATATTCAATTACATATTTATTTTTTTTTGCACCAGAACCTATTTCTACCATTTTGTTGGATTGGACAAAATGGTCAAACACATTAAAATTACTGTTATTACAAGATATTATTGCCTTGTCTATTACTAACTTAAAATTTCTCCACTCTTTATACTCTAGCGCTTTTTGTAATTCTCGAGCCTCCCAATATTCTTTACCACTTTCATCTATATGTTTTATACCTTCAAATATCTTTTCAGTATATTTTTTTATTTACTTCATTTTTTCTCATTTCCATCATTTACGTGTTTTAATACTAAAATTATTTTTTATTATCTTTATTTGTATTTCTCCATTTATATCCGTTCTATATATTTTTGATTTAGATAATATATCTAATACATCCTCTTTTGGATGACCATATCTATTATTTTCACCAACACTAATTAAAGTATATTTAGGTTTAATAGTATTAATAAATTCTTTATTTGAAGATGTATTTGATCCATGATGTCCTACTTTAAAAAAATCTATATTTTTTATATTATGTTTACGAATTATATCAATTTTTCTTTTTTTACCCGCATCACCCATCCATAAACAAAAATTTATAGTTATTTAATTTAAAATATATTACATTTGAGTTATCATTTTCATTATCATATATACCTGTATTTAAGTAATATAATTTATTATCGATTATATTTAACACTTTTATATCTTTGTAATATTTTATATTTTTTTCTTTTAGTTTTTTTATTAAATCTTTTTCTAGTTCATTATAAGTTCCAATATTAAATATTACATTTTCTATATTAAAATTATCAATTAAATTAATAGAACCTCCCATATGATCGTAATCACCATGTGATGACATACGTTTTTGCATACGAATTTGAGCAAAAAAAAAGATTGCAAATTGCAATCCAATTATTTTTCAAAAAAATTTTAATGTTTTAAATTAATTGTTTTTTGACTACCAATACAATAATAAATTTTTTCCCCATATCCATTTGTTGCTTCTATATCTTTCAATCCTATTAATTCTTCTGAAGTATTAATATTCGGTAATATACATTTTATTACTTGAGCTGTATCAATAATTTCAAAATTACCATTTGTTCTCTTAATAACATTGAAATTGTGATCTTCTTCTTGTCCATTTTCTTTTTTTATTTTACCTCCAACCATATATACTTCATATCCAAGAAAACTTAAAATATTTTGTTCTAAAAATGCATATTCTGTACATGCAGCTAAACCAGCTCCTTTTATATCTGATAAATTTAATCTTATATCTCCTATCTCATCTAATTTATCCCAATCAATAGAATTTCTGTATCTTTCAGATTTCTGCCTGTATTTTTCATCTTTTGTATTATAAAAAGCAATATTGTATAAATAAGCTTTACCAAATTCTGTAATATCACCATCAAAGTTAGAACATTTATAATTCATTATAATATATGGCAGATTCTCTCTCAAAAAATATGGTTGATTAGGAAGTTTTTCTTTATAAAAATCATATAATTGTTTATATGGTGAATCTTCATTTATAGAAAAATAATTTCTAATTATTCTCATCATACAGTTTATACTAAATCCTTTTTTATCCATATTATCTCTAATTAAATTAATTATAGTATCATATATTTCTGTATTATCATGATAATAAACAATATCAACTATTCTATTTCCTGTAAAAGAAACATCCATGTTTTTGTTTATAAATCCTTCATGAAAAATAATCACGTCTGTATTATTTTCCTTTATTGTTTCATGTTTAGATATACAATAATTATCTGAATTTAAATATTCAATTTGACCTTTTATGATTTCTTCGTTTGTTTTTCCCTGCTTAATTAAATCTCTCAACTCTTCAACGTTTTTAAACATGTTATCACATCCTATAAATATTATATCATATTAATTTATAATTAAGGTAAACAAGTTCCTATTTTCAACTTATTATTTTTAATTTTAAACATAATGCTTCCATCTTGATCAGTTCTATATATTTTTGATTTACTTAAGTTTTCTAATACCTCTTTATTTGGATAACCATACCTATTATTCTTTCCAACAGGTGCTGAGTAGTTAGTACATCAATATGAAAATCGTTAATTAGAAATACAAAAAAGATAGCATAAATTACTATCTTCTATTTTCAATTGCATTTTCCTTTTCTATTTCATATTTTCCTACTACATACATTCTCTTTGTACCAGCCTTTTCATACTGACTACCGTTCATATAATAGTCATCAAATGATTTAATCACACCGTTATTTACAAAATCCAAGAATTCCTCATTTGTTAAAGTTCCTACAAACGGATAATATGCTCGAACACTTCCGTCTTCTTTATATGATACAATTGGAACACTGTAATCTAGCAAAGCATAGTCATTTTTTCTCTTAACTATATTAAAACAATGTCCCTCTTGTCTATCACCTAAATCAACGCATCCCATACAGTAATATGATTCTGTGCCAAAAATACTTAATACCTGTTGAACCAAGGCTCCTCTTTCCGTACATTGAGCTGCTCCTTTACCTTTTAAATCACCAAGTTTATTATTTTCTAATGCTTTAAAATACTCTTCATCTGTAGTGGTTGTTTGCCATGCAATGTCATTAAATATTGTCTCTCTATCTATTTTACCTGGGAATCCAAAATAACTATTAACAAAATATTCTAGATTATAAATTAATGAAGCTTTGTTATTAATATTATACTTTTTAATAAAGTGTACAAATTCATAAATAAAATCTGTACTTTCCATTCCGTAATCTTCTATATTTAAATTTGCATATTTTATTCTCGTATTAAGAGGTATAAATCCTTTAAATACACTACAAGATTTTCCATAATCTAGAAAGCCTAATTTTTCAACTTTTTCTGCATTTGCATTTGCTTCATTTATAGCTGTTTCAATAATTGAATCAACATCTTCTTCCTTACACTCTAATATTTTTTGAAATAAGTCCATATTATATCACCAATTATATTATATCATAGATTTTATTTATGGACTACAAGTCTCTATTTTCAATTCGTTATTTTTTATCTTGAACATAATACTGCCATCTAAATCTGTTCTATATATTTTTGAATTTTCTAAGTTTTCTAATACTTCTTTATTTGGATGACCATACCTATTATTCTTTCCAACACTAATAATGCTGTATTTAGGATTAATCACATTTATAAATCCTTTACTACTACTTGTTTTAGATCCATGATGTCCAACTTTTAATACATCTATATCTGGTAAATTATATTTATTCATTATTTCTTTTTCAGTAGTTACACTTGCATCTCCCATAAACATAAATTTATAAACATTAAGTTCACTGTAAATAACATTACTATTATCATTTTCATTGTCATATTCTTTTGTTTGTAAGAAATACAATTTATTATTATCTATATTTAACTCTTTAATACATGAATAGTATTTTATTTTCTTTTTATCTAATACTTTTATTAATTCCTGTTCTAAATCATTATAAGGGCCACAATTAAAGATTACTTTCTCTACTTTAAAGTTTTCTACTAAATTAATCGCTTCCCCCATATGATCGTAATCACCATGAGTTAAAACTAAATAATCTATTTTTTTAATACCTACTGATTTAAAGTATGGAATAAGTATATTCTTAGATATATCATAATTAATATTTCCTCCAATATCAATTAATATATTTTTATTTTTTAATCTAATAAGAGATGAATCACCTTGCCCAACATCTAAAATACTTACTTC
>OLRA01000352.1_pt1 | contig 63818 bp, 50 predicted proteins | sample 1673011 | NCBI WGS metagenome assembly OLRA01 (sample SAMEA3136746, study PRJEB25190) | human gut metagenome | reverse complement strand
GCGCCCTTGAAGTTGAACGTCAGATTGTCCAAATGCGGCCCGCGCAGCGTCGAGCCGTTACGCGGTTCGTAGAACCGCGTAACTAGTTAGTACATCTTTGCGCCGGCGGGGATGGAGGCGTCGAGCTGGATCAGGTTGAGGCGCTCCTCACCATCCTCCTCGTGGATGGCACTGATGAGCATGCCGCAGCTGGGGATGCCCATCATCTTGCGCGGAGGCAGGTTGGTGATGGCGAGCAAGGTCTTGCCGACCAGGTCCTCGGGCTCGTAATAAGCGTGAATACCGGAGAGGATGGTGCGGTCGGTACCGGTACCGTCGTCGAGCGTAAAGTTCAGCAGCTTCTTGGACTTCTTGACGGCCTCGCATGCCTTGACCTTCACAGCGCGGAAATCGCTCTTGGAGAAGGTATCAAAGTCGACGAACTCCTCAAACAGCGGCTCAACGGCGATCTTGGAGTAATCGAGCGTGGGCTTAAGCGACTTAACGAATGGGCTCGCGGCGTTGCCGGCCTCTGCAGCCTTGGCGGCAGCGGCACCGGACTGGAAACCCTTCTCGGGCTTCATGTGCGGGAACAGCAGGACGTCGCGGATAGAAGCCTGGTTAGTAAGCAGCATGACCACGCGGTCGATACCAATGCCAATGCCGCCCGCGGGAGGCATACCGTACTCGAGGGCGCGCACGTAGTCCTCGTCATACTCCATAGCCTCATCGTCGCCGCCGGCCTTCTCGGCCATCTGGGCAGCAAAGCGCTCAGCCTGGTCGACCGGGTCGTTGAGCTCGGAGAATGCGTTGGCGTACTCGTGGCCGGCGATGACCAGCTCAAAGCGGTGAGTCAAACGCGGGTCGTCCTCAAAACGCTTAGCGAGCGGGCTGACCTCGATGGGGTAATCGCACACGAAGGTCGGGTTGACGATGGTGTCCTCGCCCAGCTCATCGTAAATCTCGGCGATGATCTTGCCGGCAGTCCACTCGGGCTTGATCTCCAGGCCCTTCTCGCGCGCGGCGGCAGCAAGCTCCTCGACCGGCGTGTCGATGGTGACCTGCTTGCCGAGCACGTCGGAGACGATGTCGGTCATGGGACGGCTGGCCCACTCACCAGAAAGGTCGATGGTCTGGCCCTGGTACTCGATGACCTCGGGGTTGCCGATGGCCTTGTTAGCCGCCTTAATGACACCCTGGGCGAGCGCCTTCATGCCCTCGAGGTCTGAGAAGGCACGGTAGGCCTCCATCGTGGTGAACTCGGGGTTGTGGGTAAGGTCCATGCCCTCGTTACGGAAGATGCGGCCGATCTCGAACACGCGCTCAAAACCACCGACGATGCAGCGCTTGAGATGGAGCTCGGTGGCAATACGCAGGTAGCACTCCTGATCGAGCGCGTTGAAGTGGGTAATGAACGGCTTGGCGGTAGCGCCGCCCTGGATGGTCTGCAGGATGGGGGTCTCGACCTCCATGTAACCGTCGGACTCCATAAAGCGACGGAAGGTAGAGAGAATCTGCGAACGCTTACGGAAGGTCTCGCGAACGTCGTCGTTGGCGATCAGGTCGACATAGCGCTGGCGATAGCGGGTCTCCTTGTCGGAAAGACCGTGGAACTTCTCGGGCAGTGGACGAACGGCCTTGGAAAGCAGGGTCGCGCTCTTAGGGGCAACGGAAAGCTGGCCGCGCTGGGTGCGCACGACCACGCCGGTCACGCCCAGGATGTCGCCCAGGTCGAGGGCCTTGAGCGTATTCCAGGCAGCCTCGTCCATGTCGTTGATGCGGCAGAACAGCTGAATCTCGGCAGTCGCATCGCGCACGACGATGAACATTATCTTGCCCTGGCCGCGCTTGGCGACCACGCGGCCGGCGATCTTCACGACGTCCTCGGTGTCCTCGCCATCGGCAAGCTCGGCGTACTTAGTCTCGATATCGGCGACGTAGTCCTCAAGCTCAGAGTGCTCGGGATAGGGGTTCTGGCCCGCCTCGAACAGGGCGGCGCGCTTGGCCAGGCGGGTGGCGCGCTCGTCGTTGAGCGTCGATGCCTGATCGGCGGCGTTCTGGTTCTCTGCCATAAGTTAGCTCCTCAAACTAAAACGCTCCCCAGGATTCGGTCCCAGGGAGCGAAAACATACCTTTACGCGGGACCGTGGTCTAGCGTGCGATCTTGGCGATGGTGTAGACGCGAGTCTTGCCGGAAGGCGTAACGACCTCGACGGAGTCGCCCTCGCCGTGACCGATGATGGCGTGACCGACCGGAGACTCGTTGGAAATCTTGTGCTCGAGCGAGTTGGTCTCGGTGGTACCGACGAGCGTGACTTCCATGACCTCGCCGTTGGGATCAATCAGCGAAACGGTGGAACCGATGGAGACGGTCAGGTCGCCCGTGGTGGCAGCAACCTGAGCGTTGGCGAGGATGGCCTGGATCTCGGCAATACGAGCGGCGTTCTGGGCCTGCTTGTCCTTAGCGGCGTCGTACTCGGAGTTCTCCGAAAGGTCGCCGAACGCGCGGGCTTCCTTGATGTCCTCGACGATCTCCTTGGCGTAATCGCCCTCACGCCAAGCGAGCTCCTCGACGAGCTTCTGGCGGCCCTCAGCGGTCAGTACGATCTGGCTTGCGTCCATACGGATATCTCCCCAACTCTGATCAAACAATCAACTGTCAACAAAACGAAAAAGACCGGCTAGCCTGCGGGCAAGCCGGTCAGGTGCTCACCCCAAAGGGATGGGACTACTCTGCGTCCGCGTCGCTGTCCTCTGCCTGCTTCTTCTTGGCAGCAGCGAGCTTGGCCTCGAGCTCAGCGATCTCCTTGTCCTCCTCGGACTGCTCGACCACGACCTCCTCGGCCTGCTTGGTCTCGGCCTTATCGTCGCCCTCCATACCCTCACGGATATTCTTGACGGTAGAGCCGAGGGACTTGCCGAGCTTCGGCAGGTTCTTGGGCCCGAAGATAATCAGGACAACGACGAGAATAATGATGAGCTCAGGAGCCCTCAGTCCAAACATGTAGACCTCCACAATACAGCGAGACAAGCTCGAATGAGTATACCGCGGGTATCGCGGTATCACAACACTAGCTAAAAAAAGGGACCGCAAGAAGCGGTCCCTCCTCATGCTCTGGTCGGGTTGACTGGATTTGAACCAGCGACCCCTGCGTCCCGAACGCAGTGCTCTACCAAACTGAGCCACAACCCGTTAGCTCGACTATAGTAACAAAGATTTTCGCCGCGTGCTAGAGAAATTTTTATTTCTTTGGCGCGTCGATTTGAACCGTGTTGGAAATAAGCTCAGTCGCGCAGGCCCACCAGCCATTTTGCTGGGCAGCATCGGCAAGCCTTTCGGCCGTGGCAGCGGTGTCGCAAATGGCAAACGAGCAGGCACCCGATCCGCACACATCTACAGCAACGGTTCCGTCCTGTTTACGCAGCCAGTCGAGGACCGTTTGAATCTGCGACTCCATCTGTGCGGAAATGACACCAAGGTTGTTATGGATGAGTGCATATGCCGTCTCGGCATCACCAGCACGCAAGGCAGAAGCTATCGCGCCGGGCTTGTCCGCAGGCACCGGGGCCTCGTCAAAACGTCGATAGGCTTCAATTGTCGAAACGCTTGCCTCGCGCGGCTTGACCAGCACGACGGGCGTCGCGGGCAGCGCGGGGTACTCAGTTGCCAGCACGTCTCCCCCACCTACGTAGAACGCAGGACTCGCGTGCAAAAAGAACGGGACGTCGGCACCAATGCCCCGCGCAATATCGTCGAGCGCTGGGTCGGTGCGATCAATGCCCCAGAGCTCTGCCAAGGCGACAATGACCGCGGCCGCATCCGTCGAGGGGCCGCCCAAGCCGGCGCACAATGGAATGCGCTTCTCAATCGTCACGCAGATGTTTGCCTCGCGACCATAATGCTCGGCCATAGCAACCGCAGCCCGATACGCCGTATTCTTTTGCATGGGAAAATCTGATGCTGGAACCGTCTGGACGGTCAGCGCCTGCGCCGGCGTGACCGTCACGGTATCGGAAAGACCGACGGCCGCCATCAGGGAATCGACCCTGTGGTAGCCGCGGTCATCGCGCTCGGTATGAACCCCCAGGTAGAGGTTAATCTTTGCCGGCGCGGAAAGAGTCAGGGACCGATCGGTCACCGTTAATGCTCCTCGAGCTGATTGCCGAGCGGGGTAAAGATGTGCTCGCCGCTCTCGGGGTCGAACAGCTCGACCTGACCGGTGAGGACATCGATATACTGGTAGGACTGACGCGACTTGCGGCCGCGACGCTCGTCAACCTCGACGATAAAGACGGCGGGGTGGACGCTCTTGATGGTGCCCATGCGCTCGACGACGCGGGTACGGCCCATGTTGGCCTTCACCTTGACGCGATCGCCCACCATATCGGTCAGCTTCTCGTGGATGTCGTCGACGTGATTGACTTCCATCTCTTCCATGAACAGGGCCTCCAGAAGGTGCAATTCAAAAAGGGGATAATACCCCTAAGATAGACAAAACTCTAATACTATAGCACCCTGTTGTGGCCATACGCAAGTAGCTAAATAAGCCCCGTCCCAAATACGTACCAGACGACAACCTCGCATGACCAGTTGTTACGCGGTTTGGTAAAACCGCGTAACCTAAAGGTTGTCGGTGTCCAAGACGATGGTGAATGGGCCGTCGTTGACCAGGTCGACCTTCATGTCGGCGCCAAAGATGCCGTGCGCCACATGCTCAACGTCCTCGTGCACAAGCGTCAGGAAGTACTCGTAGAGCTCGTTGGCGACATCGGGGGCGCCGGCATCCGTAAACGACGGACGGCGACCGTGGCGGCAGTCGGCGAACAGCGTGAACTGCGACACCACGAGCACCTCGCCGTCGACATCGGCAAGCGCCAAGTTGGTCTTGCCGTTCTCGTCCTCGTTGATACGCAGCCCGCGGAGCTTGCCCCACAGCTTGTCGGCCTCGGCACGCGTATCGCCATGGCCAACACCCAGCAGCACCAGGTAGCCGCGTCCAATGCGGCCCACGCACTCGCCGTCGACCGTCACGCCGGCGTTGAGCACGCGCTGCACCACCGCACGCACGGTCTACTCCTCGCCTGTCAGCTTGGCGGACAGATGCTCGAGCGCGTGGAAACGATGGCTGATGGCGTTCTTCTCGTCAGCCGTCAGCTCGGCCATGGTCTTGCCCGGCGTGTCGACCGGCAGGAACAGCGGGTCGTAGCCAAAGCCGTGATCGCCGCGGCCCTCGTGCGCGATAACGCCCTCGCAGGCGCCCTCGCCATAGGTGACCAAACCGTCCGTGTCGATGAGCGCGACGACGCTCATAAAGCGCGCAGTGCGGCCCTCGTCGGCCACGCCCTCCAGATTCACGAGAAGCTTGGCGTTGTTGGCGGCATCGTCTCCGTGCACGCCCGCATAGCGTGCGCTATACACGCCAGGCTCGCCGTCCAGGGCATCAACGACCAAGCCAGAATCATCGGCAATGGCCATAAGGCCCGTCTCCTCAACCGCAGCCTGCGCCTTGATGATGGCGTTCTCCAAAAACGTCGTGCCGTTTTCCTCGGGGTCCTCAAAATCGCCCAGCTGGCCGAGCGCCACAAAGCGAACCTCGGGCATGACCTTGCCCAAAATGGCCTCGATCTCGGTGAGCTTATGAGCGTTTCCGGTTGCCACGACGATGGTCGCCGCCGGGTCGAGGGTGTCGATGTCGATCTTCTCAAGTGCCATAACTGGCCTCCTTGTCTCTATAGCAATACCGCGCCGAGGGCGACGAGGGCCTCTGCCTCTCCCCTCTCAATCAACGGCAGTCTTGTGTCTAGACGTCTCCGCAGATAAAACCTACCAAAATAAACCTGTCCCTTTTGGCAGGTTAGGCGAGGGCTTGGCGCTGGAGCTCGATGAGCTCGGCGATACCTTTGTCGCCCAGGTCGAGCAGGGCGTTGAGGCGTTTGCGGTCAAAGGGCGCCTGCTCGCCGGTGCCCTGGAGCTCGATCATCTCGCCGGTGTCGGTGGCGACGAGGTTCATGTCGACCTCGGCATGACTGTCCTCGGAATAATCGAGGTCAAGCAGCGTATTGCCGTCGACAACGCCCATGGAGATGGCAGCCACCTGGCCGGTAAGCGGGATGCGCTCGATCTTTCCCGCCTCGACCCACATGGCGAGGGCGTCGCGCAGCGCCACCCAGGCGCCGGTAATGCTCGCTGTACGCGTGCCGCCATCGGCCTGAATCACATCGCAGTCGACGGTGACGGTGTACTCGCCGAGCGCCTTCATGTTGACGACGGTACGCAGGCTGCGGCCAATGAGGCGCTCGATCTCCATGGAGCGGCCCTTGCGGTTGGCGTGCTCGCGCTTGCAGCGCTTGCCGGTCGATGTCGGCAGCATGGCGTATTCCGCGGTCACCCAGCCGGCCTTAGCTCCCTTTCGCCAGCCCGGCACGCCCTCCTCGATAGTGGCGGCGCACAGCACGCGCGTGTCGCCGAACTCGGCCAAACACGAGCCGTGGGCGTGCTTCATGACGCCACGGGTGAGCTTAACGGGGCGCAACTCGTTGGCGGCGCGACCGTTAGCGCGGTTGACCTGCATGTACTCCATAGAAATATCCTTTCGGCAAAAGATGTGGCGAAGGCTTTGGCGGCTGCCTTACATCTATTTCAGCTCATCGATATCGATATGTTCGATGCTCTTGAGCGGCTGACCAAAGATAAAGCTACCCGCCACCGCAAACTCGGCAATGTTATCGGCCGTCGTGGCAAAACGATGCTGCGGCTCGGCGGCGTCGCCCGCCAGCTGCTCGCGGCGCGTGAGGATATCGGTCAGCTCGCGCGTGGTCTCCTCGGCGGAACTCACGACGCGTACCCCAGGCCCCAGCGCATGGCGGATAGGTCCCACCAACAGCGGGAAATGCGTACATCCAAGCACCACGGTATCGATACCGTGGTCGCGCAGCGGCTCAACCGTGGCACCCACCAGCGCACGCACGGCAGGCGTATCGAAGATGTCCTCGTTCTCAAGCCACTGTTCCTGCAGATGTGCACCCGAGGCAAGCTCGTGTTCGACAACCTCGACAAAGCTCGAGGCAGGACAGCCGTATACATCGACGCCGGCATCTAGATCCTGAATGGCGCGCGTGTAGGCGCCCGAGCGAATGGTGAGGTTGGTAGCGAGCACGCCCACGCGACGCGTACGCGTGCTGTTGATTGCTGCACGGGCACCCGGCGCGATCACGCCGATCACGGGAACGTCGAGCACCTGCTGGGCCAAACGCAAGGCCGCAGCGGTTGCCGTGTTGCAGGCGATGACCATAATCTTGACGTCGTGCTTCGAAAGCCAACGACCCGCCTGCAACGCAAACGAGCGCACCTCATCCTCGGTGCGCGTGCCGTAGGGGCAGCGCTTGGTGTCGCCAAAGTAGTAGACGGACTCGTGCGGCAGCGCCGTCGCAATCGCGCGCGCAACCGTCAGACCGCCCAAACCAGAATCGAACACGCCAATCGGGCGCGTGTCGCCTGCCGGATTCTCGATATCGGACATTACCTCACCAGTCTCTCTCGAAAAGACATGTCCAAGTGCGGCGGCGCCGCGCTACGAACGCGCCGCGACCAGCAGCTCTGCCGTCGCCGCCCAACCGTCGACAATTTTGCCGCGCGTAACGAAAGCGTTCTCGCAAGCAGCCAGGAACTCGGGCGCGCCGGCGCTCGTCAGGCCATTCTCGACCAGGCAGAACGTGCCCACGTGATCGGCCATGTAGAAGTCGGACTCGGAATCGCCGAGCGCGAGCGTCTCCTCGCGCTCGATCCCTAGGTGCTCGCAGAAGCGCGCAATGGCGACGCCTTTGTTGAGGCCCGCGGGGTTGATGTTGAATGCGCGACCGTCCTCGACGCGATCGAGCTCGAGCGTCGTCGGCTTGGACAGGTGAGTCAGATGGCCGTTGCAAGCCCAGATCAGACCGCAGCCGGCCTCGTCCAGGATGGCCTGAACCTCATCGTCGGGCACATCGCCGCGCATGCCGACGGTGACCTCACGGTACTTGTAGCCGGTCGACATGTCGTTGTGATACTCGATCTTGTGCGGCCAGCGGGCGAGGATCTTCTCGCACACGCCGGTCTGCTCGATCACCTGGTGCGGCGTGAGGCCGCAAGAGGAGTCGTAGGGCATGTCGCCGGTCAGATACTCCCAATCGTTGGCTTTGAGGTCGTACATGACCAGGCCGCCCATCTCGCCGATGTAGGAGTTGAGGCCGAGCACGCGCGCATCCTCGTGGATCATGGTGCGGTTGCGGCCCGAGGTGGGAACCACCTGTATGCCGGCGCGGGCAAGTGCCACGACAGCCTCGACGAGCTTGGTCGAGGGGTTGCCGTCGTTGTCGCGCAGCACGCACGAGCCGGGTGCGAGCATCGTGGCGTCCAGGTCGGTAAAGACGTACTTAACCTTGGCAAGACGATCGCGCATCTCGCCCGAAAGCTCAGCGACGGTCGGCAGGGTATTGTGGGACATGGTCACTCCGTTTACGTAGAAGGGTTTGGACTTGGACGGCATGTTTTGATTGAGGGAACACGCTTATGGCGACAGCGCACTCAGGGCGCCGCCGCCATCATGGTTCATTAGTCAAACTGGGTAACATCGATCAAGCGATTGGCCAACGAAAGGTCGCTCTCGATGGGCACGAACTCGTCGCCCACGTGCATGAGCTCCTCGTCACCCTTTGCCAGCAGCAAGACAATGGTGGGAGCATCGGGGTTGACGTACTCCTCGCGCGCCGCCTTGAACGCCGCATGCACAGCGGCTTCGCGGTCGAGGATGATCTTGTTCGGCGTATCGTCGGGAACATGCTCGGCAAGCTCGCGACAGACCTTCATCGGGTCCTCGTGAGCTGGATCCTCGTTCGTAAAGATCATCAGGTCGGAATATGGTGCGGCCTCGCGTGGCAATTGCTCGCGGCGCTCCTGAGCCTTGCCGCCGGCGGCGCCAAACAGCGCAATGACGGGGCTGGCGGGAAACGCGCGCTTGACCGACGAGAAAAGCGAACGGAACGAAAGCTGGTTGTGCGCATAGTCGACGACGCAGATCACGCGGCCGTCCTTCGACTCCACGACCTCCATACGGCCCGGCACACGCAGTTTGGAGAGGCCCTTCTTGATAGCCTCGATACCGATGCCGATCTCGCGCGCGGCGGCGATAGCGACCAGCGCGTTCTCCACGTTAAAGTCTCCCGCGATACCCAGCAGGACCTTCTCCCCCGCCTCGGACTCGTCGGCGCTCATGCCGTGCAAGTTGAACTCGATGCTAAAGCCGACCATGCGTACGTCGCTCGCCCACAGGCTTGCCTCGGGATGCTCGACGCCAACGGTCACCAAGCGCTCGGCCGTCGACGCTGCCTCTAGCACACGGTCAACCTCTTCGGTGCCTAGATTCACCACGGCGGTCTTTGCCTGGTCAAAGATCCTGAGTTTGCTCTCAAAATAATCCTCAAACGTGGGGTGTTCGATCGGCGAGATGTGGTCGCGGCCGATGTTGAGGAAGCACGCCACGTCAAACGGCAGATTCTCGACGCGTTGGTACTTGAGCGCCTGGCTCGAGACCTCCATGACCATGGACTGGCGACCGGACGTGCGGCAGTTGGCGATATGGCGCCAGACCTCGGGGGCCTCGGGCGTAGTATTGGTGCTCTCGTAGCACTCGATGCCATCGTCGGTACTCACCGAGCCGATCATGCCGCAGGACTCGCCCGCCGCCTTGATGATGGACTGGAGCATAAAAGCGGCCGTGGTCTTTCCCTTGGTGCCGGTGATGCCCACGATCTTGACATCGCGGTCAGGCCGGTCGTAGACCTCCGGCGGCAACAGGGCCATGGCCGTGCGAACACTATCAACAACCAGCATCGCAGCACCGCTCTCCTGCGCCAGTGGCTCCAGAGACTCGACCAGTGACTCCTCGCACACAAATGCGACGGCGCCCGCATCGAGCGCCATGCTCAAAAACGCGGGCTTAAAGGCAGCACCTTTGCAGAAGAACACGTCACCTGCCGAGACCGCGCGCGAATCAAACGAGCAGCCGGTCACGGCACGCTCGTCAACCTGCTCTGATGCGCGTAGCTCGCCGCACACATCGAGCAGCTTGGCAAGCGTATCGACCGTGGTTACGGTCGCGGAATCCGAATGGTGCATCTTTCACCTTTCTCAGCCATTTGGCAGGGACGGCTTTTATAGTAACTGAAACGCACCCACGCAAAAACGGCTCCCGGAGGAGCCGTTACGCGCAGGCGTTCGTAAGCCGAGGCTAGGCAGCCTGAACAGCGGGCTGGTCCTCGTCGATAAAGAAGCGCTTGTACCACACCAAGAACACGAGCGGCGTATAGATCTTGCGCTGGAAATCGCCCTTGCCCGCAAAGTGCAGATCGAGCAGGTGCATGAGCTCGTCGGTATTGAAGAACTCGCTTGCCCACGGCGCGGTGAAGTACTCCTTGACATAGTCGTACCACTTTTGCTCGCGCAGCCAGTAGACAATCGGCACCGGGAAGCCCACCTTGGGACGGGTGGCCCACTCATCGGGCAGCGACTTGTTGGCAGCGTGGCGGAGTACCTGTTTGTTGCCGTTCTCGTTGATGCGGTAGCGGTCGGGAATGTGCTCGGCGAACTCCATGACTTTGCGGTCCAGGAAGGGCACGCGCAGCTCCAGCGAGTGCGCCATGCACATCTTGTCGGCCTTGAGCAGAATGTCGCCCGGGAGCCACATGTTCATGTCCAGGTACTGCTTCTTGACCAGCTCGGGCTGATCCTTCACGCGTGCGTAGATGGGAGCGGCAAGCTCGAAGGCGCCATCGCCGGTGTTGTACTCGGGCTTGAGCACGCCGTCGACCTCGCGCTCCGGCCATACCAGAGCCTGTCCCAGGAACGACTTCTCGGGGATCTCGGCACCCTTGACCAGGAAGTTATGTCCCTTGAAGTACGGCATATGCAGCGCCAGGTTACCGAGCGCGCGACGGATGGGCAGCGGCACCATCTTTTTGTACTTGCGGACCGGGACCGTGTCCTCGTAGTAGGCGTAGCCGCCAAAGAGCTCGTCGGCGCCTTCGCCCGAAAGCACGACGGTGACGTCCTTGCGGGCCATCTCGGCCAAGAACCACAGCGGCACAGAAGACAGGTTGGACTGTGGCTCGTCCATGTGATACTGGATGTCCTCGAGCGCACCGAAGAACTCGTCGGCGGTAATCATCTTGCGAACGTTCTCGACGCCGAGCTTATCGGAAAGCTCCTTGGCGTAGTTGGTCTCGTTAAAGTTCTTGTAGTCAAAGCCCACCGAGAAGGTCTTGTCGGGCATGAGGCAAGCGGCAATATAGCTGGAGTCGACGCCACCGGAGAGGAACGACGCGACCTTGACGTCGGCGATACGATGGGCCTCGACGCTCTCGTGCACGACCTCGTCCAGCTCATCGACATACTCTTCGAACGGCTTCTCGACGGCAGAGTAATCGCAATCCCAGTAGCGCTCGATGTTCATCTTGCCGGTCGGGATATCGACGGTAAAGTAGTGCGCCGGCGGCAGCTTGTAGACACCCTCGAAGAAGGTCTCCTCGGTTGCCGAATACTGCAGCGTCATGTACGGACGCAGGGCCTTTTTGTTGACCGCCTTGTGGAAGTGCGGGTAGTCCAAGAAGCTCTTGATCTCGGAACCAAAGAGCACGCCCGGAGCGCCGTCGCCCGCATCGGCCATGGGATAGTAGTAAAGCGGCTTGATGCCAAAGATGTCGCGGGCGCCAAAAAGCTTGTTCTTCTTTTTGTCCCAGATGACGAAGGCGTACATACCGCGCAAGCGATCGAGTACGGCCTCGCCCCACTCCTCGTAGCCGTGCAGGAGGCTCTCGGTGTCGGCGCCGCAGTGGAACTTGTAGCCCTTGGCCTCGAGCTCGGAACGGAGTTCTTGGAAGTTGTAGATCTCGCCGTTGAAGACAATGACGACGCTACCGTCCTCGTTGGCCATGGGTTGGGCGCCAGCCTCGGTCAGGTCGAGGATCGACAGGCGGCGGAAGCCCAGGGCAACGCGGCCGTCGATAAACTGACCGCCCATGTCGGGACCGCGATGGACGATGCGGTCCATCATCTTGGTGAGCACCTCGGATTGGTTATCCGTCCCACCGACAAAACCGACAAAACCGCACATATACTATCCCCTCTGCTGTTGCTGGGCATCAAATCGAATCAGTAGCTTTTGAGTATACCCGAGGGCGTAAAGAGGGGCGGAATGTTCAGGCAATCTCAACTGAATCAGCTCCGCTGTGACACGCACGAGTTACCTTTAATGGATATGAGGTGAATGAGGCGATTGTTTTGCTATACTCTCTCCGGACGGGCGATTGGCGCAACGGTTAGCGCAGGTGCTTTACACGCACAAGGCTGGGGGTTCGAATCCCTCATCGCCCACCACTGATTTGATAGGCTCCCAGCAATGGGAGCCTTTCTTTTTTTGGGCCCATCGCAGAGGGATTCGAACCCGACAGGGTGCGGAGCTGAGAAAACGCGCAAGCGTTTTCCAGCGCAGCACGCGAGGGCCGTAGGCCCGAAGCGAGAGCGGGCGGCGAAGCCGCACGCGACATCCCTTATCGCCCACCACTGAATTGTTAGGCCTCCAGCGATGGAGGCCTTTCTTTTTTCAGGCCCAGCGCATGGAATTCGAACCCGCCAGCACGTCTGTCACAAAGGCCGTGGTCAAAAAATGGCAAAAATGAGTACTGCTACTTTGTTTGCAACATATAAAAAGACAATATTTGCTTAAGTTACGCAACATATGTCCATTATAAGGACTAACAGTTGGATCAAAATCGTGCTTTCATCGCCATTTCGACTTGCTATCTGGCCTTATTAGTCCAAAATTGCTGCTACCAAATCGGTAACAGTACTCATATTTGATGTTTTTTGACCAGCAGGTCTCCCTGCCTTAGCAAATCTAAGGCAAAACGGGCTCCAGACCGCTGAATCATGCCGCATAGGACACGCCCACAGTCCGGAACCCGGTCCAAATTGAGTTATTGCGCTGCGTTAGCCCAAGACACCCGACAGGATCTCGATCAGGCTGTCCACGTCGGCTTCTTCGCAGACAAGTGGTGGCAAGAAACGCAGCGTATGAGCACCCGTAGCGTTAATCACGGCACCGGCGGCCAGCGCGCCGGCCACAACGTCGTGTGCATCACCCGCAGTATCGTCCAGATCGCAGCCGAGCATCAGGCCACGGCCACGAACCTCTACCACATGCGGAAGCTTAGCCAGCGCCTGCTCCATATAGACACCCACCTTGGCAGCATGCTCGGCATAATCGCCACGCACAAGCGCGGAGAGCGTCGCGGCACACGCCGCGATGGCCAAGCAGCTACCGCCAAAAGTCGAGCCGTGGTCGCCCGGCTTAAACACGTCGGCAATCTCCTTCTTTGCCACGACGGCACCCATGGGCACGCCATCAGCAATGCCCTTGGCAAGGCTCATAATGTCAGGCTCCACGCCATAAGTCTGGAACGCAAACGGCTTACCCGTGCGGAAGATACCGCACTGGACCTCGTCGGCGATAAGCACGGCACCCACCTCGTGCGCCAAGTCGCGCGCCGTAGCCATAAACTCCTCGGTCATGGGGTGCACACCGCTCTCGCCCTGGATCGGCTCGAGCATCACGGCACAAATTTCGCTCCCCAGCTGCTTAAAGATCGCACGCAGTTCATCGACATCGTTGGGCGTGCAGGCCACAAAGCCGCCCGGCAGCGGACGGAAGCTGTCCTGCAGCCAATCCTGCATGGTGGCGGCAATGGTCTCGAGCGTACGGCCGTGGAAGCCGCCGCGCATGCACACGATGGTGTTGCCGCCATTACCGGCACGCTTGGCGTACAGGCGCGCGAGCTTCATCGAGCCCTCGTTGGCCTCGGCGCCAGAGTTGGCAAAGAAGGTCTCCCAAACCTGCTCATCCGCAGCCGGGGCACCAAGAGCAGCTGCCGTGGTCTCATCGCCAGCGGCAATGGCATCGGCAAGCACGCGCGCACCATCTACGTCGTCGTTAGCAAGCTTGGACAGCAGCGCCGCGACCTGTCCGCGCTGCTCGATGTAGAAGTAATTGGAGACATGCATGAGCTTTTTGGTCTGCGCCTCGAGCGCCGAGAGCACAGCCAGGTTGCCATGACCTAGGCTGCACACGCCGATGCCGGCAAGAAAGTCGAGGTACTCACGGCCATCGTCGCCGGTGAGCTTCATGCCGTGACCCTCGACAAACTCGACCGGAGAGCGGCCAAAGGTATGCATAACGTAATGGGATTCAAGCGATTGCTGAGCTGCAAGTGACATGGGATGCCTTTCGTTGGGCGCCAGACGGCGCGGGACTATGGGTGCAGGAATGGGGCGGCTGCGGGTCAGCTAGACCGTCTGAAGCTTCTCGACCTCGTCAAGGTTTTCGGTCAGACGCGCAGCAAACGTCGAAAGCGGATGCGGATGTGTATCGAACTCGTAAGCCGTCTCGGTGGAATGGATCACGGTGCCGACGCCGGCATCGGTCAGCAGCTCCAGGAGCAGCGAATGCGGCGTAGTACCGTTAATGATGTGGGCACGAAATACGCCGCCGGTAAGCGCATCGACGGCCGCACGCAGCTTGGGAATCATGCCCTTATCGACCTCGCCGCCGTAGAGCATTTCGTTAACCTCGTCGAGCGTTAGGTTGGAGATAAGCGAGTCCTTGTCGCTAAAGTCCTTGTACAGGCCATCGACATCGGTCAAAAAGATCGCCTTATGCGCGTGGAGCGCCGCGGCAACGGCACCGGCGGCGGTGTCGGCGTTGATGTTGAAGAAACCGCCGTCCTCCCCCGCCGCGACGGTAGCTATGACGGGGATGTACTCGCTATCGAGTAAGCGCTCGATATAGTCGGTGTTGACGTGCGTCACTTTGCCCACGCGACCGAGCTCGGGGTCGAGCGGCTCGGCGATGAGCGTGCCGGCATCGCTGCCCGACACGCCCACGGCCAGGTTGCCGTGGTGGTTGATGGCAGCAACCAGCTCCTGGTTAACCTTGCCGCCCAGCACCTCGCGCACGATATCCATAGTCGCCGGCGTGGTCACGCGCTGGCCGTTCTTAAACTCGACGGGAATATCGTAATGGCTCAGCGCCTCGTTGATAGCCTTGCCGCCGCCGTGCACGATGACGGGGCGCATACCGATGATCTTGAGCAAAACGATGTCGCTCATCACGTCGCGGCGCAGCTGCTCATCAACCATGGCGGCTCCGCCATATTTGATAACAACCGTCTTGCCGGTCAGGTTCTTAATCCACGGCAGCGCTTCGAACAGCAGCTGCGCGGTTGCTTCGTTGGATTCGCTCGAACGACAATCGCGTGCGAATTTCATAATCTGCCTCGTCTTTCGTATCGTTATCGCGCCGTGCTCCGCTGTCCGCAATCGCGGCAAGATGCGCAGCGTGCCTGGAATCTAGGAACGGTAGTCGCCGTTGATGGAGATGTACTCATGCGTGAGGTCGCAGGTCCACACGGTCGTTGCCGCGTCGCCTGCGCCCAGGTCGGCCGAGATCACGATCTCGGGCGCCTCGAAACGTCGTAGAGCCTCGTCCTCGTCAAAGCGAACAGTCAGACCGTCGCGACAGACGGGCATGCCCATCATGTCGATGGAAACGTCTTCCTGATTAAACTTCACGCCGCACTTGCCGAGTGCCATGGCGACGCGGCCCCAGTTGCAGTCGTGGCCGGCGATGCAGGTCTTAACGAGCGGCGAGTTGGCAACGGCGCGAGCGGCGATATCGGCCTCCTCATCGTTCACGGCACCGGTAACGTTGACCGTAACAAGCTTGGATGCGCCCTCGCCATCGGCGGCGATATTGCGCGCCAGGCTCTCGCACACCTCGTGCACGGCAAATGCCAACTCGTCGAAGGCATCGGAGCCCTCGACGATAGGCTCGGCATCTGCGGCAGCGGCGCCGGAGGCAAGCATGATGCAGGTGTCGTTGGTCGAGGTGTCGGAATCGACCGTTACCTTGTTAAAGGTCTGCTTGACGGTCGAGAGCAGCAGGGCATGAAGTGCCGCCGGCTCGACGGGGGCATCGGTAGTAATGACCGCGATCATGGTGGCCATATTGGGCATGATCATGCCCGAGCCCTTGCACATTCCGCCTACCGAATAGACGTTGCCCGCATGGCCCGCAGCCTCACTGACGTAGGACACGGCGTACTCCTTGGAGTGCGTGTCGGTCGTCATGATGGCGCGAGCGGCATCGGCGCCACCGTGGGCAGAGAGCGCCTCGTAGGCAGCAGGAATGGCAGTCTCAAACGTGTCGATCGGCAGAATCTGGCCAATCACACCCGTGGAGGCAACCAGAATCTGCTGGGGCTCGCAGCCGATGACCTGCGATGCGATGTTGCACGTCTCGCGCGCGCATGCAAGGCCGGTCTCACCCGTGGCGGCGTTGGCATTGCCAGAGTTGACCGAAACGCCGGCGATGATACCGTAGCCCTTGTCGGCACCGCCCAGGTTGGCGCGGCTCACCTGCACGGGCGCCGCGCAAAAGCGATTGGTGGTAAACACTCCAGCGCCGGGACAGGGTTTATCGGGCACGACGAGCGCGTAATCCAGACGCTCGGGGTTCTTGCGGAACCCAGCGTGGATGCCTGCAGCTTTAAAACCAGCCGCAGCCGTAACGCCACCCTCAACGGCGCGAATCTTGATATCAAACAGCTCGGTATTCATCGTCTTTATGACTCCTTATGTCAAACAAAAAACGGACATCGGTTGGTGCGCCATGCCAGTCGTGATCATGAGACCAGCTTAAGAGTGGCGCCCCACTCGATGCCCGACTACCAAATCGTTAACAATCGAATGTGCTACACCGGGCACGCCACTGTGGGCAAGCCTCGTCGCTCGTCAAAGCCAAAGACGATATTGGCGCACTGGACCGCTTGGCCCGCAGCGCCCTTGCACAGATTGTCGATGGCGCCCGTCGCCACCAGCACGCTCGCGCGCTTGTTGAACGCAAGGCCAATCTGGGCGGCGTTGGTGCCGACGACCGAAGCCGTCTTGGGCTGCTGGCCGGCATCGAGCACGCGCACAAAGGTGCGTCCAGCGTAAAACTGCTTGTAATAGTCGACGACATCCTCAAGAGCCAGGGAGTCGATGGCCTGCGGCGTGAGCGGCATCGTCACCGTGGAAAGCAGACCACGCTTGAGCGGTGCCAGGTGCGGGGTAAAGACGACGCGATCGGTCAGGCCAAGGATTTGCTCAATCTCGGGCGTGTGGCGGTGCTTGCCCACACCGTAGGCCTCCAAATTCTCGTCGGCGCTGCAAAAATGCGTACGAGCGTTGCAGGACTTGCCGGCACCCGTCACACCGCTGATGGCATCAACGATCACAGGGCCACCCTGGGCAACCCAGCCGGCGCGCACGGCGGGAGCGGCAGCAAGGCTCGTTGCGGTGGGATAGCAACCGGCGCAGGCGACCAACACGGGCCTGCCAGCGGCATGGCTGGAAGCAGCGGTCTCTAAGTCCTGGCAGAACAGCTCGGGCAGACCGAAAGCGCGGGTCTTGAGCAACTCGGGGCTCGTGTGCTCGGCGGCATACCATGCCTCAAAGACAGACGCGTCGCTCAGACGGTAATCGGCCGAAAGATCAAAGCAGGAGACGCCCGATGCAAGCAGCGCGGGCACCTGTGCCATGGCAGCCGTGTGCGGCACGGCAAGAAAAACCGCATCGCAGCTCTTGAGCTCGGGGGCGTCATGCGTGGTGAAAACCAGATCGCTCACGCCAGCAAAGCTCGGATACACCGCGGACAGCGGCTGGCCGGCATCGGCGTTGGACGTAATGGCAACAAGTTCAAACTCGGGATGGCCAAGCACGAGGCGAATGAGTTCGGCGCCGGCATATCCAGCCGCGCCGACGATTCCAACCTTCAAAGACATATCAGACTCCTTGTCTGCGATTTATGCACCGATGCGCATTTCTCAGCAGTCGTTATGAAGTGGGTTGAAACTTTAGCACCAAAAGATGCATGAACACGTAAATGGCTTGCATATTCATGCATTGAAACATTCCCGACACATTCGCTTGAAGGAATTGACAAATGGAGCGGGCCCCGTATTGACCGGCGCTCCTAACGGCGCCGGTCAATACGGGGCCCGCCCATGCGAAAACCAAGTTGTTAGGATGAACCAGCTGGCTAGAGCTCGACCGGCACCCATTCATCGTGATTGCAGATAAAAGCCTCGGGATCCTCGACGCTAAAGAAGACGAGCGTGGGGTCGTTAGGCCCCTCATAGTGCTCGCTCAAGCGCTCAAGATGTTTCCATCCTGCCTCGCGCATTTCGCTCGAAGCCCGGTCATCCAGACCCGCACGTCCGCGCAGAATCAACCAGCCATGGCCCGGCCACCAACTCGTGGCCTCAAAGCGCTGGTTTTGCAGCAGCTCCTGCCACACATCTTTGGTGCGCGCCGTCACAAACCACAGCTTGCCGTCCTGAATCTGTGCAAACGAGAACGGACGCACATGCGGCTGCCCGTCCACACTCGTCGCCAGATACCACGCCGGCACCGACGTCAGATACTCCAGCACCGTATTCAATCCGTCCACGTTTCCTCCTGTACTAGCTAGTTTGGGAGCCCGGTTTGTGCGAGCTAGAGCTCCAGGCGCTCCTCGCTGCCGTCGATATCACAGAAGCGCGCGGCAATGTTGCGGACCGAAAAGAAAGCAAGGCGGCCGTCGTTGGCACTCTCGTGTTCCTCGCCGATGCCCACCATGTGCTTAAAGCCTGCTTGACGCACTTTGTCGCTCGCAACTGCGTCGTCCTCAAGTGCGGCCTCGCCGGTCAACACGATCCAACACTCCCCCGGCTTCCAGCCCGAGAGCTCAAACTTGGGATTCGCACTCAGCTCCGCCCACACGTCCTTGTCGCGCGATGTGCAAAACCACAGCTTACCGTCATCGACCATGGCAAACGAAAACGGCCTCACGCGAGGCTGATGCCCGTCGGCCACATCGGTCGTGGCCAGATACCACGCCGGAATGCGCCCGAGATATGAACAGGCGCGCTCAAGCTGAGCCGTGCGGTCGTTGTCGGTCATAGGGACCCCTTTCTTGCGCTCGAATCGCGCCTAAACAAGTTGAAGATTGATGACGATGACGCAGATGAGCAGCAACGTCGTCACCACCGCCGCCAACGCATCGCCGCGGCCAAATGCAAGCGCATGCAGGCGCGTGCGGCCCTGCTCGCCGTGATAGCAGCGTGCATCCATGGCAGCAGACAGCGTCTCGGCATGGCGGAACACGCCGGTGAACAGCGGAATCGCCACACTGCCGAGCATGCGTACGCCACCGAGCGGACCGCCCGTCACGCGCGCGCCGCGGCTTGCTTGTGCATCGGCCGTCTGCTTCATCTCAGTGGCAAACTGCGGCATAAAGCGTAGCGCGATACCCATGATCATGCCGAGCTCGTGCGCAGGAAGTCCCACACGCGCAAACGGCGCGAGCAGGCGCTCAAAGCCCGCGGTGAGATCGAGCGTCGGCGTGGTGAGTGTAATGGCGCTCATGCCGGCCATCATCAACGTCAGGCGGCACGCCATAAAGACGGCAGAACGCAGCGAGCCCTCGCTTATCTGCAAAAATCCGAGCTGCCACAGGATGCGCCCATTCTGATCGGTAAACAAGTTGAGCACCGCGACCACGACGACGATTGCCAGCAGCGGCGCCATCGACGACAGAACGCGACGAACCGGCACCCGAGACACGGCATAGATCAGCACGACGAAAATTGCGACAGGGGCCAGTCCGCGGAAGCTGCTGACTGTGAGCGTCGTGATCAGAAACACAAAGCCCAAGAGCAACTTGGTTCGCGGGTCCAGGCGGTGAATTGCACTATCGCTGGGATAGTAACTACCAAACGAAAACGCCTCCATCAGCAGCCCTCCTCTCGCGCGACCGTCTTGGATTTAGCAATGTCCGCGACGTTAGAAGGACCGCCCGAGCGACCGATTAGCAGGTCCACCAACTCATCTGCCAGCGACTCAACCGTATAGAGGCCGTCAAAGCGCAGCGGCACGCCTGCCTTCGCAAGCGTCAGCGCCATGCGCTGGGCAGCGGGAACACCCAAGCCGATTGATTTAAGCTCATCCGCATGCGCAAAAACCTGAGTGGGCGTGCCCTCGGCAAACACCGCGCCCTCGTTCATCACGACAATACGGTCGCAGCAATTGGCCAGGTCATCCATGCTGTGCGAAACCATGACAACGGTCAGGCCATCGCGGTGAAGTCGATCGATGAGCCCTAGGAAATCCCTGCGCGCAGCCGGATCGAGCCCCGCCATGGGTTCATCGAGCACCAGGACTTCGGGCTCCATGGCGAGCACGCCGGCGAATGCCACGCGCCGTTGCTGACCGCCCGAAAGCTCAAAGGGACTCTTGTCGCCGACCGTGGAAAGGTCGAGGCCCACGCGCAAGAGCGATGACTCGACACGACGGTCGACTTCATCTTGCGGCAAGCCAAGGTTATGCGGACCAAACGCCACGTCCTGCGCCACGGTTTCGGCAAACAGCTGACGCTCAGGATATTGAAACACCACGCCGACCTTGGCCTTAACCGCGGCGGCGTCTTTCTTGTTTGACAGATCGAGCCCCAGCGCGCGAACGGATCCCTCCTGGGGGCGAATCAAACCGTTGAGATGCTGGACCAGCGTCGACTTACCCGAACCGGTATGACCTGCCAAGCCCAGGAACTCGCCGCGACGCACCGTCAGCGATACATCGCGCAGCGCCCACGGGCTGCTTGGGTCGTTTCCCCAGAGAGCCTGTTTGCTCGATTTGCCCGCAGTGGCCGAGCGCTTATGCCAGCGGCGGCGCTCGCGCGGACTGAGCGAATAGCTAAACGAAAGGTGCGAAATCTCGATAACGGGCTCCAGCGCGTCTGCGCCATCGAGCGCAGAGGAAACGTTGTCGGGAATACGAGGATCGAATGCGAAAGGCCGCCCGGCGATGCCTGCCCTACTTCGCTCGGCATAAGCCTGCGCAATCTCGGCGACCATATCCGCCTCACGCACCTGCGCGCAAACGGGCACGCCCTTCGCACGAAGTGACCTGCCCAGACGACACGACTCCGGCATATCCAGGTTGAGCTGCGCAAGCTCATCCGCCCGCGTCAAGATTTCCTCGGGCGTACCGAGCATGGCAACGTGCCCCGCCCGAAACACCGCGACACGATCGGCCTCGGCGGCCTCCTCCATAAAGTGCGTAATCATCACGATAGTCATGCCGCGATCGTGAAGTGCGCGGCACGCTTTCATAAGACCCTTGCGTCCGCGCGGATCGAGCATCGAGGAGGCCTCATCCAAAATGAGAACGCGCGGCTCCATGGCGAGCACGCCGGCAAGCGCCACGCGTTGCTTTTGACCACCCGAAAGCGCGTGGGTCTCGTGGCGCTCAAAGCCCACCAGGCCCACGCCCTTCAGCGCCTCGCGTACGCGCTGCGCAATTTGCGCCGATGGCACACCAAGGTTTTCGGGACCGAACGCAACGTCATCTTCGACAAGCGTTGCCACCAGCTGATCATCGGGATTCTGGAATACCATGCCCGCGGTCGAACGAATGTCATAGACCAGCTCGAGGTCGGACGCATCCATACCGTTGATACGCACCGTGCCCGCATCGGGCTGCAACAGTGCATTCAGATGCTTGGCAAACGTCGACTTGCCCGACCCATTACCACCGAGGATGCAGAAAAACTCGCCGTCCTCGATGTTTAGATCGACGCCGTCGAGCGCCGGCACGGCACCGTCATAGCTAAAGGAAACGCCCCGACACTCAATCATGCGCGGCCTTTGACCTGGTCCTTTTTAGGCGTGATGAGGTTGGAGACCGCTTTATACACCGCCAGTGTCAACACCGAGTTAAGCACGGTCTTGATAAGGTTGAACGGCAGCACGGCAGGAATCATGAGCGGGGCGATCACATCGACCGAGCCATACCAGAACCATACGCCAATGGTAAGGTTCGCGACCATGGACAGCACCGTAGCGACAATGACGCCGAGCACCAGACCAATCACGGCACCCTTGTAGGTGTGCATCTTTTGGTAGACGATCGCCGCAGGCAGAATATAGCCCAGCGTAGCGACCAGGTTCATAAGCGCGCCGACCCAGTCACCCGTAGTGAGTGCATGGATAACGATCGCCATGGCGGCAACAGCAGTACCGGCACCGGGGCCATACGCAAACCCGCACACCATCGCCGGCACCAGCGACGGGTCATACGTCAAAAACGGCGCCGAGGGAAGAATGGGTAGCTGTACATACATAAACAACGCGCTCAAGGCACACATCAACGCCATGGTAACGAGCTGTTTGGTGCTCCACCTATTCGTGTTCTCAAAATGGATATGCTGCGACTGTTCAGACATAAGATCACCTGCCTCTTTCATCCGGACTCTAACCGTTGGTACTGGGATCTCACCAGTTCAGCCGGCATGCGAACCAACACACGCACGGGTCGCGGACTCATCGGCTCGGCCGCAGACGCCTCGCCTGCGCCACGGCACCCCTTTGGCACCGCCCGATTTACCGCCAGTGGGGAATTTCACCCCGCCCTGAAACAGCACTTGCAAGTGTAGCACCAGTAGGCTTTCGCGCAAGTATGCCAAGGGTAATTTGTGGCGGGGGAAACGCTCTAGAAATGCGGCCGGGACAGAGCGGCGCGACAATAACGTACCCGCCCATCCCAAAGTGCTGCGTTTTTCGCGGCAAAGCCGCGAAACAGCAAAAGGGAAAAGCCACCGCAACAACCACGTTCCCCATCCATCCCAAAGTAGCGCGCCTTTCGCGCAAAGCGCGAAACAGCGAAGGGGACACGTATCCCTATCGACCACGTCCTTTTCCGCCCGCCGACCTCAAGGCCGTGAACGTAGGGGATCCGGGGCGGGACGGGGGCTTCTCTCCGGAACATTCCGCAGGACGCAAAGAGGCTCCGCAGCGCGAAGCGCGATGCGGAGCCTCTTTGCATGTCCGAGGACGTTCCGGAGAGAAGCCCCCGTCACGCCCCCGGATTCCCGGTGGGAGTTCTAGACCTTGTCGGCCTTAGTACATACCGCCGCCCTGCTGACCAGCGGTAGCAGCAGCGATAGCGTCCTCAAGCTGAGTGTTCTTGGGCACATCGGAGACGGTGGCCTCGGTGATGAGGATCAGGCTGGCGACAGAAGCAGCGTTCTGCAGGGTGACGCGGCTGACCTTGACGGGGTCGAGGACGCCCATCTCGATCATGTCGCCCCACTCGCCGTTGGCAGAGTTGAGACCCTGGCCGGCGGGCAGCTCGGCAACCTTGTCGACCACGACAGCGCCCTCAAAGCCAGCGTTCTTGGCGATGGTAGCAACCGGAGCAGTCAGAGCCTTCTTGACGATGTCGACACCGATCTTCTCCTCGGGGTCGTCGAGTTCAACGGCGTCGAGCGCAGGAGCAGCGTCCATGAAGGCGACGCCGCCACCGGCGACAATGCCCTCCTCAACAGCAGCGCGGGTTGCCTGCAGGGCGTCCTCGACGCGGTGCTTGATCTCCTTGAGCTCAGACTCGGTAGCAGCGCCGACCTTGATGACGGCAACGCCACCGGAGAGCTTGGCCAGGCGCTCCTGGAGCTTCTCACGGTCGAAGTCAGAGGTGGTGTTCTCCATCTCACCCTTGATCTGAGCGATACGAGCATCGATGGCCTCCTTGGAGCCAGCGCCGCCGACGACGACGGTGTTGTCCTTGGAGATGGTGACGGACTTAGCGGTACCGAGCATATCGGCGGTGATGTCAGCGACCTTCACGCCCAGCTCGTCCAGGGCAGCCTGGCCACCGGTGAGGACGGCGATGTCCTCGAGGATGCGCTTGCGGCGATCGCCGTAGCCCGGGGCCTTGACGGCGCAGACGTTGAGGGCGCCACGGATCTTGTTGAGGACCAGGGTCGGCAGAGCCTCGCCGTCGATGTCCTCAGCGATGATGAGCAGGCCACGGCCAGCGCGCTGGACAGCCTCGAGAACGGGCATGATGTCCTGAACGCTGGAGATCTTCTGGTCGGTGATGAGGATGTACGGATCCTTCATCACGGCCTCCATGCGGTCGTTGTCCGTGACGAAGTAAGCGGAGACATAGCCCTTATCAAACTGCATGCCCTCGACGGTGTCGATGGTGATGTCGAACGTCTGGGAATCCTCGACGGTGATGACGCCGTCCTTGCCCACGACCTCCATAGCCTCGGCGATCTTCTCGCCGACCTCGGGGTCACCGGCGGAGATGGTACCGACGGAAGCGATCTGCTCCTTGGTCTCGACCGGCTTGGCCTGCTTCTTCATCTCGGCGACGGCGGCGTTGACGGCCTTGTCGATGCCGCGACGGATGGCCAGCGGGTTAGCGCCAGCGGCGACGTTGCGCAGACCGTCGTTGACGATGGCCTGGGCGAGCAGGGTTGCGGTGGTGGTGCCGTCACCCACGGTGTCGTTGGTCTTGGTAGCGACCTCCTTCACCAGCTGAGCACCCATGTTCTCGATGTTATCCTCGAGCTCGATCTCCTTGGCGACGGAAACGCCGTCGTTGGTGATGGTCGGGGCACCGAACGTGCGCTGCAGCGCAACGTAGCGACCCTTGGGGCCCATGGTGACGGTAACGGCGTCGGCCAGAGTGTTGACGCCCTTGGCAAGCTTAGCGCGGGCATCGGTGTTGAACGTAATGTTCTTTGCCATGGTAGGTAATCCTCCAAAAGAAATGTGACTCGCGTCGCCGCTTCCGAGTCCTATGCGGCGGGCGCGTTCAAAGACGAATCAGAGATTCTGACGAGACTAGGCCTCGACGACGGCGTAGATGTCGTCGGCGCGCATCAGCAGATACTTCTCGCCGTCGACCTTGACCTCGTTGCCACCGAACTTACCGTAGATGACAACGTCGCCAACCTTGACGTCCATGGGGATGCGCTCACCCTTGTCGTTGACCTTGCCGGCGCCCACGGCAACGATGGTGCCACGCTGCGGCTTCTCCTGAGCGTTGCTGGCAATATACAGACCAGAAGCGGTCTTCTGCTCGGCCTCGTCGGGCTTGACCAGAACACGATCTGCAAGCGGCTTCAAAGACGACATGCTTGTCTCCTCCTTTTTGGGCCGCGCGGTTATACCACGCGAATTAACCCTTTTTTGTTTGCGTACGCGTTGAATGGTACCCACGAATGGCGGGTTATACAACACGGAGTCAAAAAATCTTATTTTTTGGCACTTAGATTTTCTGAATGCCGGGGGATAACTTAGCAGTGGCTCCCGGGGCGGACCGGATGGCATGAAGTTTGCTGCTCTACAGTCCTGCGCAAGACGGAAAGCACATTAAGTGCTTTCCTTTGCGTGCGGAACTCGCGACAAACTTCATGCCCTCCGGTCCGCCCCGGGAGCCAGGTTGACTAACTAGGGCCCGGCATTCAGAAAAGTCAGTGCAGCAAAATGGCGATGCGGATAGCGACATGGGCATGATTTTCGCTGCGAGCACGGGTCCCCTAGGGAGCATCGTGCATTTTTGGGAGTTTTCAGCAGACCAGGACGGCTGCATACGCGCCAGACACACCATATTGGTCCCAAGGACGCCTTCGACCGGCGATTTGAGTCGGCAGGCGAACCCCGTCAAGACAAAAAGGCATGCCTCGCGCCGCACCGGACCCCAAATGACGTCGATCTCCGCAATGCCGCCCGACTGCAGCGGCACCGGCAGAGCTCGCGGTGCTGAATACTCCGTTTTTTGCACGGCACGGGCGGGGGTACATCAGGATCAGGAAGGACATCCCAGCCTTTTTATGCAATCTGTAATGGGAAGTATGCAAAACACCAAGAGATAGCATTGCTGGTGTCCAAATTGAGCGCGGGGCAGCAGCACCTCCGCCCCGCACCCAAATCCAACAGAGCAGGGACGCTCATGGCGGATCCCCACCAAAACGCAAACGCGGCTCGAGCGCTATCCCAAAAAGGCTGCCCGAGCCGCGCTTAACGGTACGGCATGAATACTTAGCGCTCGTAAATCAAGTTACCTGCCAGGTAGGTGGCTTGGACTTTGGTGGCTTGGAGTTCTTGGGGGTCGATGGTGAGCGGGTTTTGGTCCAGGACTACCAGGTCGGCATACTTGCCGGGCTCCAAGCTGCCGAGGTTTTGCTCGTCGCCAGCTGCGTACGCGCTGCCAAGCGTGTAGTTGCGCAGGGCCGTTGCCGCATCGATGCGCTCGCTCGGTAACCAGCCGTCCTCGGGCCAGTGGCTTTTGGGGTCCTGGCGCGTAATAGCCGTGTAGAGCACGTTCATGCTGGTAACGGGCGTGATAGGGCTGTCGGTACCGAAGGCTTGGCGGATGCCGCGCTGCTTATAGGTCGCAAACGGCCACATGATGCGGCTGCGTTCCAGGCCCAGATCGCGCTCGGGGCCGCCCGGGTCGAGTGTAATGTGACAGGGCTGGCTCGAGGCAACGACGTTAAGCTTGCGTAGACGATCGATGTCCTCGGGCAAGAGGTTCTCCAGGTGCTCGAGCGTGTTATGGCCGTGCTGGGGCAGGCCGTACAGGTCGGCGGCCTCCTCGAAGATATCCAGCGCGGCATGAATCGCACCGTCACCAATGACGTGGATGCGCACGGTGTGACCGCGCTCCGCGGCCGCCAGAACCAGTTTGCGCATGCGCTCAGCCGGAACCGTCAGACGGCCCTGATCGCCCGGGAAGCGCGGGTTGGTATAGGGCTCGGTGAGATAGGCCGTGTGTTCGCTCGACACACCGTCGAAGAACTGCTTAAAGCCTGGCGCCGAGAGCAGCGCGTTGTTCGCGTAACGTGCCTGCAGCTCTTCCAGGCGCGACTGGTCATCCAGCAGCGTGGGGAACAGATGGGCTCGGATGCCCAACTTGCCGGCTGCCTGCAGCTTGTCATAGACGTCGTCGCGGATAAAATCGCAGCCCGGCATGGGCATGAGCGACATATCGCATATCGAGGTGATGCCCTGCTCGGCCATCCGCCTCATTTGATCGGCGTAAGCGCTTGCGATGCGATCCTCGCCCAGCCACTCAAGGCAGCGCGGTAGCAGCTGCATGGCAGCCGCCTCGTGAGCAATACCCGTGAGCTCGCCGTTTGCGTCCTTGTCGTAGCTACCGCCCGCTGGTGGCTCGCTGTCGCGCGTGACGCCGAGTGCATCGAGTGCGCGGGTGTTGAGCCACAGCGTGTGCCCGTCACCCGAATACATAACACAGGGACGATCGGGGAATGCCGCATCGAGCGACGCCTTGGTAGGATGCTCGGGCGGGTCCCAACGGTAGTCGCGCCAGCCCTGCGTCACAACCCAAGCGTCGTCGGGCAGGTCCTGGGAAAACTCGAGCGCATGTTGCACCAGCGCCGCCTCGGACGTGCCCATATCCATGAGCATGTACGGCGAGGAACCGACCGAGGTATGGAAGAAGTGCAGATGAGCGTCATGGAAACCGGGGCAGACAAACTGCTCGCCGCAGTCGATAACCGACGTGGCGGCGGGAGCGGCGGCGATCACGTCATCGGGCGCACCGACTGCGACGATACGGTCGCCTGCGATGGCAATCGCCAGCTCGCGGGCGGTATCGATGCCGTCTTGGGCGGTAAAAACGTTCTTGGAGCGGATAATCCGATCGATATGTTGCATGGGCATCCCCATCTCTGGCAGGAAATTCAACACCCCCGAGTGTACTCCCCCGCCCTTGTAACAAAACCCCAAGCGGCAAACGGCAACTTTACCAGCCCTAGCGGCAGGTGGCATACTGGAGAGAGCCTGTACGATTTTGCGATCAACCCAGCAAGGAGCAAATCGACCATGACGAAGACCAAGGCACAGCAGATTATGGCGGCGACCGAGGCTCGCGCGGCTGACGACGTCACCGCAGCCATCAAAGATATCGCTACCGAGTTTGAACCATATATCATCAAGCAGCGCCGGCACTTCCATAAGCACCCGGAGCTGAGCCTTGCCGAGGAGCGCACGACTTCTGACATCGCCAACCAGCTCGACGCCATGAATATCCCCTACGAGCGCCCCCTTAAGACGGGTCTGGTGGCGACCCTTCGCGGCACCGCGCCCGACGCCTATCGCGAGGACGGCACGCCGCGCCGCCGCATCCTGCTGCGTGCGGATATCGACGCCCTGCCCGTCACCGAGCAGACCGGCGAGGATTTCGCCAGCGTCAACGAGGGCTGCATGCACGCCTGCGGCCACGACTGCCACATCGCCATGATGCTCGGAACGCTGCAAATCCTGCGCCATATGACCGACGACATCCACGGCGAAGTCCGCATCGTCTTCCAGCCCAGTGAGGAAAACGGCCAGGGCGCCAAACTCATGATCGGCACGGGTGTGCTCGACGGCGTCGACGGCGCCTACGCCGCGCACATCTGGAGCGAGGTCGACGCCGGCACCGTAAGCTGCGAGCCCGGCCCGCGCATGGCCAATACCGACTGGTTCCGCATCGATGTCCGCGGCACCTCGTGCCACGGCGCCATGCCCCAGCGCGGTCACGACGCCGTTATGGTGGCCGCCGAGATCGTCAACGCCCTGCAGACCATCGTCTCGCGCGAGATCAGCCCCTACGAGCCGGCCGTCATCACCGTCGGCGAGCTGCACGGCGGCACCGCACGCAACGTTATCGCCGGCACGGCCCACCTCGCCGGCACGGTGCGCACCTACGGCGATTCGACCCACGAGGAAATGCCGGAGCTTATGCGCCGCATCGTGGAGCATACCGCGGCCGCCTTGGGCGCCGAGGCAGAGCTCACCGACTACACCATCGCCAACTACAAGGTCGAAAACGACGCGGCCTCGAGCGAGCGCTGCCGTCAGGCTGTTATTAAGTGTCTGGGCCCCGCCGGCCAAGGCCATTATCGCGGCACGCTCTCGGGCGAGGATTTTTCGGAGTACCTGCGCCGCGTACCGGGCGTGCTCGCCTTTGTAGGTACGCGCAACCCCAAGATTGGCGCCACGTACGCCCAACATTCCTGCTTTTACAAGATTGACGAGAGCGTGCTGGCCAAGGGCTCCATGGTTGCAGCCCAGTATGCCATCGACTTTTTGGCCGAGCCCACGCAAGAGGAGCTCGACGGCCCCGCGATTACCGCAGTCGCCGAAACCAATCCCGACTTGGCCGCCAAGCTGCGCTCTGCCAAGGCGACGACCGCCGAGGCTCGTGACGCCATCCATGATGCCCGCACGGCTCGCCATGCCGCAATCAAGGGCATCCACGAAGCCCGCGCCGCCGCTCGCCGCGAGGAGAAACACGACGAGTAGTCGTCACACCTATCCATAACAGCCTGGCTAAAGCAAAGCGGGGGCGGACGCGTCGAAACGTCCGCCCCCGCTCATCTGTCAAGCGTTATTTCTACCATTTCTGCCCCGTCCCCAAATGGCAGGCGGCATGCTACTCGTCCTGAGGGTCCTCGTCGGAACTTGACTCGGGCGCCGGCTCAGGCGCGGGCACCGGCTCAGGCGCGGGCACCGGCTCAGGCGCAGGCGCCGGCTCAGGTGCAGGTGCCGACTCGGGCGCCGGCTCGGGCTCGGGCGCAGGCTCGGGCGCGGGGTCAGGCTCAGGCACGGGCGCCGGCTCGGGCGCGGACTTGGGCTCAGGCGCGACATCCGGAGCACTGTAACCCGAGGGAGCGGACTTCTTCTCGAAGGGCAATACAAAGGTCAGGACGTCGTCCTTGTCCTCGTCGGCCCACTCGCTTGCATAACGTGCAACCCAATAGCCAACGGCACGGTGCTTGAGCATCTTGCCAAAGACCGTAAGAAATACGGTGACAAAAGCGACCAGCACCAGGAACAGCACGAGTGTGATGCCACCGCCGGCAACAATCGCCTCAATACCCGTAGGACGATAGTAGTAGCTATACATACCGACAGAGGCAACGGCGCCAAAGACGACCGTCAAGATCCATGTGACAACGTTGGCGGCCAGGCCCGTCAAAAACTCGGGAAGGAACGAAGCGCAGAACAGCTTGGTCTTATTGTTCTTAAAGGCTGCCCAAACCTTATCGAGTGAAAACGCGCTCTCAACGCGACCGGTCACCGCAAAGTGCATCACGGCAATGTCAGCGAACATCTTAAAGAAGACCCCCAGGACCGCCGTGGCAATCATAGCCAGGACAAGCAGGCCAAGCGAGCCAAACAGCGCAGCCTCGAGCGCATAAGAGCCGTAATAAGAATACGAGCCCGCGGCGCCAATTACCACGCCCTCCACCAGCGAAAGCACTACACCGATAATGGGAATGGCAGCGATAAACTCGAGCACGACTGAAATAACGCTCGAAAAGATTCCGAGACCAAACGACGTGGAACGCATCAACGGACGATCCATGCCGTCATCGATCTTAAGCGACAGGTCGCGACCCCACTCGATGCCAAAGCCCGAACCGCACACGCTCGCCACGTAGGCAGCCAAAAAGCCGATGGCAGCCGCAATACCGCCGATAACGGGGATGAACAGCACGAGTACCGACACGACACAGATAAGCGCCGGCAAAAAGGCAATCTGGCACACGCGCTGCAGCACGCCCGGAGTCTTGGTCATATCCTCGAACGCCTGAGCCACACAGCCCTTGGACGCGTTCATGGGAGGCTGAGGGACAAATTGCTGAGGCTGACCCTGAGGGGTGGAAGCTGCAGCACCAGCATTAGGAGCACCGCACACACCGCAGAACTTGTCGTTATCGCCCATGGGGGCGCCACACTGCGAACAGAACATCGAAATCATCCCTTCGTATCTTGAGCGAATCACCTGGATCGCAAACGATGTCATTGGCATCATTATCGCCCAATGTGGGGACAAATACTCCTAGATGGCGTATTTGCAACGCGCGAGGCGCTTTTCGATTGTTTGATGAGTGCGTCCGCGTTAGTTCGTTCCGCGGAAACCCTTGCCGACGATCTCGGAGCTGTCGACAATCGTGATAAAGGCACCCGGATCGACCTCGCGCGCATAGCGACGCAGCTGCACGGCCTCGCGACGGCTCAGCACGCTCATGATCACCGTCACGCACTTGCCCGAAAAGGCACCATAGCCGCGGCTGATAGTCGCCGTACGGTTGAGATGTTTGACGATAAACTCCTCGACCTTAAGGGGCTCGGAACAAATGATCGTGCAGACCTTACGAAGATGAATGCTCTCGATGGCCTTGTCGACCACAAGCGTCTTGGCAAACAGGCCGAGCACGCAATACAGACCGATACGCGGACCATACAAAAAGGCCGCGATGGTCACGATGCCGATATCGACCAGCAACAGCGCGCGACCAATCTCGAGTGTGGTACGGCGTTTGAGGATCATGGCGAGGATGTCCGTGCCGCCCGTCGAGGCGCCGATATCAAAGACGATGGCGCTGCCGAGCGCCGGCAGAATCACGGCAAAGCACAGGTCGAGCCACATATCGCCCGTCATCGAGACACTGGTCGGGATAAAGAGCTCGAAAAGCGAAACATAGGCGGACAGCGCAAACGAGGCGAAGACGCTCCACAGGATTGCCTTGCGCTCCAAAAAGATAAAGCCCAAAACGACGAGAACCGCGTTGATAATCCACATAAAGACGCCGACGGGCAGGGTCGGGAACAGCGTGGACAGAATAACCGACACGCCCGAGGTGCCGCCAAAAGCAAAGTGATTAGGGGTTTTAAACGCAACGATGGCAAAGGCCGTAAGAATCAGACCCAGATTGAGCTCGGCGAAAAAGCGCGGGAAGCCTGGCTCCTGGCTACGCTTTTGGCCGGCACGCTCGCCGCGCTCGATATCGGTGCGATCAACCACGCGCTCCATCGGCACCACGGGAGGACGATGTAGCTCCTCGGCAGCTCGCGATGCCGCCTCTGCCGCGGCAGCCTCAATCGCCCATGCCTGGCTTTCTGTTTCGTGCTCGTCAGCCATTACGGCAACCCCTCGTTAACAATTTGGAAACAATGCGCTCATTAGGGTAACGCGGAACGTGGGGATTGCAACCCTTAGTTAGACGAGCGGTATGACTACATCGGGAGCGTACAGAAACGGCCGGCCACGCTTTTGCTTGCGCGGTCGGCCGTTTAACGTTTTCGCAGATAAAACCTGCCAAAACAAACCTGTCCCTTTTTGGTAGGTTACTCGTGCTGGTTGGTGCGGTGCTCATACTCCTCGGGGGTGATGACGTCCTCGATGCGCAGGTTGACGCCTGCCACCTCAAGGCCGGTCATCGCAGCCAGACGCTCGGTCACGCGCGCCTTAACGTCGTCGAAAATCGCGGGCGCATAGGCGCCGTACTCGATAATGACGGAAATGTTGACGACCACGCGGTTGTCATCGGTGACCTCGACCGTCACGCCCTTGGTCAGATTCTCGGCACCAAACTGCTCCTGCACAAAGTGCATGAGGTTGCCCTTCATGCCCAGGACGTGCGGTACCTCGCGGGTGGCCATGGCGACGATCTTCTCGATTACGCCGTTGGAATAGGTCAGCGAGTCCTCGGACTCGTCCGCTTCCCCATCATCCTCATCCACATCGTCGGCGGGTTCGGCCTCGACGAGCGCCTCGTCCTCGAGCGTTACGTCCTCGGCCTCGGCGGTGACGGTCTCGTCTACCTCGAGCTCGGTATCGGCCACATCGACCTTCGTGTTAAAAGCCATGGTTCCTCCTTATGCCCACCGCACACGCGGCGGTCGAATACATGCTAGCGGCCGCTAAACAGACGGCCGAAGAAGTTGACGATTCCGTTCTCGCCGTCGCGGATCTGGCCAATCACGGCGCCGATCAGCACAAAGAAAGCGATGACGAGCGTATCCCACAGGCCGAGCGTGAGCACCAGCACGGCGAGCACAAAACCCGCGACGGCTCCAAGCGTGGTGTTGGGATGACGGACGGCATAGCTCCAGATGGCTGCCCCCGTACCCTTGATGAGACCCATGGCCTCATCAAAATCATCGGCGACCGCGTCATGTGACTCGGTACCCTCCACCTTGGGCTCGACGACCTCGCCTGCCGGCGCGGCGCTCTGATCGATAGTCAGGCGCGGGGTGCGAACGGTCTTGTCTTGATTGGTATCACTCACCGGAAACCTCCACGGTCTGGACGGTAGTCTTGGACGGCAAAAAACGAACGCGCGCAGTCGTGTCCGGCGTGCCGAGCATGGTGTTGCAGGCCTCCTCGATACGTTGCTGCATCGCGGCTGCAAGGGAGGCCACGTCCCGGTCATCGAGTGCGATGGCGTCAACCTTAAAACGGACGCGCGATTCGTCGGAGCCCTGCACGCGCGCCTCGACATGCTCGATCATCACGCGGTCGTCGCGCTCTGCCGCGGTGCGAGCACACGAGGAGAGGGCAGCGAGCGTGACCTCGATATTGCGCTCCCCCGCCGGATGCACGCAGGACGGCTCGCGACGAGCAAACATCAGGCGGAAGAAACCCACGAGCACGCCGAGCGCCACGATACCGCCGCACGCCGTAACAACAATGCGAGGCAGCGGATCGCGCATCAGCAGCATAAAGCGATAGGTATATGGCCCCCAAAACTGGCAGACTAACGTACCCAGCGCCACGACGGCGGCGGCAAAATACACGATCGCCAGGGCTCGTTTGAGCACGCGCATGCAGCGCTCCCTTCAAATCTCGATCCACAGAATGCAAAACGATTCGCATCATTATAAAAGAGCCGGGTCCGGTGCCTCATGCACGCGGATCCGGCTCATCTATTCCACGAGGCTTGCATGCTCGCTTCATTATGCCCAGATATGCACGGCTCAATCCGTGCGGGCGCTACTCCTCCTCGAGGGCAGCGATGACCTCGTCGGTCATGTCCATGGTGCTGTAGACGTCCTGGACGTCGTCGAGCTCCTCAAGACGGTCGATGAGGCGCTGAACCTTCTTGGCGTCGGCGCCGGAGACCTCGGTCGGGGTGGTCGGGACCATGGTGGTCTCGGAGCCCTTGACCTGGACGCCCTGCTCCTCGAGTGCCTTGGAGACAGCCATGACGTCGTTGGCGGCGGTCCAGACGATCCACTCCTCGCCCGCGTCCTCGTAGTCCTCGCCACCGGCCTCGGCGATCGCCATCATAAACTCATCCTCGTCACCGGCAGCACCGTTGGCGATCATGGTCTCCTTCTTGGCGTTCTCGTCCAGGACCTCCTTGGCAACGACGATCTGGCCCTTGCGCTCAAACTGGAAGGCGACGGAACCGGAAGTGCCCAGGTTGCCACCAGCGTGGGAGAAGGCGGAACGGACGTCGGCAGCGGTGCGGTTGCGGTTGTCGGTCAGGCAGTCGACGTAGACGGCGACACCGGCGGGACCGTAGCCCTCGTACACGATGTTCTCGTAGACGGCGGCGTCGGCACCCGAACCAAAGGCCTTATCGATAGCGGACTTAATCTTGTCCTTAGGCATGGACTGAGCCTTAGCCTTGGCAACGGCAGCGGCGAGGCTGGCGTTGTTCTCGGGCAGCGGGTCGCCGCCGAGACGGGCAGCAACGGTGATGTTGCGGCTGAGCTTGGAGAAGAGGGCGGAACGCTTGGCGTCCTGCGCGCCCTTACGATGCTTGGTTGTGGCCCACTTAGAGTGTCCGGACATACGTGTCTCCTATCGGTTTCGACCTAAAGCCCAGCGCGAATGCTCGGGCAATATAAACAAACGTCGTTATGATATACCTACCGGCCTGCAAGATAAACCCCAAAATGAAGGCGTCGTGATGATGCAGCCCCTTGGCACAAAGCAACCTGACCCCAATGCGCCAATCTTAGGTTAGGTCCACAGGCGGTCGCTGCGGGTGATCGTGGCGCCGATGGCGAAAGGCATGCATGCAATGACCGGGTACAGGTAGCGCATGTAGGTCGACCCGTTGCATGGACCAATCAGGCACACAGCGAGCACACCCAGCAGCGGTATCCAGATGGCCAGCGCGCGCCACGAATGGCGGCGCAACAGGTAGACCACCACGACGATCATGATCCACACGTAGGTGGCCGAGCTCATGGTGAGCGAGATAAACGGAATGCGCTGCACCGCCACGCGGTACAGGTTAATCAGGTGGTCGCACCAGCGCACGGCTTTGCTGTCGACCGGATGGAAGTCAAAGTACTTGAGGTTATCGGGCTTCGCCATGATCTCGGCACTGCGCGCCGTGCTGTAGACCCACGCATCGCGAGCGCTCGGATAGAAGTACCCGTAGTAGTTATTGACGAGTGCCGAGATATAGCACTCGGGGTCCTTTTTGAACATCTGGGCCCACACCTTAAAATAGGCCTTGATGTTCTCCTGCGAGGCGTACTCATTGAAGCAGTTTTTGACGGCATCCGATTTGTCGGGGTTGTAGCGACGGCCCAGGTTCTCGTACTTAAGCACGTGATCGATCACAGCGCGCTCCTCATCGGTCACCAAGCCGTCGCAGGGAGCTTCCTCAATCGTGCCATCGTCTTTGACCTTGGGGTTAACGCCCGAATTAAGGCCGTCGTGCTTTTGGACGAAGCGCGCCGTCTGCTGAAACGGAATCGAGAGGATCTCGCGCTTGGAGCCCGGCGTGATATCGTGCGCCGGCATAAAGACCTTGGTGAAATACATGTTGGAGACAAGGCAGAGCGCAAGCACTGCGAGCACGCCGACCCAGCGGAAGCGTGGCGTGGCGTACGAGGGCGTGACGCCAGACTGTTTGGCCACGCGACGGGCCACATGCGCGTCCCAAGCGCAAAACGCCGCCGCAATCACGCAGGCCGCCAACGGAAAGACCAGGCCGCCATTGCGCAAAAACGTGGAACCCATGGCACCCAGCACGAGCAACAGCCAGTCGTGGCGTGCAAAGAGCACAGGCGCCTGTTCGCCCGCGCGCTTGGCATTGGCATCGCGACGGGGCAGGCCGCAGGCCACGAGCTTCACGGTCTGCACCAACAGCACCAAAAACGCGTCGGCAAACAGCACATCTTTGGTCAGCAGCGCCGCGTAATTGGATAACATCGGCATAAATGAAAAGAACAACAAGATGACGCCGCGGACCGGCAGGCTCACGCCCAGCTTGCGCAGCGAAGATATGGAATAGGCCATGCAGGCGGCCGTGATGACAAATTGGGCACAGGTGTAGATGGCAAGGCCCGCATTGGCGCTGCTGAATAGCGAAAGCCCCAGTTGCACACATGAGCCGATGATGGCCGTGTGCACCACCGGATGATGGCCGTTGAGCAACACATTGGGATTGAGCAGGCGCAGGTAGTCACTCGTGCCGTTGGGGTAGTTGAACCACTGGCGAATCTGCGCACCCGTATCTCCCATAAAAAGGCCGGGCAGCGAGGCGATAAGCGTGGGCGCCCAGGCGATCATAAGCACCAGGAAGGGCCCGGCAAAGGGATGGACCGAGAGCACGGCGTGAGCCACACGCCATACGCGGCCAAAGTGCGCTTCGGAAAACGGAATGCGCCGAGAGCTCAGCCAATCTAGACACTCAAAGGCGAGGTAGAAGGCAACGACCGCCAAGAGCATCCAGCCCGCACCGCCTATCCAGGCGCAGATGATGCGGGCCTTGTCGCCGAGCACGATCTCGGCCGAATCGGTGAGGTCGTAGCTGCGGCCAAACACCATGCAGACGGCAAAGAACAGCGACGGAAGGATCACCGAGGGACGCCAGGCGTCGCCGCGGCCAAAGAACACGTAGCGAAACGGCAGCGTGAGCAGGCAGGCAAGCGCAAGCAGCATGACCGCGTCGGTATGGCCGGCAAACGAGAGGAGCACCTCGTAGCACACGTACAGCATGCCCGAGGCTTTGGGGTCAATCGCCAAGACTGCGTTGCTCGACACCGGGGCGGGATCGATGGAAAACGCCGTGGTCGCCAGCAGGGCGAGCAAAAATGCGATGAGCGTCTGTTTGGCGGGATAGCGCTTAAACCAAACGATGCGGGCGGCGTCGCGCGCAGCCGTTGCGGAGAGGTCGGAATCCTTCACAGTCCGAATAGCCTTTCTAGAAACCTCCCAAAAAGGGACAGGTTTATTTTGGCAGGTTTTATCTGGGGAAACGTTACGGTTCTGTCATCGTTGCCCAGCGAATCACCACAAAGGTGCCTGTCCCCTTTGTGGTAGTTAAGCGTCGAGGTAGATGCGCTGGGGTTGGTTGCGGCGACGAGCAAAGATGATGAGTGCCAGGCCCGCGATTACGAGCGGCAGGCTCAGCAGCTGACCCATGGTGATGACGCCGCCCAGCAGATAGCCCAGCTGCGCATCGGGCACACGCACAAACTCAATCAAAAAGCGAACGATGCCGTAACCCATCACAAAGACGCCCATAAACGTGCCTTGGGGCAGTAGCGGCTTTTTGCGGCTGAGCACCTGCAGAATGCAAAAGAGCACAATGCCCTCGAGAAATGCCTCGTAGAGTTGGGATGGATGGCGCGGCATATCGCCCGCGGTGCCGCCAAAGATCACGCCCCAGGGCAGATCGGTCGGCTTGCCCCACAGCTCGCCGTTGACAAAGTTGGCGCAGCGCCCCAGGCACAGGGCCAGCGGAGCACCGATGACCGCGAGGTCTGCCAAAGTCCACGCATCGAGCTTGTACATGCGGCACACGAGCACGCCGCCGATGATGCCGCCCACCAGGCCACCATGAAAACTCATGCCGCCCTCGTTGGTGGCAAAGATCTCGAGCGGATGCGTCCAGTAGTAGCCGTCGCCGTAGAAAATGACGTAGAACAGGCGGGCGCCAATGATAAGGCCAAAGACCACGCCGACCACGACACTCGTCAGGTCGTCGACCGTAATGTCAAAACCCCAACGGCGCTGCGTGCGATACATGACGACCGCCGTGAGCAAAGCCCCGACCACATAGGCCAAGCCGTACCAGTAGATGGTGATGGGCCCCGCCGAAATGGCGACGGGATCAAGCATATGGTAGAGGTCGTTGAGCATATCGGTCCCCCTGCTCCCTACATACAAATGCGGCCGCGGGCCTTGCGCCCGCAGCCGCATATTTGGGCGTAACGTCTATGCGGAGTATGCCGTCCGCAGCTTTCGGATCTTAGAACGGCGCGTACTCGTCGTACAGATCGTCGGTCTCGCCGGAGGCATTGATCTGCTCAACACGGGTAACGCCGGGCACATGCTCCTTGAGGATACGCTCGATACCCATGGACAGGGTCAGTGCGCTCATAGGGCAGCCGGCGCAGGCGCCCTGCAGCTCCAGTTTGACGACGCCCTCGTCGTCAACGCCCACATACTCCATATCGCCGCCATCGGCCTGCAGGTTGGGGCGAATCTCTTCAAGAACCTTCTTAAGCAGCTCTTCGTTAACAGCCACAGGGGCTCCTTTCTCACAATAACGCGGGCACGCCCGCGGACAGAAGCTATGTTACTACAGCCATGTACCCGCTCACGAGCCGTCCATGCGCGCAGACGCGACTTTCACGAGTAGTCAATTTGGGACGGGGCTCTTTGAGCTGCGTTCGTCGTCAGATAGCGACAACGCATATTACTGTCGAGCCTGTCCCCCGGTACCAATCTGGACATCGACGATGACCTGGCGGTAGCTGATGCCACAGGAGTCGAGAATGCGGCGGCTGATACGGCCGTCATCGGTGTCGGCGTACTTGTTGTCCAGGTAGACGACCTCGCCCACGCCCACCTGCGCCAAAATCTTGGCGCAGTCGTGGCACGGGAACAGCGTGACGTAGACCGTGGAACCCTCGAGGTCCTTGAGCGAGCCACGGTAGTTGAGCACGGCGTTGGCCTCGGCATGGACCACGTAGTTGTGCTTGTCCTGCAGCGGGTCGTCGCTCGTACCCCACGGGAAAAAGTCGTCGTTGAGCGCCGAGGGTGTACCGTTGTAGCCCACCGAAAGGATGCGGTGGTTGGTGTTGGCGATGCACGCACCCACCTGCGTGTTGGGGTCCTTGCTGCGGCGCTGCGCGGCGATGGCCACGCTCATAAAGAACTCGTCCCAGCTAATGACGTCCAGGCGCTTGCCTGACGAAGTTTGATGAAGATCGTCCGACATGACAGACACCTCCGTAATCGCAATAGTTTGACCCATTGTAGCAGGTGAAAGGTGGAGGCGTTTGTCCCACCGGCGCCCTCACTTTTACACGCGGCGGGGCTTTTGGTTGATGCGGTAGAGCTCGGCCAGTCCCCGCAACGTCAGCGCGTCGTCGACCGTCAGACTGTGACCGACCAGCGACGCGAGTGCCTCGGCATCGTCGCCGGTAATGACGATGGGCACGTTGCCTTCCCCCGCGGCCTTGGTCGCGCGCATCTCGGCGAGCACCATGTCGAGCATGCCGTCGATGCGGGCTACCTCGCCCAAGACCACGCCCGAGCGCATGGCCTCGCGCGTGTTGCGGCCGATCACATGCGTGGGCGCCGAAGGCTCGACCTGCGGCAGACGCGCCGCAGCGGCCGAGAGCGAGCGGGCGCCGAGCGCCAGACCCGGCGCGATGACGCCGCCCACAAAGGTACCGCACGCGTCGATGACCTCGATATTGGTCGTCGTGCCCAGGTCGATCACGATGCACGGAGAGCCGTAGACGGCACGGGCCGCCACGGCATCGGCGATGCGGTCGGGGCCGATCTCGGCCGGGTCGTCGTAGTGCACGGGCATGCCGGTCTTGAGGCCCGGCCCCACGGTGAGCACGCGCCCCGTGCAGGTACGGGAAAGCGCCGCCTTCCACGGGCGCTCGAGCGCCGGCACCACGCAGCTCAGCACTGCGGCCGCGGGAACGAGTGCACCCGGCATGCCCGCATCGGCTGCCAGTGCGCCCATGACCTGCGCGAGCCTCATGCGCGCTTCGTCGGCCGTAATGCTCGACGGCGTCGTGATCTCGCACGTCGCAAGCGGGCATTCCTGCGCCGCGGCCGAATCCTCGGCAAACAGGCCAAAGCGAATGAACGTGTTGCCCACGTCGACCGTCAATATATATGCGCACCCATTAAGCATCGTCGGCGCTCCTTTCGTCTGCCCAGCAGTATATCGCCTACCTAAACCAGTCATCCCAAAATGACTAGCTTGCGGCTATACTGGTGCGCGGTCGCGCGCGAGCTCACGCGGCGGCCCTTGGTAACCCGACTTCCCGCGCCGTATCCGTAGCGGCGCTCCCGGGGGAAGCGGATATACGCAAAGGAGTTCTATATGAGCAATCCCTCGAACCGCGCCTCGATGCGCGGGCAACTCACGCTGCGCGGCGTCGTCATCGGCGTCCTTGGCTGCGTGATTATCACGGCAAGCTCGGCCTACACCGCCCTCAAGATGGGCGCACTCCCCTGGCCGATCGTCTTCGCTGCCGTCATCTCGCTGTTCTTCCTTAAGCTCATGGGCAACGCCAGTCTCAACGAGGCAAACGTCACCCACACCATCATGTCCGCAGGCGCCATGGTCGCCGGCGGCCTGGCGTTTACCATCCCGGGCGCCTGGATGCTGGGCTATGCCGACCAGATCAGCTGGCTCGACATGTTTATCGTGGCGCTCGCCGGCACCATCCTGGGCCTGCTGGCCACGGCACTCATCCACCGTCACTTTATCGTGGATGCCGCGCTTGAGTTCCCCACCGGCAACGCCGCAGCTCAGACCCTGCGCGCGACCGAGGCCGGCGGCAAGACCGGCAAGCAGCTCTTTGGCTCCATGGCCATCGCCGGCATCTATAGCGTGCTGCGCGACGCCTTGGGCATTGTGCCCAGTATGCTATGCACGCTCAACATCCCCGGCGTGACCTTTGGTATCTACAACTCGCCCATGCTGCTCTCCGTCGGCTTCCTCGTGGGCTTCGCCCCGGTCGCCTTCTGGTTTGCCGGCGCCCTGCTGGGCAACTTTGGCATCATCGTGGGCGGCACCGCTGCCGGTCTGTTCGACGTTGTGACTGCACAGGGCATCGTCAAGTCCCTGGGCATGGGCCTCATGATGGGCTTTGGCGTCGCCGTCGTCCTCAAGGACATCCTGCCGCAGGTCGCCGGTATCGTCCGCGGTCTTGCCGCCGACAGCTCCACCGACACCGACGAGCAGTCGCTCATCTCGGGCTCCCTTAAGCTCGACGCCGGCATCATCGGCCTGGGCGCTGCCGCCATCGCCGTGATCATCGCCATCGTGCTTGACCTTGGCCCCGTTCCGGCCGTCATCGTGACGCTGTTCACCTTTGTCACCACCATCATGAGCGCACAGAGCTGCGGCCAGACGGGCATCGACCCCATGGAGATCTTTGGCCTCATCGTTATGCTCATCGTGGCTGCCTTCGCGCAGATTGCTCAGGTCAAGCTGTTCTTTATCGCCGGCATCGTAGCCGTGGCGTGCGGCCTTGCGGGCGACGTCATGAACGATTTTAAGGCCGGCGCCGTGCTGGGCACCAACCCGCGTGCGCAGTGGATCGGCCAAGCCATCGGCGGCATCGTGGGCGCCCTGGTCGCCGCAGCCGTCATGGTCGCGCTCGTCACCGCCTATGGCCCGGACGCCTTTGGCCCCGACAAGAGCTTTGTTGCCGCGCAGGCAAGCGTTGTCGCCACCATGGTCTCGGGCATCCCGAGCGTGCCGTGGTTCGTTGGCGGCTTTATCGCCGGTATCGTCATGTACTGGCTCGGCATTCCGGCCATGATGATCGGCCTGGGCGTGTACCTGCCGTTCTACATGTCACTCACGGCATTCCTGGGCTCCTGCGTCAAACTCGCCTACGACAAGTGGTCCGCCCACCGCGACGCCACCGCCGGTCTTTCTGACGAGGAGAGGGCTGCCAAGGACGCCGCCTTCCAGGAACAGGGCCTGGTTGTCGCCAGCGGCCTGCTCGGTGGCGAGTCCATCGTCGGCGTTATCCTGGCGTTTGTCTCCGTGGGCTTAAGCCTGCTGGGCTAAGTCGAGCAGCTGCTCGACAGCAACCATATTGCCTACGGCTTGCCCGTCGGTAGCTTTTGCGGCTGCCGACCGGGCTTTTTGATATCGAAACAAAGAAAGGCCGGCGCGCTGCGTTTAACAGCGCGCCGGCCTTATCGTTTGGCTAACGAGACGGTCCCGTTATGAATTGAAGTTCGTTGCAGAATCTACGCTCGAAACGCTACATCTGCTTGCGACGACGATCGCTCAGCGTCACACCAGCGGCCACGAGGGTGATACCGCCGATAACGAAGACCTCGCCCGCAAGCGCGGAGTCATCACCGGTCTGGGCGAGCGCAGCGTTCGCAGCCTTCTTCTTGGCGACAGGAGCCTTTGCAGCAGCCTGCGCAACCTGGGGCTTGGCCTGCGGCTCGGCCTTGGGATGATACTTGTCGTACTCGGCCTGCGCGGCAGCCAGGGCATCCTTGGCATCGTCAAGCTCGGCAAGCGCGGCGGCATAGGCGTCGTTGGCGTCGGACAGCTTGGCATCGGCATCGCTCAGGGCAGCCTTGAGACCAGCGGCAGCATCGACGGCAGCCTTGTAGCGAGCGTAGGCAGCGTTCAGCTTGACCAGCTTCTCGTTGCCCGTCGTGCCCGCGGCAAGGGAGGCCTTGTGGTCGACAGCCTCAAGATCGGCCTTGAGTGCCTCATCGTTGGCAAGCTCGGCCTTGGCCTTGACGATATCGAGGTTCGCATCGACGACGGCTTCGTTGGCGGCCTCGAGCTGCTTCTGGGCATCGGCGACACTGGCCACGGCAGCGTCATAGGCGGTCTTGGCGTCGTCGACCGCCTTCTGAGCGCCGGCGAAGCGCTCGAAGGCCTTGTTTGCACCGGCCAGCTCGTCCTCGGCTGCCTTGACCTTCGCCTGTGCGTCGGACACAGCCTGCGTCTTGGCGGCAACTGCCTGCTTGGCGTCCGAAAGAGCGGTCGCGGCTTGCGTATCTGCGGTCTGGGCCTTGTCAACGCCAGCCTGGGCAGTGTCGTCGGCCTTCTTGGCATCGTCAAGCGTGCCCTGCTTGTTCGCAAGATCCGTCTTGGCGGCCTCGCGCTTGGCGGTAAGATCCTTGACCGAAGCAGTGGCGTTGTCATACGCCTCATTGGCCTGGTCGGATTTTGCCTTGGCGGCATCGCGGGCGCTGCGAGCCTTCGCCTTTCGAGCAGCGGCATCGGCTGCCTTCGTCTTGCTGTCAGCAAGCGTGGCGTTTGCCTTATCGAGAGCTGCCTGGGCAGTAGCGGCCTTGCTCTTGGCGGCTTCGAGGTTCTGCTTGAGTGACTCGATGTCGATTCCGCCGAGTGCGTCCTTCGCGGCGTCGTATGCCGTCTTCGCAGCGGCGGTGCCTGACTTGGCCTTCTCGTACTCGCCCGTGGCGGTGTTCACGTTCGTGTCGGCTGCGGTATAGGCGTCTTGTGCGTCTTTCTGATTATTGAGAGCAGCGAGATATGCCGTATCGGCCGTGCCCAGCGTCTTCTGCGCCTCGGCGAGCTTGCTCTGGAGCTCCTTGAGTTGCGCCTTCTGCGCCTGCGTGCCGCCAGCGTTATAGGCAGAATCGATGTAGTCGTTGACGAGCTTCTTGAACTCGGAAACAGTGAAATCAGCCTGAGTGTCATCAGCGCTGTAATCGAATATGGTTACCTCGGAATCGGTGTTCTTACCGCTACCGGTCGCGATGCCGATAGCCACCGTAGCGGAATCGATAATGTTGAGATAGTGCCCGCAGGCGTCTCCTCTTTGATTGCCATTCTTATCTTTTGTACCGTGGTACACATCGTAATAGTTTTGGTAGATATAGTACGAATCATAGCGATGAGCCATGAGATCTTTGCCGGCCTCGCTATCCACACCGTACTTTTTAATCCAATTCTCGTAATTAACCTTCTCCTGAGTGTAGAGACCGGTGTAGGGCCAGCCCAGGGTATCCTCGGTCTCGCCGCCGGTATATGCGCCGCCTCCGCCGGCAAGATTTTCGCCGTTGTCGAAGTAGCAGTTCGAGTGTCCCCAGATGTTCGATGAATACGATGTATTGAGGGCGGCTGCCACAGTCATGCGGAGGCTGACGCTGAGCGCCGACTGACCGTTCGCCTTGCGGAGGTTGTTCTGGGTATCGAGGTAGGTCAGAGCGTTGCGCATCTGCTCCAAGGAAAGTGGATTGGTGTCGCGAGACATGTCCTGATCGACGTACTTGTCATACCATTCTGCCTTGTCATCGGCACCGGTCAGCATCGATACGGCGTCCTGGGCGTTCTGTTTCTGCGTGGCTGTGAATTGGCTGCCGCCGATGATGTAGTTCATGAAGCCGAACATACCCTGACTGATGACATCCTGGTCTACGGTCATGTGCGACTTGAGGTCGGCAATCTGCTGGTTGAGCTTATCGACCTCGGCGTTTGCGGCGTCGTATGCATTATGCGCGTCGGTTACTTCAGCACGAGCCTGATCGAACTCGTTGCTCTTCTGCTGGCGGACCTCGACAAGTCGGTCGTACTCCGCCTTCTTGTCGGCTTCGGTCTGCTGGGCCTGCTCGTATGCCGACTTCGCGGCGTCACGCTTACTGGCCGCGTCCTTGTACTCCTTGTTTGCCGCATCGTATGCAGACTGGGCAGATGCCACGGCAGCGTTGGCGGCGTTGGCCTTCTCCTGCGCGGCGGTGGCGGCATTCTGGGCCGCCTGCAGGTTCGCCTGGGCGGTAGTGTCGGCATCCGTCGCGGCATTGAGCTCCGCCTGCGCGGTCTTGAGCTCACCAGCAGCAGCGATCTTGGCGGCCTCAAGCGCACTCAGGTCGACACCCGTACCCGAGACGGCAGCATCGAGCGCGGCCTGCGCCTGGTTGAACTTCTGCTGGGCGTTATCGCGCGCGGTGGTTGCGGCTGCGAGCGCAGCGGCAGTCTCCTGCTTCTTGGCCTGGGCAGTCGTCAGAGCGGCCTCAGTGTCCTTCTTTTCCTGCTGGGCGCTAGCCTCGGCAGCCTTGGCCTGGTCCAGATTGGCCTGTGCAGTAGCAACGGCCTTATTGGCGTCATCGAGCTTTGCCTGTGCGTCCTCGACGGCCTTCTTGGCGGCCTCGTACTCGTCCATACCCATGGCCTCGAGCTTGGCCTGGGCATCATCGAGGGCCTTCTTGGCCTCATCCTGCTTTGCCTTGGCGTCCTTGAGCGCCTGGGTCTTATCCTCGACACTCTTGTTGGCTTGATCGAGCTGATCGTTCAGGTCGCCCAGCTTCTTCTGCTGCTGCTCGGTCTTTTCGACGGCGGCTTTGAGCTCGTCAATCTTCTCCTGGAGCGCGGCGACTTCTGCTGCGTTCTGCTCGATTTCGTTGTCGCTCACAGCCTGCGAGGCCTGATTCTTTTGCTGCTGCGCCTGCTTTTGAGACTGGCCCGCCGCATCGGCGTTCTTCTGGGCGGCATCGTAGGCGGCCTGAGCGTCCTTGAGCTGCTTTGCCGACTCCTCGGCCAGCTGGGCAGCCGTCTTTACGACCACTTGGTTACCGGCGGCAACGGTGTTCTCTACAGAACTACCCCCCCCCTGAACAGAATCGCCGTTATCGGTTGACGGTGCGGCGATTGCCGCCAGCGGCGACATGAGCGGCTGAGCGATGAGGCCCGCCGTCAAAACGGTTGCGACGGCGCGGTTGGCAACGCCCTTGACGTTGACGGCCTTAGCCCGAGGCTCAAAGTGTTGTGGACTGTAGTTTGCCATGGCTTTCTCCCTTTGACACGGATGTATCCATACGTATCAAACGGTAGCTGTCGATTTTTGAATTCTGTTGCGCAACATTGGTCACCAGCGTATTTTTTGAAATTCACGCTCTCGTGCTTCACAGTTTCGTCACATTTGAAGGAGCTGGTGCATCATATTCTCGCGGGATGGAATTGAGCCTGTGATTTGCATTTGCTCCCGCGTCATCCGCCCTATCGGATTCCGCATCCAACAGACACCCCGCCCGCCACGGTGTAGAGTTAGGACAACGGGCGCGTTGCGCGGACCGCGCTGGAACGAGGTGGACATGGAACTCGACAAACAACAGATCAAGCGACTACGCGAACGCCATCACCGGCGCCACGGCATCCGCCCTGCTCATAGCGAAGCCATGGAAAACATCACCCGTTTCCTCAAGCGCGCATTCAACATTCGCGAAGGTCGCGCGCCCTATCACGTGATTCGCAAGCGCTTTGTAAACGGGGCGCGCCTGACCGGCTCTCACCTGTGCATCCTCATCATCGCCATGCTCATCGCGAGCATCGGCCTCGATATCGACTCGGACATCGCCATCGTGGGCGCCATGCTCATCTGCCCGCTTATGGGATCGGTCCTTGCCATGGCATATGGCATCGCCACGCTCGACCGCGAGATTACCGTCGAAGCCGTCGCCGGCCTTGCGCTGCAAATGGCCTTTTGCCTGGTCACATCCACGTTGTACTTTAAGCTCTCGCCCCTTGGCACCACCACGGCCGCCATTATCGACAACTCGACGCCCACCGTGTGGGACCTCGCTGTCGCGCTCGCCGGCGGCTTTGCGGGCGGGCTGGGCAACTCACGCGACCAGGAACCCGCCACGCTCATCGCCGGCGTGGCCGTGGCGACCGCGCTCATGCCGCCCCTGTGCGCGGCGGGCTATGGCATCGCCATCGCGAGCGGGTCGCTATTCCTCTCGGCCCTCTACGAGTTTGGCATCAACGTCGTCTTTATCGCGCTGGCGGCCGAAGCCGTGCTGCTTCTTTTGCGCGCGCCACTCAAGCGCGACCTGAACGGCGACGGTATTGTGACTGCTGAAGAAAACGCTGAGGTCGACGAGCTATCGCGCAAGGTGCGCCGCCGCATCATTGTGGGCACGGTAATCTTTGCCATCCCCTGCATCGTTATGACGGCGGGGTCTATTGGCTCGGCACAGGCCGGCGTGCAGGACGGCTACGGCGTCACCGAGACCACGCGCGAACTTGCCGCGGTGCTGCCGGGCTTTAAGGATTACACCGTCGCCGTCGAGACCTCGGCTACCGAGGGCGACAAGGAGGGCCTTGTCGAGCGCGAGGTTGTCGCCCACGTGACGACAAGCGAGGCGCTCGGGGCGCACGACCGCCGCGTTGCCCGCAAGCTCATCGACCTCAATGTGCCCGAACTCGATCGCGTGGAGTTTGACGTGAAGTGATGCCGGCGCGGGATGAATGCTCGCACAGACACAAGTTACGACGAGGCGCAGACGCGATACGGACACGGGCAAATAACGGGGTGCAGCTCACACTCGCGCCCCGCTCGCTGCTTTGTTGCCGTGAATCAGACGTCCGCATCGACATCGCCAGACTCCACCGTAAACGCCGGATCGGTGCTCACAAGATAAAATCGGGTCACCTCAGTATTTCTAATTAGGTAAATCTGCCCCTGATTGCGTCGGCGCGATATATACGCAACGTGAACCGTGCCGAATTCTTCGCCGTTTTCCTTCTTTAATACCAGGATATTGGGATCGTCCGTACGCTTAAACTGCCCGTCAACGCAGCTGCCGTCTTTGTCGACCAGTTGCCACCGATGGTTATCCTCTTCAAGAAAGGCCAGGGTTTCCAGACTCGTCTTGTCGTCCCGATAGTAACCGTCAATGGCAAACCCTTCGGAAGCGCATTCCTGCATATAGGACGTTTCTCGGCTTATAGCAAACAGCCCTGTAGCGCCCAGGAGCACAGCCAGGCAGACCACTGCAAGGGCTATCGAAATAGCACGGCGACCCATGTTAGCCCAGCCGATAGTTGCTTAACGGAGCGTGAAACATACCTGGAACCTCCGATATCAGGGGGAACGTCGCCAGCAGGCTGGCGACAACTATATGTTTCTGACATCAAACCATATGGCTGCCACTCGCGGAGGGGGCATCGGCGAACGGCGTGTTTTCATACTCCATTGGTCAAACCTAAGCGCGGCCCTACAGCTCGTACTTGTGCACGCGGTAGATGTACTTTTCGGCTTCCATCTCGTAGGTGGTGATGGGCAGTCCATAGCGATCGTACTCGGCAAAGGTCTTGGCCATGCCCGATGCCACGAGCATGCTATTCGAATCGCCGACGCGCTGCACGCTACTTACGTAACCTGAGAACGGCACTGCGATCTGGTCCACAAGCTCGTAGGTGCGCGCGGTCTCGTCCACCATAAAGATGCGCCCAAACGAATGCGTCCCCTTACTGTAGTCGGTCACCACCGCGGCGCCCAGCTGGCCCCAGTCGAACTTGGGATAGCGCTCGGTCGCACCAAAGTTGTTGTCGTACAGCAGCACCTGGTAGCGACTGGTCGTTGCCGTCTCGTCGTTTGGCAGATAGGCAACGCTGTGCTGGCCCGCATTGAGCGAAAAATAGCCTTGGGCCTGCAGCAACTTGTCCTCAAAGCCCGAGCCAGCCCAAAAATCGGGCAAGCCCACGGAAGGCTGCAGTAAGGTCATTTACGCAACATATGTCCAACAAAAACGGGTGGCAGCCACTACGGCTACCACCCGCTTGCCTCATATCTAGCCCATAGCAGGCAAGCTACTTCTTAATGCCGCGTCCCAGGCGCTCAGCGACCGACGCCACAGCACTCTCATCGACCGAGCCGCAGCTCACGCAGCCGTCATGGGCACGCATCTGACCGGTGACCTCATCCATCGCGAGCGGCGCCACCTTCTCGAGCTTAAAGCCCTTACCGGCGCGCATGTTTTCCTTGGCCACGCTGATCATGAGCTTAATACGGTTGAGCTGGTTGACCTCAGACGCACCGGGGTCGTAGTCCACCGCGACGATATTGCTCTCGGGGTGTTGACGGCGCAGCTCCTTGATCACGGCCTTGCCCACCACGTGGTTGGGCAGGCACGCGAAGGGCTGCGTGCAGATGATGTTGGGCGCACCGTGATCGATCAGGTCGAGCATCTCGGCCGTGAGCAGCCAGCCCTCGCCCATGTTGTTGCACACCGAAAGCACCGTGCGGGCCTTGTCGGCCATGGTGCCGATGCGCTCGGGAGCCTCAAAGCGGCGGGACTTTTCGAGCATCTCCTCCACCGGCGTACGCATCCAGTCCACGAGTTTGATGAGCGCCTGCATACCAGCGCGCGTGGTAGCGGAGCTTCCCAGCTCGTCCTTCTGCAGCTCGGCGTTGCTCATGGAGTACAGGAAGAAGTCGAGCAGGCCCGGCACCACGGCCTCGCAGCCCTCGCGCTCGATGACATCGACCACGTGGTTGTTGGCCGTAGGGTGGAACTTGACCAAGATCTCGCCGACCACGCCCACGCGTGGCTTGGTGCCCTCGCCCACGAGCGGCATGGTGTCGAACGCGCGGATGGCCTCGCGGCACAGCTTGGTGTAGTTGTGGCGGTTGAACTTGGGCGCCAGTTTGCGGGCGCGCGCCATGTACTCCTCGTAGAGCGCGTTGGCGGCACCGGGCGTAGCCTCGTACGGGCGGCAGCGATAGAGCATCTGCATCATCACGTCGCCAAAGAGCACCGCGTAGACTGCCTGCTTAAGCAGCGCCGGCGTAATCTTAAAGCCAGGGTTGTCCTCGCCCAGCGCCACGGCCGAAAGCGAGATCACCGGGATCTCGGGGTGGCCGCTCTCGCGCAGGGCCTTGCGGATGAGTGCGATGTAGTTGGTGGCACGGCAGCCGCCGCCGGTCTGGCTGATAACCACGGCTGTCTTGGACAGGTCGTATCGACCGCTCTCGATGGCCTCCATAATCTGGCCCGTTACCAGGATCGACGGATAGCAAATATCATTGTTCACATAGCGCAGGCCGGCCTCGACGGCATCGTGATCGGTCGAGGGCAGCAGCTCCAAGTTGTAGCCAGCACCACGGAACACCTCTTTGACCAGGTCAAAGTGGATCGGCGCCATCTGCGGGCACAGGATGGTGTAGCCCTCCTCGCGCATCTGCTCGGTAAAGGGCACCTTGGGCCACGCGGTCGAAGCACTCTCGCGCTGCGCCTCGAACGTGTACTTACGGCTCGCGAACGCGGGGGCATCCGTGGAGGGCGCCACCGGCGCGGCATCGCCCTGCTCGTAAGTCTCGCCCGCGGCCGTAGCCTCGGCCAAGCGCTCGGCCTCCTGGTCCTTGAGCGCCGCCATGAGCGAGCGAATACGGATACGCGCGGCGCCCAAGTTGGACACCTCGTCAATCTTGAGCACGGTGTAGATCTTGCCGCTGGCTTCCAGGATCTCCTGCACCTGGTCGGTGGTCAGAGCGTCCAAGCCGCAGCCGAAGGAGTTGAGCTGAATCAGGTCCAGATCGTTGCGCATCGTCACAAAACGGGCGACGGCGTATAGGCGGCTGTGGTACATCCACTGGTCGACGACGCGAATCGGACGCTCGGGCTTCACCAGATGCGCGAGCGAATCCTCGGTAAAGACCGCAAAGCCAAAGCTCGAGATAAGCTCAGGCAGGGCGTGGTTGATCTCGGGGTCGTTGTGGTAAGGACGGCCGGCAAGCACAATGCCGTGGCCACCGTGATCCTCGACCCACTTAAGGGCCTCCTCGCCCATGGTCTGGATGTCCTCGTGGAAGCGCGCGTCGGCCTCAAAGGCAGCGTTGACGGCGGCATCGACCTCGGAGCGCGTGATCTTGGGACCGCGCACGCGACCGCGACCGGCCTCAGCATCGGCCACACGGTCGACAGCGAGCACCTGGTACAGACGGCGCTTGAGCTCGGTCTTATCGTGATAGGGCACAAACGGATACAGGAACTCGATGTTCTGCTCGCGGATCTCGTCGATATTGAGCGCCAACGCCGTGGGGTAGCTCATGACGATGGGGCAGTTGTAGCAGTTGCCGGCGGTCGGATCCTCCTTGCGCTCCCAGCGCACGCACGGCATCCAAATGAAGTCGACATCGCGGTCGATAAGGTTCATCACATGGCCGTGGCTCATCTTTGCCGGGTAGCACACGCTCTCGGACGGCATGGACTCGATGCCCGCCTGGTAGGTCTTCTTGCTCGACTGGTCGGACAGCTGCACGCTAAAGCCCAGGCGTGTAAAGAACGCGTGCCAGAAGGGGTAGTTCTCGTACATGTTGAGTGCGCGCGGGATACCCACGGTGCCGCGCGGGGCCTCGTCGGGACTCAGCACCTCACGGTTAAACAGCAGATCGTTTTTCTTTTTGAAGAGGTTGGGGGCCTCGGTCTTCTGCTTTTTGTGGCCGGCGCCCTTCTCGCAGCGGTTGCCGGTGATAAAGCGCCTGCCGCCGCCAAAGTCGTTGACGGTGAGCTGGCAGTTGTTAGAGCAACGGCCGCAGCGGACATGCTTTTGCGTCACGGTGAGGTGCGCGATGTCCTCGGCCGAAAGGATGGTCGAAGTGCCGTCGGCGCCGGCGCGATCGCGGGCGAGCAGGGCCGCACCATAGGCGCCCATGCAGCCGGCGATGTCGGGACGCACGGCATGAACGCCGGTGAGCTGCTCAAACGCGCGCAGCGTGGCGTCGGACATAAAGGTGCCGCCCTGGACGATCACCTGGTTGCCGATCTCCTTGGGGTCGCGCAGCTTAATAACCTTGAACAGGGCGTTCTTGATGACGGAATAGGACAGGCCGGCCGCGATGTCGCCCACCGTGGCGCCTTCCTTTTGCGCCTGCTTGACGCGCGAGTTCATAAAGACCGTGCAGCGGCTGCCCAGGTCGACGGGGGCCTTAGCATGGATGGCGGCATCGGCGAACGCGCGCACATCCATGTTCATTGACACGGCGAAACTCTCGATAAAGCTGCCGCAACCCGACGAGCAGGCCTCGTTGAGCATGATGTGCTCGATAACACCGTCCTTGACGCGCAGGCACTTCATGTCCTGGCCGCCGATGTCCAGGATGAACTCGACGCCGGGCAGGAATGCCTTGGCGCCGCGCAGGTGCGCGACGGTCTCAATCTCGCCGGAGTCGGCCTTGAGGGCCTCGATGAGCAGCGCCTCGCCGTAGCCCGTGGTGGTCACGTGGCCGATGGTGCAGCCGGCGGGGATGTGGTTGTAGAAATCGGCCATGATGACCTTGGCCGTGCCCAGGATGTCGCCGTTGTTGTTACCGTACCAGGTGTGCAGCAGCTGGCCGTCCTCGCCCACGAGCGCGGCCTTCATGGTGGTGGAACCGGCGTCGATGCCAATGAACACGCGGCCGGTGTAGCCGTCGAGCTTGCCCTTGGGAACGACTTCCTGGTCGTGGCGGGTCTTGAACTCGGCAAAGTCCTCGTCGGTGGCAAAGAGCGGGTCCAGACGCTCGACCTCGGCACCCTGCGTGTCACCCAGGGCATCGATAGCCTCGATGAGCTGCGGGAACGTGCTGAGCTTGTTGGACTCGTGCGCCATGGCGGCGCCGCTCGCCACAAACAGGTGAGCGTTTTGGGGCACGATACGGTGCTCCTCGTCCAGGTTGAGCGTGAGGTAGAAGCGGTGACGCAGCTCGGAGAGATACTGCAGCGGGCCGCCCAGGAAGGCGACGTTGCCGCGGATGGGACGGCCGCACGCCAGGCCCGAGATGGTCTGGGTCACGACGGCCTGGAAGATGGAGGCAGCCACGTCCTCGGGGCGGGCGCCTTCGTTGAGCAGCGGCTGGACGTCGGTCTTGGCAAAGACGCCGCAGCGGCTGGCAATGGGATAGATGGTGGTGGCGTTGGCCGCGAGTTCGTTAAGGCCGCTAGCGTCGGTGTGCAGCAGAGTGGCCATCTGGTCGATGAAGGCGCCCGTGCCGCCGGCGCAGGTGCCGTTCATGCGCTGCTCGATGCCGTTGTCGAAGTAGATGATTTTGGCGTCCTCGCCGCCCAGCTCGATGGCAACATCGGTGGCCGGGATGAGGGTCTCGACGGCACGCTTGCTGGCGATGACCTCCTGAACAAACTCCAGGTCGAGCCACTGGGACAGCAGCAGGCCGCCCGAGCCGGTAATGGCGCAGGTCATCTGGGCCGTCGGCAGCACGGTCGCAGCGCCCTCGAACAGGTCGCGGGCGCAGGCACGGACGTCGGTGTGGTGGCGCTGGTACTTGGCGTAGACGATCTGGTTGTCGTCGTTGAGCACGGCAAGTTTAACGGTGGTGGAGCCCACGTCGATGCCCAGGTGCAGGTTGCCGCGAGCGTTCTCGGGGTTGAAGATCGCGCCTTCGGGGGCGTGGGCGGCGGCTACGGGCTCAGCGGCAGTGGCGAGCTCGCTAGCGACGGACGTCTCCCCTGCCGCGTTCTTGGCATCGGCAACTGCCTCGGCAACTTTCTCGGCAGCTGCGGTCGCGGCCTTCTGCGCGGCGTCCACCACGGCGGGCGCGGCCTCGCGCGCAGCAGCGACCATACGGTCCTTGATGCCCTCGACGAGTTTGCTCATCTGTCTCTCCTCTTAGTTGTTGGACTCGACGGTTGCGACGGTGTCGGCCGCATCCTCGAGCTGCAGGTTCAATAGCTTCATGCCGTATTCCGGCACGTTGATATCGATGGGTTGGCCATACAGGTCGCCGGGGCGCACAAAGGCGATAACCGTCATAATGCGCGCCATGGTCTCGGGCGATTCAGAAAGGTCACGCTCAAACCAACGCTGGATCATGCCGACCTCGGCACTCACGACATAGGTGACGTAGTAGTCAAAGAAGGTGCCCAGCGCCAAGCCCAAAATGCCCGTCTGTGCGCGCGGCACCACGGCCTCGCGTGCGGTATCGATGATCTTTTTAATAAAGGCGGGGTCGCCGCCCGGGCCCAGCAGCGATCCGATTAAATCGCGGTTGGCCGCAAGGTAGCGCAGCAACTCAACCGAACCGGGTGCCGGCTCGAGCTCATCGATGTTGTGATAGAGATCGGGCAGCTGAGCTGCGGTGATGAGCTCAATGCGCTCACGGATCTCGGCCAGCAAGCCGTCCTCGATTTGATTGATAAAGTCGGGGATATCGCGGTAGTGCGAATAGAACGTGCGGCGCGTAAGGCCAGCGCGCTCGGTGAGCGACGCGACATTAATGCGCGAAAGGTCGCCGCTTTCGGCAAGCTCGCTGGCAAGTGCCTGGCGAAGGGCACGCTGCGAGCGAAGGGACCGGCGGTCGCATTTTTCGAGCTGGGACAAGCGTCCTCCTTGTTACTCAGCCTGTGCGCTATTGCACAGTGCGAGTATTATTGCACACCGTGTGCATCAACACGTAAAGGCAATATTTGGGATGTGACAAAGGGCAGTCCCTTTGTCACATTCAGCGACCGCCTAGGTTGTGCCAGTTGTGCCTGGCTTTTGGAGCGGCATTGCCGATTGTTCAAAATGTCATTCGTGGGTAGAATAGTGTCGACGGCAGCCCAAGTTCTGGAAAGCTGGGCAGCGCCGTTGCTTGGATTAAGGGGTCAACGCCTTAGCGGCGGCGACCCCTTTTACGTTGCTTCGAACGTTGCTTGAGTGCCTCGGAAAGCCCGACGAGCGCCGTGGAGAACGAGACCAAAGCGGTCAGAAGTCTCACGAAATCAATCAGATCGGTCATGGGCATCACCTCCCATCAGATGGAGGGCGTTGCCCGACACATGGAACTGCCGCCAACAGTATCAATTCTATCAAAGCGCAGTTAGATATGCGAATGTTTGTTCGTATTTCAAGAGACCAGCGTCACCTGTGACAAAAGGGCTGTCCCTTTGTCACATTATTCGATTACGGTGCAGGAATTCTGCTTGTGCATGGTGGCAAGCATGTGTTTGGGAACGGCGTGGGCCATGCAGCTACCGATAGTCGCGCTCGCGGCGGCCTTGGCCGCGTCACTGCCGTTTTTGGTCGCGTAGCTATGGCGGAAGCGTTTGAGCATGGCAATGTCGTTGCCGCCGTCTCCGTAAACCGCGACCTCGTCCTCGGCAATGCCGTAGTAGCCCGCCAGCCAGCCCACGCTCTCACCCTTGTTGCACGCCACGTCCGTGATCTCGAACATCACCGGATCGAACGGCGCGTTGACCACGCGATCCGATCGCTCGGCCAAATACGCCTTAAGGTCGCGGTCCAGCTCGGGCGAGGTCACGCGGCAGTTGATCTTACACACATCGTGGCGCAGGATGTCGCCGATCGACTGGTCGAAATACTGTTCCTCGTGATAGCCGCCACGCGCACGCATGCCGCGCATCACGATACGCTTGATGGGTCTGTCCTTTTTAAAGCCCGCCTGGTGCATCTCGAACGATCCGCTCGAAAACATGCCATCGGGCGTGGAGCAATCAAAGCAAATGTCCGGAAACTCCTTGAGCAGCTCCTCGGTGATCTGCGGGTCGATGGTCCAGGTCTTGAGCACCTCGCCATGACTGTCGCGCACAATGGAGCCGTTAGAGCAGCAGGCGTCAAGCGCCAGGCCCGTAAAGCCATGCTCGCCGATCGGCAGCGTCGAGCGTCCGGTCGCGGGAACCACATGCAGGCCAGCCTCAGTCAGCTCGCGAATGGCGCGGCGAATGGTCCCATCTGCCTCGTGCAGGGCATTCAACAGCGTTCCGTCTAAGTCACTCGCAAACATCTTGATCATGGGCATGCCTCTCCTTCGTCTGCACGATATTGTAGACGAGAACGGGCGCGTCCCAAGAGAGGCACGCCCGTCAGGCGAAAGATTGTCCTACACCGCGGCGGGGCCGTGTTCGCCGGTACAGATGCAGATAACTTCCTCGACCGGCTCGACCCAGATCTTGCCGTCTCCAACGGTGCCGCAATCTTGGAAACGGCGCGGCAACGGGCGCGAAACGAACGGGAAATACGCGAGCAAGGAAGCCGTGAGCGCGCCCGTCTCGGCTAGCGGCGGAACAGCTCGCGGGCTCGGTCGCGGAGGTCGGTAGCTCGGATGACGCCCTCGTAGCGGTTGATGCGCAAGCGCGGGAAGGCATTGAAGAAGCGCAGGTCGCGTCGGCTGAGTGACACGCTTGGCACCGGACGGCTCATGCGCTTGCCGGCAAGGCGACGACTGAGCGACGGACGCGGCATGTTCGGCGCGGCATCGGCCACGCGGCGGGCGGCAAGCGCCAGGCCGCGAGCACCATCCGCGATAAACGTCGGCATCGAAGCCTTCTCGCGCAGAGCATCGAGCGTCGCATCGCCCAGCTCGGCCAGCCACGCGTTAACGGCACGGCTACGGATGTGCGTCTGTGCTACCGAGTCAATCGTAGAATCGGGAAAACGTTCGAGCACTGAGTCCGAGGCATCGGCAAGCGACTCATTGATGCGGTCGGCAAGGTCGGCCCGGACCCGCTCCAGCTGATCAGACAGACGCCGCCAGCTCGCCAACGAGCACACCGCGTCGACCATCATCGCGACCGCGACGATAAAGGCGGACAGCCGCACAATCAGCACTGGCAGATAGCCAAGCAGCCCCAGCAATGCCGGCTCCACTAAACGGCAAATGCACAACGCACCCAAGCCAAACGCGCATGCCCAGTACAGACAGATGCGTCCGTGCAGGTTAAACGGCAGGTGCGAATAGTCCCAAAAGCGAGCGCCCGTTGTTTTTTCCAACAGCACGCCCACGCTGTACTCAATCACGCTGCATACGAGCGCTGCAGCGACAAACTGGCTCGAGGCATCCGGAATTCCGCGCAACAGCAGCCAGCAGGCAATGCCGCCCGCGCCATAGATGGGGCAACACGGTCCCAGCAAAAAGCCGCTGTTGGCAAAGCGTCCGTGGTTGAGCATGGCGCATACCGTCGACTCCCATGCCCAACCGCAAAACCCGTAAAAGGCAAACGAGAGCACCAGTGCCGAGAGCGGGCAGGCGGCAAGCGTCGCGCCGTCAAATGCCATGTCGATCGCGGTCCCCACCGTCTACCCTCTCCTCTTTTCGCTCGATGCTTTACTCACGCTATCGTTCGTCTCGTCCTTGCGCGGCAGGCGGCCGGCGACCGTCTCACGCAGAGCACACCATTTATCTGCCAGGCATACAATCCAAGCCTCACGACACGTCGGCGGCACCGGCACCAGCGGAAACATATGGCGCACGATAATATTCCGCTCGCGCGGCGTCAGCTCAAAATCTTCCTCGGCACGCGCCAGAGCAAAAAATGGATGCCGGAATCCGTGCAGTCGATGGCTTGGGTCGGGGTCGTGCCAATCGTAGAGAAAGTAATCGTGTAACAGGGCTCCGCGCAGCAACGAGGCGCGGTCGACCGAAACACCGACGCGGCCCAGGCGCTCGGCAAAGGACAGACTCGCCCGCGCTACCGAAGTCACATGTGCATAGACCGTCACGTCGCCATGCTGGATAAACTCGCGCGTCAGGTCCAAGTGGCCCGCCTGGGCCAGCTGGCGGGCGGCATACTCGACCTCGTGCGCGATTTTCTCGGCACGAACGGCATCGGACATGCTGCCTCCTTCCGGCGGCTCACGGCGGCAAACCACGGACTGCACGCATTGAATAAAATCATCATCGAATTTACTAGTATGGCATCGGACAAAACGTTTTGCCCCACCAGTTGGCGAATTACCGCGCCGCCGTCACATATCAAACGCCAAAATGTGCGAGACTGTCTTGTGCAATTGTGTCGGCCGAGGGAGCGCCGGCGCTCGATTCGCATGGAGTAACCCACAACGATGCTGCTTACGCAAACGACAACGCCCGAGGACGTCAAGGCTCTTAATCGTGCCGAGCTCCCGCAGCTCTGCGACGAGATTCGCCACGCCATCCTCGAAAGCTCCGCCGCCGTCGGCGGGCACGTTGCCCCCAACCTGGGCGTCGTTGAGCTTACGGTCGCGCTCCATCGCGTGTTTAACTCCCCTATCGACAAGATTCTCTTTGACGTTTCGCACCAGACCTACGCCCACAAGGCGCTGACTGGGCGCGCGTACACTTATATCGATCCGAAGCGCTTTGGCGAGGCCTCTGGCTTTGCCAATCCCGACGAGTCCGAGCACGACCTGTTCGCCATGGGCCACACCTCCACATCGGTGAGCCTGGGCTGCGGCTTGGCACACGCCCGCGATCTGGCGGGCGACAGCTACAACGTCATCACCATCATTGGCGACGGCTCGCTTTCGGGCGGCTTGGCGTTTGAGGGCTTCAACAATGCCGCCGAACTCGACAGCAACCTGATCATCATCGTCAACGATAACGACCAGTCCATTGCCGAGAACCATGGCGGCCTGTATCACAATCTGGCCGAGCTGCGCGCCAGCAACGGCACCTGTGAGCGCAACGTTTTCCGCGCGATGGGGCTCGATTACCGCTATCTGGACGCCGGTAACGATGTGTTGGCCCTCGTCGACGCGCTGCAGGAACTGCGCAATATCGATCATCCCATCGTGCTGCACGTCTCCACCGCCAAGGGCAAGGGCTTTGAGCCGGCCCAGAGCGACCCCGAGCGCTGGCACCACGTGGGTCCGTTTGATATGGCGACTGGCCGCAAGCTCTGCCCGGGCCATCCGAGCGAGCCTGCGCCGCGCACCTATGCCGACATTACGGGCGAGGCGCTCAGCGCCGCCATCGAGCGCGATCCGCAGGTCGTGGGCATCACGGCCGCCACGCCCTACATCATGGGCTTTACACCCGAGCTTCGCGCTGCCGCCGGCAAACAGTTCGTCGATGTGGGCATTGCCGAGGAGCACGCCGTGACCTTTGCCACCGCGCTTGCGCGCTCGGGCGCCAAGCCAGTCTTTGGTGTGTACGGCACGTTTTTGCAGCGCGCCTACGACGAGCTGTGGCACGACCTGTGCCTCAACGACGCCCCCGCAACCATCCTGGTGTTTGGTGCGTCAATCTTTGGCACCACATCCGAGACGCACCTTTCGTTCTTCGATATTTCCATGCTGGGCGCTCTTCCCAACATGCACTACTTGGCGCCGGTCTGCATGGAGGAATATCTGTCCATGCTGAGCTGGTCGCTCGACCACCGCGAGCATCCCGTGGCGATCCGCGTACCGGGCATCGGCCTGGTGAGCCGTCCCGATCTGGCACCCGCCGAAGACACCGACTACAGTGCCGTTCGCTACAACGTGGTGCGTCAGGGCCGCGACGTTGCCGTGCTCGCACTCGGCGATTTCTTTGAGCTGGGCGAGCGCGTGGCAAACCGCTTGGCCGCCGAGTACGGCATCGAGGCCACGCTCGTCAACCCGCGCTTTGCAACCGAGCTCGACCGCGAGTTCCTCGACAGCCTTGCCGCCGAGCATCGCGTTGTCGTCACCCTCGAGGACGGCATCTTGGACGGCGGCTGGGGCGAGCGTGTGGCATGTTATCTGGCCTGCACGCCGCTGCGCACGCGCACCTTCGGCATCGCCAAGGGCTTCCCCGACCGCTACGACCCCAACGAGCTGCTCGCTCAGAACGGCATGGCGGTCGAGAACATGGCCGCCGAAGCCGCAAGGCTACTCAACGAGTAAGAAAACCTCCGCAAGGGAAGCGCCCCTGCGGAGGTTTTTGTTTGCGCGACGCGATTATCTCAATCTGTAACATCTAGGGCCCGAATTTCCGTCTAACTGTTACAGATCTAGATAAGACGTCGTAGTCCCAGACCTTTGTCTCAATCTGTAACAGATAGGGACCTTTTGACCGTCCAGATGTTACAGATTGAGACATTCGAATTCCCCTGAAGAGAAAATCTCGATCTGTAACAGTTACTCGGCAAAAATGGCTGCAGATGTTACAGATTGAGACAAAGCAGCGAGACAGGCCACCACATCTGCAAGAACCACCACAAAGGCGCCTGTCCCTTTTTGGTAGGTAGAATTACCCATAAGGCAAGTATGTTTCTGAGTTATTTCGTGTTGACCTATTTGAGCGGGATAGGGTATAACTCTACTCAACCGCTAGGGATTTTATTGAGAAAGGTGTTCTCCCATGAGCAAGAACCTCTCCCAGCAGGTCGTTCTCGACCGCCGCGGCTTCGTTGCCGCCACCTTCGCAACCGTCGCCGGCCTTGGTCTTGCCGGCTGCTCCGACACCAGCGCCGAGGCCGACAAGGGTTCCGCCGCCGGCTCCTCCAAGAGCTCCAATGATACCGAGGCTTCCACCACGCTCGACGCTAAGGCATTCGACAAGCTCGTCGACAACGGCCCCAAGGCCGATGACGACGCCATCGCCGCCAGCGCCTGGGCCACGGCCGTCAAGGACGCCGGCGTCTTTAAGATCGGTGGCGTTCAGACCTCCACGCTCTTCTCCCTCCTCAACGAGAAAGACGGTCAGACCCGCGGCTTCGATGCCGGTATCGCACAGCTCCTGTCCAACTACATTCTGGGCGAGAACAAGGTCGAGATCACCCAGGTGACCTCGGACACGCGCGAGTCTGTCCTGCAGAACGGCCAGGTCGACGCCGTCTTTGCCACCTACACCATCACTGACGAGCGCAAGAAGCTCGTCTCCTTTGCCGGTCCCTACTACTACACCCAGCAGGCTATCCTGGTGCTCGCCGATAACGACGACATCAAGAGCGTCGACGACCTGGCCGACAAGAGCGTCGCCGTCCAGTCCGGCTCCAACGGCCCCGCCATCCTGGAGGAGCTCGCTCCCAAGGCCAGCCAGCAGGAGTTCAAGACCGACGAGGAGGCCCGCCAGGCACTCCAACAGGGTCGTGTTGACGCCTACGTCATCGATAACAACATGCAGCAGAGCGCCCTGGTCCGCGAGCCCGGCAAGTACAAGATCGCCGGCAAGCCCTTCGGCAGCAAGGAGCCCTACGGCATCGGTCTGCCGCTCGATTCCGACGGCGTCGCCTTTGTCAATGACTTCCTTAAGAAGATCGAGGACGACGGCACCTGGACCGAGCTGTGGCAGATCTGCATCGGCGACCGCACGGGCGACACCAATGTTCCCGAGCTGCCCGAGATCGGCGCCTAGGCAACGAGCCTGGTAACGGCCGCAACGAAACCATATGGAAACGCACGATGCGCTTTATTGCGGTAAACTGTTTCCTCACAGAGTTGTCGGGGCTTCCGTACACACGGGAGCCCCTTTCCTTATCGGCGGGAGGTCCGCATGAGTCTCTCCGAACTCTGGTCGCTCTATGGCCAGAACTATATCGACGCACTGCTAGCAACCTGGGGTATGACGCTTGAGTCGTTTGCCATCGCCATGGTGCTGGCCGTCGCCGTCACCGTGATGCGCGTGTCGCCGCTCAAGCCGCTGCGCGTCTTTGGCGACCTGTATGTCCAGGTCTTCCGTAACATCCCCGGCATCGCGCTGCTCATCATCGTCGTCTATGCGCTGCCGCCGCTCAAGGTCGTTCTGCCCTACCGCACCTGCGTTATCGTCGCCACGGTCCTTTTGGGCTCGGCCTTTGGCTCCGAGAACTTTATGAGCGGCATCAACACCGTCGGCGTCGGCCAGGTGGAAGCCGCACGTTCACTCGGCATGAGCTTCAATCGTATCCTCGCCAAGATCGTGATTCCGCAGGCACTGCGCTCGAGCGTGCTGCCCATGACCAACCTCTTTATCGCCGTCATGCTCACCACCGCGCTCGGCAGCCAGGTGCCGCTTAAGCCGCAAGAGCTCACCGGCGTGGTGAGCTACATCAACACGCGCTCGCTCGGCGGCGTCGCCGCGTTCTTTATCTCGGCGCTCGGCTACCTGGGCACGGCCTTTGTGGTGAGCCACATTGGCAACTACATCGATAAGAAGGTGAGGATCCTTCGATGAGCAAGCACTCCTCCCCTGCGCTTACCATGCGCGATGCGCTCTACGAGGCTCCCGGCCCCAAGATGCGCGCCAAGATTCGCATCGGCACCGCCATCTCACTCGTTGCCGTCGCCGCGCTCATCGTCCTCGTGTTGCAGCGCTTTTATGTGACCGGTCAGCTTTCGGTCCACTATTGGTATTTCTTTACGCACCTCACCACCTGGAAGTTCTTACTTGCCGGCTTTGAGGGCACCGTTAAAGTCGCACTCACCGCCGGCGCCATCGCGCTGGTACTGGGCTTAGGCCTTATGCTCGGCCGCACCAGCGACATCAAGCCGCTGCAGCTGGTCTGCCGCGTGCTCACCGATTTCTTCCGCGGCGTGCCGAGCCTGCTGTTCATCTACTTCTTCTTTTTGGTGCTGCCCCAGTACAAGATCGCGCTGCCGTCGTTTTGGATGCTCACGCTTCCCGTCGCGCTCGCCGCAGCCGGCGTACTCGCCGAGATCTTCCGCGCCGGCGTCAACGCCGTGCCGCGCGGCCAGGTCGAGGCGGCCCAGGCGCTCGGTCTCTCCAAGGCCAAAATCACCTTTAAAATCGTGTTGCCGCAGGCTATTCGGTTTATCATTCCGTCGTTGATTTCGCAGCTTGTGGTCGTAGTCAAAGACACCACCGTCGCCTACGTGGTGAGCTACCCCGACCTCATGCAAAATGCCCGCGTGCTCATTACCAACTACGACGCCCTCGTGTCGGTCTACCTGGTAATCGCGGTCATCTACATCCTCATCAACGTCGCAATTAACAAGGCCGCTGTCTACGTTTCGCACAAGACCGGCGCGACCATCATCCGCTAACGCTTTACCATTTCGAGTCATAAGGAGCCGAGCACCATGGCACAGAGTACCTCTTCCACCGGCAATCAGCCGTTAATCGAGCTCAAGCACGTCGATAAGCACTATGGCGATCTGCACGTCCTCAACGACATCAATCTCTCGGTCGACCGCGGCGAGGTCGTCGTTGTGATCGGTCCCTCGGGCTCGGGCAAGTCGACCATGTGCCGCACCATCAACCGCCTGGAAACCATCGACTCGGGCGAGATTCTCATCGAGGGCGAGCCCCTGCCGCAAGAAGGCAAGGATCTTGCCCGCATGCGTGCCGAGCTGGGCATGGTGTTCCAACAGTTCAACCTGTTTGCACATATGACCGTACTGCAGAACGTCATGCTGGGGCCGGTCGACGTGCTGGGCGTGTCCAAGGAAGAAGCTCGTGAGCGCGCCATGGACCTGCTGAGCCGCGTGGGCGTGGCCGAGCAGGCCGATAAGGTGCCCGCACAGCTCTCGGGCGGCCAGCAGCAGCGCGTGGCCATCGCCCGCTCGCTTGCCATGCAACCCAAGGCCATGCTCTTTGACGAGCCCACGAGCGCCCTCGATCCCGAAATGATCAACGAGGTGCTCGAGGTCATGGTCCGTCTGGCCCAGCAGGGCATGACGATGATCGTCATCACGCACGAGATGAACTTCGCCCGCCGCGTTGCCGATCGCGTCGTGTTTATGGCCGACGGCCAGATCGTGGAAACCGGCATACCCGACGAGTTCTTCGACCATCCCCAGACCAAGCGCGCCCAGGACTTCCTCAACTCCATCAAGGGCCACTAACCAGACCGCCCACCCGCCAGCCATGCCCATCCAAACTCGAAAGTTACACCTATGATCGGAACTCGCACTTCATCGTCCTACACCCCGCATGTCGACGTCGCCCCCGCCGACCGTCCGCTCATCCTCGTCGCGCCGCGCTGGGAAGAGGCAGAGCCGTTTTTAACCGAGATGCTCTCCCCCAACGAGGAAATCGCAAGTGTCTTTGTCGATGCCATCCTTGCCGCTGGCGGCCTGCCGCTGCAGATGTCCATCACCGAGGACATTGAGGTCATCCGCCATTACGTCGATATCGCCGACGGCATCGCCATTCCCGGCGGCCCCGATGTCAATCCCAAACGTTGGGGCGATGATCGACCCTACGACCCCACCCTCTGCTGCGAGATCCGCGATAGCTTTGAGTTTAAGCTGGTCGGCGAGGTGCTTCGCGCCAAAAAGCCGCTCTTTACCACGTGCCGCGGCACGCAGCTGCTCAACGTCGCTACCGGCGGCACCCTGTGCATGGACGTGCCGAGCCTGGGCGCTCGCGAGGGCCGCACGCAGTGGCGCCATACCCACGTGCTCAACGACCCCGTGCATCCCGTCGAGGTCGTGCCGGGCTCGCTGCTCGACCGCGCGGTTGGCGGGCACAGGTTGATCCAGACCAACTCGGCGCACCACTGCTGCGTCGATCGCCTGGGCAAGAGCACGCGCTTGGTCGCCAAGGCAACCGACGGCGTTCCCGAGTGCATCGAAGTCGAAGGTCAACCCTTCTGCCTGGGCGTGCAATGGCATCCCGAGTACACCTGGCAGACGCTCGAGACCGACTTTAACCTGTGGAAGTCGTTTGTCGAGGCAGCAGCCAAGGTCAAGCAGGCCCGCTAGCACGCGAACCACAAAACAGATAAGGGCGCCCCGCCGGCCACATGGTCC